>ERZ827150.5320-NODE-5320-length-10438-cov-8.437831_pt1 | contig 10438 bp, 6 predicted proteins | sample MGYA00519779_ERZ827150 | MGnify/ENA primary metagenome ERZ827150 (study PRJEB31778, sample SAMEA3449267) | human gut metagenome | biome: human gut; feature: human-associated habitat; material: faeces | place: United Kingdom | collected 2010/2012 ...
ACGCTGCTCAAAATCGTCCAGCGTGACGACTTTCTTTTCCTCAGCCATATTGGGGTACCTCCTTATGGCGCTTATAAATAATACAACAAAAACTCTTAAGGACGATTTGTCCGTTGAAATCAAGCAAGGCAGCAAACTGTCCATTGCGGCGGCTTGCTTCTCTATTTATGCCTTTCAAGAATTGAAGGCGCAGCTCTCTCAAATTGATGAGTTGCGCTTTATTCTCACTTCGCCTATCGCTGCCATTTATCGCGGTAACATACCATTTATGGTCATCTTTCCATGCGAAATAGCCCCGTGCATCCTGCCAGAAAAAGACATCTTTCAAATAGTTGTAGTAAAGATATCCGTTGCTGGCAGCAATGGTGGAGTGGCCATTGTGCGCGGAAATGGTCGTCATTCACAAAGCTGTAGGCGCGCAGCAATTCGCTGCCCAACTCATTGGTAGAGGATTCCTTCGCGGTGGAGTTTTGGATATAGTCTCACATAGAATCAGCCGCTGCATCCCAATCAGCTTTTTCATACAGATAGTAGGCACCATAAGAACTCCGCAGGATTCTGGGAAGAAGCTCGATATCCTTCAGCGCGTCTTCTGCCGAAAAAGTGCATGGTTTATTCTGCTCATCGTTTACAACCTCAATCACCTGTGCTTCTTCAGCAGTCAAGAAGGCGGCATCTTCCTGAATCGTTTCACGGGAAAATGCGCTGAAGCCACTGCTGCACACGACCTCTGCACGGCGATTTTCGTTTGCCTGCTGCTGCAACGTCCCGATAGTCAAATCGATTGTCGGCAGGCAGTTCTGCCGTGGCCCAATCCTCCTCACTCCAAGCGATGGCCTCACCTGAGGAAGTCCCACAGTCGCATAGTAAAAACAACAAAAGAACAGGCAGGCAGCGGCTCACGCCACTGCCTGCCTGTTCAAAAAAATCAATTACTTAGCGCATCTGAGAGAGAAGCCGGGGGTGCTACTTGTTCTTTTTCCCCTTTTCCCGTTACAGAATAGCGTAATTCACGATCAGACCGGCGAACACGATGGACACCATGCTCAGCAGCTTGATGAGGATGTTGATGGCCGGACCCGCAGTGTCCTTGAAGGGATCGCCCACGGTGTCGCCCACCACGCCGGCCTTGTGGCAATCACTGCCCTTTCCGCCGAAGTTGCCTGCCTCGATGTACTTCTTGGCGTTATCCCAGGCACCGCCGGCATTGGCCATGTAGATAGCCATCAGGAAACCAGTAACGGTGGCACCGGCCAGCAGACCGACCACACCCTTGAAACCCAGGATCATACCTACCACAATGGGCGTCACCACCGCGATAACGGTGGGCAGCACCATCTCCTTCAGGCTGGCCTTGGTGCACAGATCCACGCAGCGCGCGTAGTCAGGATCTGCCTTGCCCTCCATCAGGCCGGTGATCTCACGGAACTGGCGGCGTACCTCCAGCACCACGCTCTGGGCCGCGCGGCCCACGGAGTTCATGGTAAGCGCTGCGAACACGAAGGGCAGGCACGCGCCGATAAACAGGCCCACCAGCACCACGGGGTTCATCAGGGAGAAGTCCTCAAAGGTGACATTCGCGCCCACTTCCTTGACCTTTTCGATATAGGAAGCCATCAGTGCCAGAGCCGTCAGCGCGGCGGAGCCGATGGCAAAGCCCTTGCCGGTAGCTGCCGTGGTGTTGCCCAAAGAGTCCAGCGCGTCTGTGCGCTTGCGAACCTCCGGCTCCAAGCCAGCCATCTCAGCGATACCGCCGGCATTGTCGGCCACGGGGCCGTAGGCGTCGGTGGCCAGGGTGATGCCCAGCGTGGACAGCATACCCACTGCCGCCAAAGCAATGCCGTACAGGCCCATGCCTGTGCTGGCTGCGCCGCCGGAGAGGAAGAACGCCAACAGGATGCACACCGCCACGATCACGATGGGCACCGCCGTGGAGAGCATACCCAGGCCAAGACCGCCGATGATAATGGTAGCGGAGCCGGTCTGGCTCTTGCTGCTCAGCTCCTGGGTCGGCTTGTAGGTATCAGAAGTGTAATACTCCGTGGCCTTGCCGATCAGCACGCCGGCCACCAGACCGGAGAGAATGGCCACATACAGTCCCCAGTGCTCGATGCCCAGCAGGGCCCACACCAGAAAGAAGGAGATAATAGCAATCAGAATAGCCGCCAGGTTGGTGCCGCGGGACAGTGCTTTCAGCAACGTGCGCTGGTCGGCGTTCTCCTCGGTCTTGACGAAGAAAGAGCCAATGATGGAGCAGATGATGCCCACCGCCGCCATGACCATGGGAATAGCCATGGCCTTGAAGGCCTGATCGCTGAATGCCGCCACGCCCAAGGCGGAGGCAGAGATGATGGAGCCAACATAGCTCTCATACAGGTCCGCACCCATACCGGCCACATCGCCCACGTTGTCACCTACGTTATCGGCGATAACAGCCGGGTTGCGGGGATCGTCCTCGGGAATACCGGCCTCAACCTTGCCCACCAGGTCGGCGCCCACATCGGCCGCCTTGGTGAAGATGCCGCCGCCCACGCGGGCAAACAGCGCCATGGAGCTGGCGCCCATGCCGAAGGTCAGCATGGCACTGGTGATGTCAGCGGCCTCCAGCTTAAACACGAAGCGCAGAAGCATGAACCACACGCTGATATCCAGCAGGCCGAGGCCGACAACGGTGAATCCCATAACGGAGCCGGCGGAGAAGGCCACGCGGAGGCCGCGGTTCAGGCCGTCGCGGCAGGCGTTGGCGGTGCGGCAGTTGGCCTTGGTGGCGATGCGCATACCCACGAAGCCAGACAGGCCGGAGAAGAAACCGCCGGTCAGGAACGCGAAGGGCACGAACCAAGTCAGCAACTTTAAGGCCGCCATAATGCACAAAACCACGATCATACAGGCAAAAAACACACCTACAACAGTGTATTGCCGCTTCAGGTAGGCGTTGGCGCCCGCACGGATAGATTGCGAAATTTTGCTCATAAGCGGGGTGCCTTCGTCAAAACTCAGCACTTTTTTGCCGGTGACGAAGGCGAAGATAAGTGCGATGACAGACCCTGCAAAGGTTGCCAAAACAAGGTATTTTTCCATGTTTTTCTCTCTTTCCGTTCCGAATTGTTGTGAAATTCGAAATCTTCTTTTTTGTTCCTGAAATATTATAAAGAAAAACAGCGCGCACGTCAAATTTTCACACTTTTTTTGGGTACGCCTGAAAAAGTGTCCGGTTCTTTTCGTTATTTTGCCCGCAACTTTTTTGTGAAAAAACTTCCCATTTTGTGGCATTTACATCCGGTTTTTCCCAAGCCGCGGAAGATGTACCATACGTTTAGAATGTATTTTTCGCCACGATATCCCGCTGTATTTCAGGTACAAAAATTTTTTTATGCAACTTTTTCACTTGTATTGGTACCATTTCCTTAAAAAATATAGCAGAAATCCTTTTTCGCACTTTTTGCTGCGTTTTTTTGCTTTTCCGAATTCGCACGCCGGGGGCGTTTGCTAAATTGCACAACGGCAATTTGCAACATTTTCCCCGCAAATGTCCACGGCGGGAGAACGCGAAAGCTATGAAGCTTTGCGTTCAAGCTATATACATTTACTTTCCTTTTTTGATACCTCAGCGGTACATCTGGGTAAAAAAGAAAGCCCTTTCGGGCAATGTCATTAAGTTAAGCAAATCCGCGCACACGAAAAAAAGCCCACCTCGACTTTTCGAGGTGGGCATTTTTTATGCTTTCGTTATGTGGATTGCTTGTGCTTACTTCGCGGACAGGACAATGACCTGTCCCTCGTAAATGGTGTTGGCGTTCACAAGACGGTCGGCGTTGCGCTCGAAGATGGCCTTGTACTTCATCAAACTGGAATTTGTAATTACATTCCATACATATTGGCATTCTTTACAATCACTCTATCTCCTTTTTCTAATTGTTCCTTAGAAACTCCTCTTAACCCAAGTCCAACATGTTCTGTTTTATATCCACAACCATTTGATTTTCGTTCTTTTGTATGTATATCGATGGTAGTAATTATAGTCTCTAATACACCTCCATTTGTTTTATAAACACACGCATTTTCTCCTTCTCTACACATTCCTGTTGATATGTTTCCTGTGGCAACTGTTCCAACCCCCATAATTGTAAATACATCATCAATAATCAATTCAAAGTCTTCTTTTAAACATAATGGAACATCTAATCTGTTCATATACTCTTTTTCTCGCTCTTTTTTGCTTTTACCAAATAATCCCATAGTGTTTCTCCTTTATAACTTCCGATTTGCCGGTTTCTTTCACCGCTGCCAAATCCATCATATCATGCGTTTCCATACAGAGCAATAAAAAAGATGGACCGCAGAAAATCCGTGATGGAATTTTCAGAGCATTGGCAGGACTTGTTGAGATTTCCTTGGAATGATTTCGCTCTGCTGGTTTGCGGTAGTTTTCGCTGATTTCGGTATCTATGCGCGGACTTGTTGTGAGATCGGTCAGCTTTTCTTCCGATATGTCCCTATACGTCACTCGAAAGTCTTTCCGCTATGGGATGTTAAGTTAAGCGCGGTCAAAAATAACACTATTCCGTTTTTTGTAAAAATCGGTTGATTTCTGATACATTCCGCGCAAATGTTGAGATTTTAGGGACTATCGCGCTTTCTGCGGATTTCAGCTGATTTTTGGGGCGCTTTACAGACTTGTTGAAACGCTGACCATTTCCTAACTTAACGGCTGTTTTGGAAGTGTTTTTCTCAAAAAATGCCTACCCCACCAAAACGCAGTCCGCTGACTTTTGATACATGGGCGGGACTTGTTGAGATTTTCTTTGAATAATTTTGCTTTCACGGTTCGCGGCGGTTTCTGTTGACTTTTCTATCTTTGCGCGGACTTGTTGTGTTGTCGGTCAGCTTTTCTTCTGATATGCCCCTATGCGTCGCTCGAATCTTTATATTCTTATTCACAAAATTATACCATATAACTTATGAACAATGCTATCTCAGCATTGTAAAATATAAGTGAAGTCCAAATGACTTCTCTGCCTACACTTCCTCCTTTCTGCTTGTGCTTTTGGCACAAGCTCGATTTCTTTTCTTGTACTGGCGGCGTATTGTCTTTACCGCAGAAAAAGCTAAACTATGCAGCAGAAAGAGGAAAAAGAAAGAAGATGGCGTTATGAGTACAAAGTTCATGCGTATCCTGAATGTTGCGGCTGGTGTGCTGCTGATTGCCGCAGGCATTTACTGCTTGTGCAATCAGGACGTGGCGGTGCTTTCGGCGGGACTCCTGTTGGGCGTGTTCCTGCTGCTGGCAGGCATGGCCTTCTTCCATGCCCCGTTCTGGCTCTTCGCGGCGGCGCTGACGGTCAATGCCGGAATCGGCACCTTCTTCCAGATCGGATCCGACGCCTTTCTGAGCGATATTTCGACGCCCGCCGAACGGCCGCGCATCTTCAGCCGCATCCGGATCGGCACGAACATCGGCTGGGCGCTCGGCCCGATGCTCGGAGCGTTCCTGATGAAAGCGCCGTTCTGGATGCTCTTCATCCTGACCGCCGCGCTCTGTCTTTTCGGCGCCTGGTATACCGGAAAATGCTGCAGCGTGCGCCGCGGCGCGCCTTCCGTTCCGGTTTCCCGTGCGGTTCCGGGGAACTTCACCGTCCGGCGGCTGTTCACCGACAGCCGGCTGACCGGAACGCTCGGCTGCAGCTTCATTCTGTTTCTGCTGACTTCGCAGCTCTACTCGGTCATGTCGGTTTACGCGACCGGCGTGGTGGGACTCTCCTCGAACGCGCTCGGACTCATCTATTCGCTGAACGGCGCGGCAATCATCGTTTTTCAGATGCCGATGACCCGGCTGCTTGAACACTTCCGGCTGAGCTTTCCGGCCCGGCTCGTATTCGGAACCGCCCTTTATACCGCCGGCTATTTTTCCCTCGGATTCGCGCACAATGCCTGGATGATGGCCGCTTCGGTGTTCATCATCACCCTCGGAGAAGCTTCCGTCATGCCGTCGCTCTACTCCGGCGTCAGCAGCCTCGCACCCTCCGGAGGAACCGGGCGCTACATGGCTTCGCTTGAATTGACCCGCGGGGTCGGTTATGCGGCAGGGCCGTATTTCGGCGCCATGCTTTTTCAGGCTTATTCCCCGCAGCCGCTGCTGCTGTGGGGCCTCCTGTCGCTTTTCGGCTGCGGCGCGGCGGCCGGTTTCCTGTTGCTCGCCTCCCGCTTCTCCGCCCGCAAAGTCCGCGAAGTTACCCTGAAGTGCAATCGCGATTGACCTTTGTCCGTTCCCGCGCCGCAGGAAACCTGATTCAGGCCCGGCTGCGGTCCGCCGCTGCGCGATAGAAGGCCCTGATGTTCTCCATCGATACGCCCGGCGGCACGTCGCAGCCGGAGGAGAGGACGAAATTACGATATCCCTTCGTCGCTTCCAGCAGCTCCGCGGTCTTGCGGTAAATTTCTTCGGGCGTCGCGTTCTTGAACATGCCGACCGGGTCGATATTGCCCATCAGCAGTGTTTTTTCCGGCATCTGCGGCAGGATTTCCGGGATGCTGACCGCGTTGCCGAGATGCAGCGCCATCGCCCCGGTCGAGAGGAGCGCCGGAATCTGCTGCTCGGTCCGCCCGCAGTTGTGCAGGATCACCATGAAGTTGTCGTCCTGTACCCGTTCGACGATTCGCCTGACATAGTCCGCCGCGAAATCTCGACACATGTCCGGCGAGAGCAGCCCGGCCGCCGGTTCCGCGATGACGATTCCGTTGACGCCGGTCGCCTTGATCGCTTCGGCATAACCGGCGAGAAAAGAGGCCGTCTTATCGAGCAGCGCGTGGGCCGCCTCGGGCTCGACTGCCGCCATGATCATGATTTCGGTCATATCCGCCAGCCGTCCGGCCAGCGAGAAGGGGCCGATCATGCCGCCGAACACCGGCCGGTCGAGATTCGCGGCGCAGAGTTTCGCGCATTTCAGCACCTCCGCCGTCCGTGCCGCTCCGACCTCCGGAACTGCGAGTGCGTCGATTTCGTTCCGGTCCGCAACGATCCGGTCCGTGACCGTCGGATTTTCGTGTTCGGAATAACGGATCGGCGACCCGAAGGCTTCGGCTTCGACCGACAGGTCCATGAAGGTTACCGCCGCATCGCACGGAGTCGCTTTCGCCAGTGCGTCGATACAGCGGAACTGCAGTTCCCCGTCCCGGAACACATCGACCGGTTTGGCCCCGATCAGCTCCATGCCGGGGCTGGTCATGATCGGCATCACATGGCGGCGCGGGGACGCGAGGACCGTTTCGACGAATTCTTTCATATTCAATTGCATGACAGACTCCCGTTGTTGCTGGATTGCTCTCTTTTATCTTATAGTATAGCAGCAAAACCGGATGGTTTTTTCTCTCGCTTGGCTTTTTATTGCTCTATGTTGGTTTTGCGGGAGCCGCGACGAAAAAAGGGCGCCGTTCCCGGCGCCCTTTCGGCGGAATCGCATCTGCCTTATTTGGCGAACGCGCTTTCGATCGCCCGCCTGACCTCTGCGAAGGTCTGCTCGACCGAATCGTTGCGCGGAATCACCACGTCGCCGACCGTGACGGAGATCGTGCCGTCCGCTTCCGGGCGCGAACTGAAGGCCGCGTCGATGTTCACGCTGTCGGCCCAGCCCTTCTGCTTCACGAACTCGACCACGCGTCCGAGCAGCTCCTGTCCCGGGCACTTGCTCTGCTTCGTGCAGAGGGTCACGCAGATCGGGAGGGCATCCTCCTTCTTGCTGCGCAGGATCGGGCTCTTCGCATCGAACAGCTGGCTGCGGTTCTGGTAGTGGGTATGCAGCCGCGTATGCGCCTCATGCGAACCCGGGCGGCCGCCGAAGCTCTCCGCGTAGCACTTGTCGACCCAGTAGTTGTCCTGCGGCTTCTGGACCTGGCGGCCCTTGTCCGTGTCGTACAGACCGGCTGCGCGTTTCGTGCGGAAATCCTTGTCGTGCGAAATCGGCTGTCCGCCGCCGGCGACGCAGCCGCCCGGGCAGGCCATGACTTCGACGAAGTCATAGGCCGCTTTGCCGGCCTTCACCTCTTCGACCAGCTTGCGGGCGTTCGCAAGACCGTGGACCACCGCGATGCGCAGCTTTTTGCCGGCGACCTCGAGCGTCGCCTCCTTGCGCGGCGCAAGTCCGCGGGTCTCCTTGAAGTCGATCGGGCTCATCGGATTGCCGGAGACCTTCTCGACCGCGAAACGCAGCGCCGCTTCCATCACGCCGCCCGTCGCGCCGAAGATCACGCCGCCGCCGGTCGAGAAACCGAGCGGCATGTCGAAGGCCGACGGTTCGAGCTCGTTGGTCTGGATGCCCATCGACTGAATCATCTGGGCGAGTTCGTTCGTGGTCAGCACGTAGTCCACATCCGGACGGCCGTCCTGCGAGAACTTCGGCAGCTGCGCTTCGTACTTCTTCGCGGTGCACGGCATGATCGACACGACGACGAGGTTTTCGGGTTTGACGCCGAGCTTGGCCGGCAGCGTCTTGCGGGCGATGGAACCGAAGATCGCCTGCGGCGAACGCGTCGTCGAAATGTTCGGCAGCAGTTCCGGGTAGTAGGTTTCGGCGAACTTGACCCAGCCCGGGCAGCAGCTCGTGAACATCGGCAGCACGCCGTTGTTTTCAAGCCGGTCGAGGAACTCGGTCGCCTCTTCGAAAATCGTCATATCGGCCGCGAAGCAGGTGTCGTAAACTTCGTCGAAGCCGAGAATCTTCATGGCGGTGACCATCTTGCGGGCGACGTTTTCGCCCATCGCGAAGCCGCCGAGCTTTTCGCCGAGACCGACGCGGACCGCCGGAGCGACCTGCGCGATGACGATCTTGTCCGGGTCGTAAATCGCATCCCAGACCTGATCGATGTTGCTCTTGGCCACGATCGCGCCGGTCGGGCAGACCTGCGCGCACTGACCGCAGTTCACACACTCGACTTCGGAGAGGTTGCTGTCGAAGGCCGGGACGACCCGGGCATTCGAACCGCGGCACGCGAAATCGAGCGCGCCGACCGACTGAACCTCGGAGCAGACCCGGACGCAGTCGCCGCAGAGCACGCACTTGTTCGGGTCGCGGACCAGCGACGGGCTCGATTCGTCGACCGGCAGGTCCTTGATCGACTGCTTGTAGCGGACGTCGTGGACGCCGAGCTTGCGGGCGATGTCCTGCAGCGAACAGTTCGCGCTGCGCTGGCAGCTCGGGCACTCGCGCTTATGGCTGGCCAGAAGCAGCTCGACGTTGATTTTGCGCATATTGCGGATCGCCTTGGTGTCCGTGAAGATCACCATGCCGGCTTCCGGCGCGGTCGAGCAGGAGGCCATGATGCCGCGTCCCTTCACGTCGACGAGGCAGAGACGGCAGGCGCCGTAGATCGACAGCTCGGAATGGTAGCAGAAGGTCGGGATGTCGATGCCGGCTTTGCGGATCAGTTCAAGCAGATTCCGCTCGCCCGCGATCTCGATCTCGCGGTTGTTGACAAACAGAGTTTTCTTTTCTTCACTCATTTTATTTTATGCTCCAGGGCTGTGATTGATGGATTAAAGGCCGACGATCGCGCCGAATTTGCAGGCCGCCTTGCAGGCGCCGCACTTGATGCACTTGTCCGCATCGAGGACGTGAACTTCCTTGACCTTGCCGGTGATCGCCCCGACCGGACACTTGCGCATGCAGGCCGTGCAGCCCTTGCATTTGTCGGCCAGAATTTCGGGCCGGGCCAGCGCCTTGCATTCGCCGGCCGGACAGGTCTTCTTGAGGACGTGCGCTTCGTACTCTTCGCGGAAATAGCGCAGCGTCGAGAGCACCGGGTTCGGGGCGGTCTTGCCGAGGCCGCAGAGCGAACCGAGCTGGACCGCCTTCGCGGTCTCCTCGAGCAGCTCGAGCGTGTGACGGTCGGCGCGCCCTTCGATGATGTCGTCGAGCAGCGCGAGCATCTGGCGCGTGCCTTCGCGGCACGGCACGCACTTGCCGCAGGATTCATTCTGCGTGAACTGCATGAAGAAGCGCGCGATCTTGACGATGCAGGTCTGCTTGTTCATGACCACGAGGCCGCCGGAGCCGACCATCGCGCCGACGCTCTTGAGCGAGTCGAAGTCGAGCGGCAGATCCAGCATTTCGGGGGTCAGGCAGCCGCCGGACGGACCGCCGATCTGGACGGCTTTGAAATCATCGTTCGTGATTTCGCCGGCGTTGTTGGTCACGCCGCCGCCGATGTTGTAGACGATCTCGCGCAGCGTCGTGCCGAACGGCACCTCGATGAGGCCGGTGTTCGCCACATGCCCGGTCAGAGCGAAGGTCTTCGTGCCGGGGGACTTCTCGGTGCCGACCGACTTGTACTGCTCCGGACCCTTGTGGAAAATGCCCGGAACCGACGCAAGCGTCTCGACGTTGTTGATGACCGTCGGCTTGCCCCAGAGTCCGCTCTGGGCCGGGAACGGCGGCTTCGGCTT
>ERZ827150.5324-NODE-5324-length-10426-cov-10.215119_pt1 | contig 10426 bp, 7 predicted proteins | sample MGYA00519779_ERZ827150 | MGnify/ENA primary metagenome ERZ827150 (study PRJEB31778, sample SAMEA3449267) | human gut metagenome | biome: human gut; feature: human-associated habitat; material: faeces | place: United Kingdom | collected 2010/2012 ...
TTGCCGTCGATTGCATATAGGGGCTTTGCGGTCGCCCCTATGACCCTTCGCGCGCCCTCTCGAAGATTCTTATACAACTCCGGGTGCAGGACATACGAAAAAAATTTCGGCGCAACATCCCTCTCCACCTTTACGGCGAATCAATCAGCCATTCCAGCGCGTTGATGCGGCGTATGCCCTCGTAATCGGCGGGCGGGTCGTCGTCAAGCGTCAAAATCAGTTTGGGGTATGAATCCCGGATTTTTTGCAGCGGCCTCAATTCGCGCGCGAGCGTATGTTCATCCCGCACGGACGCGGCAACCTGCACATAGAGCGTTCCCGTCTGATTGACGGCGACAAAATCGACTTCCAACTCGTCGAGCTTGCCGATATACACGTCATATTCGCGGCGGAGCAGTTCAAGATAAATCACGTTTTCGAGGATGTGGCCGGTATCCGCATAGCGCCCGCCCAGCAGATAATACCGCAGGCCGATATCCACGGCATAATACTTTTCAAGCGTCTTGAGATGCTGCTTGCCGCGGATATCATAGCGCCGCGCCTGATAGACGATGTAGCTGTCCACAAACGCCGACAGATATTTTTCGACCGTGCGCACGTCGAGCTTCCGCCCGTCGGAGCCCATCGTATCCGAAATTTTCTTGGTGGAAATCGGGCTGCCCGTGCTGCTGTACACGAACCGCAGAACGCTTTCCAACATCATCGGATCGGCGTTTTTCAGTCTTCCCACAACGTCCTTCAGCACGACCGTGTGATAGATGCCGCTCAGGTATTCCTCAATCGCCTTCCGGTCGCCGCCCAGCTCGGTGGCATAGGGAAAGCTCGTCTCCAGATAGCGGCGGTATGTGGCGCTCAGGCCGTCCCGGCTGCCCGTAAACGCCGCATATTCCGAAAAGGAAAGCGGCAGCATGTCAATGGTGACATAGCGCCCGGAAAGATGCGTCGCCAGCTCGCCGGACAGCATGTAGGCGTTCGAGCCGGTCAGGTAGAGATCCAGATTTTTGCGCAGAAAGAGACTGTCGATCATCGGCGGAAAATCCCGGACATTCTGAATTTCATCCAGAAAGACATATGCCCGTTCGTTTCCCGCTCGCGACAAAATATAAGCGTGCAGCTTCATCGGGTCACGCAGCTCGATGTTCGCGAAGTCCTCCAGATTGACGGCGATGATCTGCGAATCGGGAACGCCGTCAAGGCGAAGCTCCGCTTGAAACAGTTCCATCAGCGTCGATTTTCCGCAGCGCCGAATCCCCGTAATCACCTTGATCATCTGTTTGTCCTTCCAACGCCGGAGCGCTCGAAGGTATTGCGGTCGATCAATCATGCAAACCCTCCTCCCCTGCGCGCGCCGCGTCCGTCGGCTTCATCGCGCTTATTGAACCATTCTATCCAAAAACATTTGTAATATCAAGACTTTTTGGATTCCGATGCATATTTCACCCGTTTTCTTCTCATTCCCCCGCGTACCGTCTCTCCAGCTCCTGCCAGACAGCTGCAAAGAGCGCCGCTGCAAACGGCTGATCCGGAAAGGCGGCGACCTTCTCCCCCATGGCCACGGCGGCGCGCAGCCAAATCTCCTCGCGCGCATCCCCCGCCGCCGCGCGAAGCCGGTCGTCCGTCTCCAAATGGAAATCCCACGCGGCGCGGTACATGGCCTCGTAGCCCGAATCGAACGGCGTTTCGGCCTCGGGCACGGGCTCGAAGCCCTCCGGCACGGCGGCCGTCGGCCTCAGCGCGTCCAGCCGGGAAAAATCAATCTTCATCGTTCATCCGTCCCATCCGAAACCGGACATACAGCCCGATAAACGTCGCGTAATCGCCGATATCCACCTCGCTGTCGGAGAGCTTCGCCTTCTTCGCGCCGCAGTATTCCCAGCCGTCCAGCACGCCTGCGCGCACGCAGCTGTCCAGCGCGGTTTCCAGCGGCGTTTTGATGCGGTTCTCCCAATGGCCGCGATCCGTCTTCTGCACCTCGTCGAAATCGGGGATGTCGCCGCACGCATCCAGCAGCGCCGAAACGGAAATGATGTCGGCGGTGCCGCGCTCGATGTTGCGGCGCACGGAGCTGTGATACGCCAGCTTGTAGCCGACGCGGTAGGCGCGCGGGCTGCGCTCGTCGATGCTCAGCAGCGCCTCGGGGTACTGCATCACATACGAGCAGAGCAGATACCGCGCGATGTCGTCGCTGAACTGAATGGAAATCATCCCGCGCTTGACGCCCTTGCGTTGGAGCAGGCGCACGTCCTGATAATCCGAGACGCGCCCCTTCTTTTCCGACCAGGAGAGCGACAGGCTGTAGAGCACGTCAAGCTGATCGTTGATCTTGCCGCGCACGTCCTTCATCAGGTTTTTGATGCGCCGCTTTTCCTTTTCGGCCTCCTCCGGCGTGGCCGTCTCCCGCGCATCGACGGGATAGCCCAGCAGCCGCGCGTAGGAGATCAGCGGAATCTGCACCTCCGTCTCGATCCGGGCGGATTCCTCCGGGCGGTAGTGGTTGTTCTGCGTCAGGTAGAGCGCCGCGGTGGAGAGCAGCTTCTGCGCGCCGACCGTCAGGCCGATTTTCAGCCCGTCGTAGCCCTCAAAAAACGCGCGGAAGCCCTCGTCCTCGATGACCGCGTCGCCGGTAATCGGGTTGATGGCCATGTTCCGCGTCGCCGTCATCGCCAGACGGCTGGTCGCCTCGCCCTGCACCATGGGATAATACGGGTCGTGGCGGCTGAGCAGATCGACGCTGTATACGACCGGCTCGATGGTCTCCGGCGGCTCGACAATCAGGCCGGAGATGGCGCTGCGGATGGATTCCAGGTTTTCCGGTTCAAAAACCTGTTTCTTTTTCGGCATGTCGTCCTCCTCAGCGCAGCAGGCTGTCCAGCAGGCGGGTGTCGGCCATGGGGAACGTGTAGCCCCCTTCAAGAATCGCGCGCGCGTCGTCCAGCCTGTCGCGCGTCACGGCGATCTCGGCCAGATCGAACAGCCCCGCGCGGTGGCCGGATAGCTCGTCCAGCGTGCGCGCCTCCTCGTACATCACAAGCTCGTCGTCCGCGTCGATCACGTAGCCGAACGTGTCAATCTGATAGGTGTCGCTGAGCAGGGTCATCAGCACGTTGAACGCCGCAATCGTCGAAAAGTTCTGGCGGAGGATGTCCACGCCCTCCTTGAGCTGCTCGTCGGACAGGGAGAGCGTCTCCGCAACGGCCTGCCGCCGGGCGCTCAGGCGCTCGTCCTTCAGCTCGGAGGCGGCGATGACCTGCTGCGCCATATCCACAAAGAGCCCGCGCCAGATGAGCTGTAATACCTGCATGGCGTGGCTCTTGAGCTGCAGCGTCTCGCGGCGGCGGATCACCAGCCAGTTGGACAGGCGCAGATACAGCTCCGTCTCCCGTGGCTTTTCGGCGGAAGCCTGCCGGATGCGCGCATCCAGATCCGCGCCCGAAAAGAGCGCCGTCTTCTCCTCGTCCCCCAGATACGCATAGCCGGTCATGGCGATCAGCCCCTGCCCGGTCTCCTGCACCGTCCAGCGCTTGCGCGCCGCCATCTTCCTGGGGTCAAAATAATTCGTCTTCTTGAGATCCATGGCGTTCTCCTTCACGCATCCGGGCGCAGGGTCTTCATCTGCCGGTAGACGTCCGCGTGCTTCCGGCGGTCCGCCTCGATCAGCCGGTTGACGTAGGCCGTCGCGCCGCCGCTCTCCAGTTTGCCCATCGTGCGGATGTAGTCCATGTTCTCCTCGGAAAAGGCCATCGTCATGCGCAGCGCCTTTTTGCCCCGCTTGCCCTGCGTGTCGGCGGCGCGGTAGGCGCCGTCCGCCTTCGGTGCGTGTGCTTCATAGGCTTCGTATGCTTCATGCGCTTCGTATGCCTCGTGTGTCTCGGGCATCGGATGTTTCCGCTTAACTTCGTATGCTTCGTATGCTTCATGTGTGTCAGGCATACGAGGCGCTTCATATGCTTCCTGTGCTTCGTGTGTCTCAGGCACAGGATGTTCGCGCTTGACTTCATGTGCTTCATAGGCTTCATGTGCCTGCTCCGCCGCCGTCACGCTGAACAGCCGCGCCACCGCGTCCGTCGCCCTGCCCTTTTTAATCGCCATGCTTCTCGTCCTCCTGCCTGAGATAGTCCGCGACAAACGCCGCGTAGTCCGCTGTCACCGCCGCCTTGGGGTGCGAATCGAACAGGCTTTCCTGCATCACCTGCGCCTCGCGCACGGCCACCGCCTCGCGGATCACCGTCGGATACAGATAGACGTTCAAATCCTTCGCCGTCTGCCCGATCACGTCGATCAATTCGCGCGTCAGGCTGGCGCGGTTGCCCCGCCGCGTGATCAGAATCCCCGCGACCGTCAAGCGCGGGTTGCAGTAGCGCCGCACGTTCTCCACCGTGTTAAAAAGCTGCTTGAGCCCCTGCAGCGAGAACACCTCGAGCCCCACCGGAATCACCATGTCGTCCGCCGCCGTCAGCGCGTTGAGCGTCAGCACGCCCAGCGCGGGCGGGCAGTCCACGATGATGTGGTCGTAGGACGCGGCGACCGCGTCGCACAGCCCGCGCAGCAGGTATTCTCGCCCCACGCGGGTGAACTCCATATCCGCCGCGGACAGGTCGAGCGACGACGCGACCAGATCCACGCCCTGCCGCGTCGCCTGAATCACATCCGCAGCCGCCGCGTCGCCCCGCAGCGCCTCGTACAGCCCGGCCAGCGTATCGTCCGCCCGCATCGAAAAGGACAGATTGCCCTGCGGGTCGCAGTCGATCGCCAGCACGCGCTTCCCCTGACGGGCGAGCCCCACCGCCAGCGCATGGGCCGTCGTCGTCTTCGCAACGCCGCCCTTTTGATTGATCAGTGCCGTTATCCGAGCCATAGCGCCTTCCCCCTCGCGCGCGTTTTCCGCGCCAAACTTCATGTGCTTCGTATGCTTCATGCGCTTCGTATGCCTGATATGCTTCATATACCTCATATTCTTCGCATGTCTCCACGCCATTATACCAAGCGCGCCGCCCAGCGTCAAATCCCCGCCCGGATCGGGCGCTTTTCCCCCGATTTGCCCGTTTTGAAAAAGGGGGGGTAGTTGTTCCCGCACGGAATTGAGCCGCCACATGGGCAAACCGGCATTTTCGCCCGCGGAGGATTTTTTGAAAAAGGGGGGTAGTTGTTCCCGCAAAAGGGGGGTAGTTGTTCCCGCAAAAGGGGGGTAGTTGTTCCCGCAAAAAATTTTTTTTGGCCTTACGCCATCTAGTTTTTTTGGGGGTCATTTTTCTTAAAACGGTTAAAACGGTTAAAGGCGCACACGCTCACGCCTTTAGGGCGTGAGCCTATGCTAAAATAAAAAGGCCGCGGGGCGCCGGGGAACGGGGGACGTTGGGGCTTTGCCCCAAACCCCACAAGGGAACTGAGTTCCCTTGACCTTCCGTTCCGCTTCGCGGCGGCTTAAAGCATTTTTTCGTACAGTGCGCATGCGCACTGTACGTCAAATCACTTAAAACTGCGCGAAGCGAAGAAGGGGTCTGGGGACTGGTCCCCAGGCGGGTTTGGGCGGCAGCCCAAGAAAGGTTACCCAAATGAACGAGGCGATGGTCGAGGCGATTAACGAACGGGAACCCGCGTTTCTGGCGCGGGACGGAAAGGGGAAGGGCTACGTCTGCCCGCAGTGCGGCAGCGGCAGCGGCCCTAAGGGCACGGGGCTGCACCGCGATCCCGGCGCGCCCACGCACTGGAAATGCTTTGCCTGCGGCGGCTATTTTGACGTGCTGGATCTCTACGGGCTGGCGTTCGGGCTGGAGACGTTTCCGGAGAAGCTCGCCGGGGCGGCGGCCTATTACGGGCTGACGGTGAGCGCGCCGCGCCGGATGACAAAGCGCCCTGCCGCGCGCCCGGCCGCGCCCGAGCCGGACTGCACCGCCTTCTTCAAGGCCGCGCAGGCGCGCCTTGCGCAGACGGATTATCCGCAGCGGCGTGGGCTGTCCGCCGCGACCTGCGCCCGGTTCCATCTGGGGTATGACCCCGCGTGGCGCAACCCCAAGGCGCCGGAGACCGTGCCGCCCTCGCCCCGGCTGATTATCCCGACCGGGCGCACCAGCTATCTGGCACGCGACGTGCGCGGAAAGGACGAGCTCAGCGAGCAGGAGGCGCGATACACGAAGGTCAAGGTCGGCAAGACGCGCCTGTTCAACGCCGAGGCACTCGACACGGCGGAAAAGCCCGTCTTCATCGTCGAGGGCGAAATCGACGCGATGAGCATCGTCGAGGCCGGCGGCGAGGCCGTGGGGCTGGGCAGCGCCTCAAACGTGCGCCTGCTGCTCGAGCGCCTCGCGGAAAAAAAGCCCGCGCAGCCGCTGATCCTCGCCCTTGACAACGACGAGCGCGGAAGGAAGGCCTCCTGCGAGCTGGAAGACGGCCTGCGCGCAGCCAGCCTGCCGTATTTCGTCTACAACCCGTGCGGCGACTGTAAGGACGCGAACGAAGCGCTGCAAATGGCTCCAGAATCGTTTCTAAGGCGGGTAGGAGACGGCGAACGCCTGCCAGAGATAGAAAGGCTTACCTACTTGCAGACGAGCGCACAGGGGCATTTACAGGCCTTTGTGGACGGTATCGCCGAAAGCGTCAACACGCCGTGCCTGCCCACGGGGTTTGACGCGCTGGATCGGGCGCTGGACGGCGGGCTGTACGAGGGGCTGTACATCGTCGGCGCGATCTCCTCGCTGGGCAAGACGACGCTGGTGACGCAGATCGGCGACCAGATCGCTTCCGGCGGGCAGGACGTGCTCGTCTTCTCGCTGGAAATGGCGCGCGCCGAGCTGATGGCCAAGTCGATTTCGCGCCACACGCTGACCCTCGCGCTGGCGCGCAAGTGGGGCACGGCCTGCGCCAAGACGGCCAGAGGCGTGACGGACGGCCGCCGCTACGCGCAGTACGGCGAGCGGGAGCGCGAGGTCATCCGCGATGCGGTGACGCGCTACGGGGAATACGCCGGGCATCTGTTCATCGCCGAGGGCGTGGGCGACATCGGCGTGACGGCCATCCGCGAGCGCATCGCCCGCCACATCGACATGACCGGCAAAACCCCGCTGGTGATCGTGGACTATCTGCAAATCGTCGCGCCCTACAACGAGCGGGCGACGGACAAGCAGAACATGGACAAGGCGGTGCTGGAGCTCAAGCGCATCAGCCGCGATTTCAAGCTGCCCGTGATCGCCGTCTCCAGCCTGAACCGCATGAGCTACGGCCAGCGCATCAGCATGGAGGCGTTCAAGGAATCCGGCGCAATCGAGTATTCCAGCGACGTGCTGATCGGCTTGCAGCTTCGCGGCGCGGGCGAGGCGGCCTTCGACCCGACGGAGGCGAAAAAGAAAAATCCCCGGCAGATCGAGGCCGTGATTTTGAAAAACCGGAACGGCCGCGTCGGGGAGAAGATCGAGTTTGAATATTACCCGATGTTCAATTATTTCACGGAGAAGGGTTGAGCGGGCGCGGGCTTTTTTGAGGACTTCGTTTGCGGAAAAAGAACGCAATCGCTCAAAAAAAAGAGAAAAAAACATCATATGCCTGATGTGTGTCGGGCATATGATGCATATGAAGCATATGAAGTTTGGAAAAGGTTTTTTCGAGAGGACGGCGGGAGAGAACGCCTTTCAACGCATGGGGTACGAACTCCTTCCACCGCCTGCGAACTCCTTCCACCGTCTGCGGACGGTCCCCCTCCCTCGAAGAGGGAGGTCTTGGGGGAGGGGGAATCGGGAGTTGGCAGAATGTCGGCGGAAATTGCAACTGTGAGATGCATTTGCAACGCTGGGTTGCATCATTGCAACGGTTAGATGTATTTGCAACCGTCGGTTGCACCGCCGTACACCGTAGGGGCGCGCATTGCGCGCCCGTTTCGTATATTGCCGCACCCGTTAATTTGAACGGTTATAACAACAATGTTTCGAGCGGGCGCGCGAAGGGTTATAGGGGCGACCGCAAAGCCCCTATATCCAATCGACGGCAAGGCCGGAGGCCTTGACCGGCGAACCCCCAGACCTCCCTCCTCGAGGGAGGGGGACCGCCCGCAGGCGGTGGAAGGAGTCAACCCCATTTTCGAACACAAGGATTGTAAAAAAACAGATGATCTGTTATACTATAATGTCAGGAGTGGACTGCCAAGCGCCGTCCCTGCGCCTCATCCATTATCGAAAGGACGTGGCAGCGTGAAAAAGCGCACCCCCTTATATTTGGCCATCCTCGGCGCGTTCGTCCTGATTTTTGTTGAAATCGCGCGATACAGCTATATCAACCGGGGCTTGATGCGTCAGGAAAACGTCTCCCATTTGCAGGCGAGCTACGCGCAGGTGGCGCGGACGTTCGCCCTGTTTGCGGAGCGAAACTGGAAGCTGCTGGACGAGTGGGACAGCGATCTGCCCAACCAGTTCTACAATCTCACGTCGGAAGAGGCGTGGTCGGTCATCAGGGACAAGGCGGCGCGCTGGCAGTACAGCGAGCTGTACATGTTCAACCAGAACGGCGAATACAGCAGCGTCAGCGGGCGGCACGGCATTTCGCCGCACAAGGAAAGCGTGTTCATGGCGATATACGACGAGAATCGGCCGGTTCTCACGTCGTATCCATCCACGGACGGCGCGCGAAAGGTCGTCTTCGCCAAGCCGATCCGCACGCCCGTGCTGATGGAGGGCTCGACATACACCGGGCTGGCCGTCACCTTTCGAAACGACGTGCTGGAAAAGACGATTTCCGTCTCGCTCTACGACGGGGCGAGCGACTGCTATATGGTGAAACGCGACGGCACGGTCGTGCTTTCGCTGGAATCGCAGGCCGAGTTTGACGAGCTGCATGACAACTTCCTCGACTTTGTGGATGACGCGCTGGCCGTGAGCCGGAGCGAAAAGGCCGAGATGCGCGCGGATATCGCCGAGGGGAAGAGCGGCAGCCTCGTCGGGTGGCTGGACGGGGAAGAATACTACATCGTCTATCAGCCGTCCGGGATGGAGGACTGGTCTATCGTCGGCGTGGTGCGCGCCTCCGTCGTCGAGGCGGGCGCGCGGAAGATGCAGGCCGACACCATCTCGCTGGCGACGCTTATCGCCTCGCTGACGATGCTGGGCGTTTCGTGGCTGATTCTGGCCAACATGAAAGCCGAGGCCAAATCGCTGAAGATGGAACAGCAGATGCTCTCCCGGCAGAAGGAGGTCTCCGACCGGCTGTTCACCGGCATGGGGCGGATTGCGGATCGCTACGCCGTTTGCGACCTCGTGCGCGACCGATACGAGTATCGCGAAAACATGCTCTCCAAGCCGCTCTATCCCGAATCGGGGCGCTACCGCGATTTTATCGAGCTGATGAGCCGCCGGTATCTGGTGCTCGGCAAGGCGGAGGGGATGAAGATGGATCAGATCCTCGACCCGGAGTATCTGCGCCGCGTGCTGCGCAAGGAAACGGACATCCTCAAATTCGAATACTGCATCCGGGAGAAAAACGTCTATGCGCTGCTGAACATCATTCCCATCGAGTTTGACGGCGACGGCCTGCTGACGCAGGTGATGATGATCGGGCAGGACGTCGGCCAGAAGGTCGAATTGGAGAATCTGGCGAACACGGACGGCCTGACCGGCCTGTACAACGAGCGGTATTTCAGCCGCGTGCTCGCCAATCTGGAAAAGAAGAAGCTGCCGTTCGCGCTGTATTACCTCGATCTGGATTTCTTCAAGCCCATCAACGACACGTATGGGCACGACATGGGCGACAAGCTGCTCAAGGCCGTCGCCCAGCGCCTGCAAACCTGCATCCGCAGCCGCGACTGCGCGTTCCGCATCGGCGGGGACGAGTTCGCCGTCGTCTACCGCGCCGACCTGACCGAAGCGCAGCGCCGGGAAAAACAGGCGCTTATCGTCGAAACGCTGACCCAACCCTATGAGATCGACGGCAAGCGCCTGCAAATCGGCGTGAGCTGCGGCTATGCCCACTATCCCGAAGACAGCGCGGCGGCGGCGGATATCCGCATCCTGGCCGACCAGCGCATGTATGCCGAAAAGGAACGAAACCACCAAAAAAGTGGGGGGGGGTTCGATAAACGCAGGCATCCGGGGAAGGTGAAAGACGCTCCGCTAGGCTGACTCATTCTGCCGCCGTCTGATAACTCCTTCCACCGTCTGCTTACTCCTTCCACCGCTGCGTTTACTCCTTCCACCGTCTGCGGACGGTCCCCCTCCCTCGATGAGGGAGGTCTTTGGGGAGGGGAATTGCAACTGTGAGATGCATTTGCAACCGTCGGTTGTACCGCCGTACACCGTAGGGGCGCGCATTGCGCGCCCGTTTTTTTTTATTCGCCGCACCCGCTAATTTGAATGGTTATAACAACAACGTTTCGAGAGGGCGCGCGAAGGGTCTTAGGGGCGACCGCAAAGCCCCTATATGCAATCGACGGCAAGGCCGAAGGCCTTGA
>ERZ827150.5333-NODE-5333-length-10414-cov-3.882614_pt1 | contig 10414 bp, 11 predicted proteins | sample MGYA00519779_ERZ827150 | MGnify/ENA primary metagenome ERZ827150 (study PRJEB31778, sample SAMEA3449267) | human gut metagenome | biome: human gut; feature: human-associated habitat; material: faeces | place: United Kingdom | collected 2010/2012 ...
ACGGTGTTGACGGCCGGGACGGTGTTGACGGCAAAGACGGTAACACACCGTTTATAGGTGACAACGGAAACTGGTGGATTGCCGGCTCCGATACCGGAGTAAAAGCTCAAGGCGCTGACGGTGCCGACGGACAAAATGGTGAGAATGGCAAAGATGGTATATGTTCAGGCTATTTTTTTGCTGACTGCAGTATCTCGGGTCACCGTCTTCTTCAAAATTACGCAACCACACCGTATTTTACGCAGAAGCTGAACAGCAAAGACCTGGTCTCCTGCTCCCAGAACAAGGTCACTTTGAAAAAGGGACATACATATATGGTATGCTTAAGCGGCTCGATAGGCGTAAGTTCAAATGACAACAACGGAAATTTATGTGTCGTTATGAAAGATGGGTACGATGACACCACATGCAAAAACGCCACACGCATCTATCAATATTACGCACCCAATTCAAAACCAAAAGTACCGCTTTATCAGTATTCGATAACGTATAACAGAATATATAATGCAAAAAATAATGACATTTCTCTGACATACTCTTTTGAGCAGGAAAACTATAACACAGTGCTTGACACGCTTAGCTGTACTTATACCGTCATCGCGCTCGACTGATTTATATCACAATAATTAAGAAGCCTCCTATGACCTATCTATTTCAAAACACCATATACTTCGTCGGATACAGGTTCACACCACTCGTTGGAACATTCCTCACCCGGAACTTCAACTGCGAGATGTGAGAACCACTCCGTCGGAGTGGCGCCGTGCCAATGCTTAACCTCGGCAGGGATGTTAATGCAGTCGCCCGGTTTCATCTCTATGGCTTCCTTACCCTCTTCCTGATAATATCCGCGTCCTCCGACACATACGAGAATCTGTCCGCCGCCTCTCTTTGCATGATGGATATGCCAATTATTTCTGCAGCCCGGCTCAAAAGTTACATTAAAAATTCCAACCTGCTCTTTGGAAACCGGTGCGAGATAACTTTTTCCCACAAAATATTTCTCAAAAGCAGTGTTCGGCTCTCCTATCGGGAATATCATTGACTTCGCATGTGCTCTCATCGCCTCATCTTCGTATGGCATATCGCCCTCACCCGGCTGCCACACCTCTTTGGCAAGATTGAATACCGCCCAGCCCTTAGGCCATCCTGTATAAAATGCTACATGTGTGATCACGGCAGCGATTTCCTTCTGCGTGACACCATGATTTTTCGCATTCTGAAGATGATATACGAGTGATGAATCGGTGATTCCCGAAGCCATAAGCGCAACAACCGTTATAATGCTACGGGTCTTGACATCAATATCCTGATTGTTCCAGTTCTCGCCAAAAAGGACATCATCATTAAAGTGAGCGAACTGCGGTGCAAACTCCGAGAGTGCATTTCTGCCCGCGGTCTGAATTATTTTCTCCATATAACATATCCTCCGGTTTTATAATGTGTTTACCCATGCGGCAATATCCTGTGCTGACATTCCGTTCAGAACCTTTCCTCAACTTTCTCATATGGAATACTGACAGACGATTTTACCTCTCCCGGTCTTTCCCATTCCTTATGAAGTTCGTTTAATAAAAATTCCATATCCTTAATAACTGCTGTCTGCTCATTTTTCATCGTGTCTTTCCTCCATTTTCCTTTAATGAAGAAGGGAGCTGTTCTTCGCTGTATGGCGAAAAATCAACTCCCTTCATATCCTCCGCATCAAGGACTATCTGCTCTGAATAATACATATCCATTGCCTTGTTTATGGCATCGTCAAGTGACTCTGCCTTTACTGTCTCTACCCTTGAGAGAACTTCTTTTATCTCAATATCAAATTCTCTTTCCATTCGATATCAGCCTCCAATTCCATTTTTCCTCATCGGCTCTTTTTTTCTTTTACCTGTCTTTCCTTAAAACCTTCATCATACTTTCCATCTTCAAGCCTGTCATAAAAATATTCCTCCTCTATCGTTCCAAATTCCTTATACATCTGGTGCAGGAAATCATTCTGCATATTTTTGGGAATATCATCATCCTTTGACAAATCCTGATAAAAATAAAACTTCTGCTTGAGTTTCGCCCTGTAATCATAAACATCTTTTATCTTTTCAGGTGTCCCGTATTCTCTTTTATATGCCTTAAAGTTGGTCTGCGAAAGTGTGGACCCAAGATAAATCCCGTGCTCCCACGATACCCCAATCGCTGTGTTATCCTTTGTTGGCTCCTCGTCTTTCGGATATCGCTTATACTCTGTTGCTCCGAGAGCAATCGTGAGAGAGCCGCTTTTCATATCCATTACCACAAGATTGCGTGGAGATAATGCTTCAAGTACCATATAATCGTGGTCATTAAAATTATGAAATGTCTGCCCTCTTTCAAATGTCCTGTCGCATTTTTCATAATGCAGGATAAAGTCATCTATCCAGCCTCTATCCGTCATTCCAATCTCATCCATCTTTGTAATACACTCTGGGGAACTTGTTGCCTTATCAAAGTAAAATTTCTTTGAATCATTATAATATCCTTGCAAAAAGCGTCCCAGTTCCACATCATCTCTACAGAATTTTGCAAAAACTGTAACATTTGCTGCCCTGTAATACTCTGTAAAACCTTCCGCAAGCGTTCTTCCAAGAAGCAGCATCTGATCTGCAAGCTCTGACATATCATCAATGGCAACGAACTTCTTATAATCTTCCAAAGTCATAAGCATATTTCTTTCTGTTCCCTTATAATTCTCCATTACAAGAATCATATCTTTTAAATCCATTCTTACCTCCTGTTCCAGAGAGGACTTTCGCCCTCTCTGCCAATTTTCTATGGTCTGCCAATTACTACAATCTTTCCGACACTTGCCACATCACGGTAAACTACGCCAACTCTTTCATTCAGGGCTTCTACCACCTTGCCATTGCCGACATATACTGCCACATGGCTGATATTCTTATATCTTCCGTTGTTTGTGAAACTGTAAAAGATAAGATCACCAGGCTGCATTTCATCATAAGATATGGTCTTTCCTGCTTCATCAAGTCCCTGTGCTTCTGCCGCTGCTGTAGTTGCTCCTCCATAACTGATATTCACACCTGCATCCTTCCATGAATAATACGCAAGTGAACTGCAATCATAATAATTGCCACTATCTCTTAGTTCCTGACTGTAAGGATAACCCACTCTGTGAAGGGCATAAGAGCAGACTTTTTTCTGCCTGCTGTCAGTGATTCCACTAAGAATAGCATTGATTTCATCCTCTGTCATGGAACTTACTCCCGGACTGCCGCCTCCACCACCGCTTCCGCTGCCAGCGTACCCAAGCTGTCCCATAAAGTCAGCACTCATAATCTGCTCAAGCATTTCCACCTGGTTAGCGTCAAATCCATACACCGAAATCATATCCCGATAAGATTTGAGTGTGACATTCACATACAGAACCGACTTCGTGACAGTAGTTACATTACCGTCTGCATCTGTTTCTTCCACATCCTTTGTTCCGGTGCTTGTGGTGTATGAACACATATCATTTACAACTGCCTGCAGCCAGCCTTTAGAAGTATCATTCATGACTGTTGCAGTATCTCCGACACCATGCTTGACCATATAGACTGCCATGATGTCATAGTAATTGCTTGGGTTTTCTTCCATACCTTCATAATCCACATAGACAAGCTCTCCAAGGTCATATCCGGTATGCTCATTCACTTTCGTGTTCACATCCCGGTTAAACTCCTGCACATAAGCACTCGTTACTGTCTGCACGGTATCTCCTGATTCAAGTGGTGGCAGAAATAAAGCAAATGGTGAATTGTAAAGGATTGCTATCACCGCTATAACCGGAACCGCAATCATGGCAACTACAAGAACAAGTAATAAAAGCACCAATCCGATAATCGGTGCAGCTGCCTTTACCCAGGTAATCGCTTTTCGCACAATCAGATCCTTTACCAGCTTTGCCACGCTGTCCGTCTGATTCTCCTGTGCTCTCATCTTATCCAGAAAGAACTTTATCTTCCTGCTCCGGTTGGTCATCTTTTCATCCTTGACCTCTATGGACACACCTGCAGCATATCCGGCTGCCATGCCGATTGCCGTGCCAACTCCCGGTGCAACCGCTGTTCCTGCCGCCGTAGCAGCTGCCTTTGTAGCAGTTTTCGTTGCAACCTTGGCAGTAGTCTTTGCTGTTTCTTTTGCCGTCTCTTTAGCTACAGTCTTGGCTGTATCTTTGGCAGCTTTCTTTGCTGTTTTTTTTGCCAGCTTCTTTCCTGTCTCTACCTTTTTGATACGCTTCTTTGCCTCGGCTGCCGCCTTTTTCCTGAAAAGTGCTGCACCCTTAGAAGCAGTTCCGGTAACAGGTCGGCTTGATTCATATGCAAGATATGCTGCCTGCGATACCTCATGCCCACCTTCTACCTGCTCTGTTACTGCCCCGGCTGCAAGTGCTCCAGTTCTTCCTGCAATGTGAAGATTCGTGTTCTTGGTCTTGATGGAAGTGTTGGATTCTTTAAGGTTTCGCTTGAATCTTGATAATCCCTTATTCTTCGGCTCCGACTGATGAATGGTACTCTTGCGATAGGACTTCTTTTTATCATCAGATACCTTTGCACCGATAGTCTTAGGACCTCTCTCTACTGTATAGATGTTGCTGCCTTTAATCTTGGCTCCCTTTGGTTCGTGGGCATGAATCTTGGCTTTCTCCTTGGTGTGAATGACCATTGGCTTGTCATCAACCTTTCTAATTTTCAATTTTCTCACCTCCTACTTTGAAAAATAAAATAAGCCGCTAGGGAGCAAAAATTACTCCTTAACGGCTATGTAAAATCATTCAATATTCAATTATTAAAAGCAACATGAAACTGAAAGTTATCTATACTGCGATAGGTTTTAGTCCGTTTTTTCTTATGTTTTCTAATTCTTCTGCCATTAAACACTGCGACTCATAAAGACGCAGATATTCTTTGGATACGTCTGAGTCAAAGATCAAAACATCATCCGAATTTATCGTGACATCGACACCACTGCGATACAGTTTTCCAATTGGATGCACGGACATATCCGCAACCCTTCCAAGCAAAATATTACTTGTCGGTGTGATATTTAATCTGATTTTATTATCTGCCAGAAAGCGGATCACGGATTCATCATCGGCTGCCGCGATACCATGCTGCACCTCATCAAGTTCTAATTCTTCTACTGCTGTTCTTACGTCTTTCGCAGTCCCCCATTCTCCAACGTGTGCTTTTAACCTTAATCCTTCTTTTCTTGCCCGACGATAAATTCCTTTAAAATTTTCGATTGGTTGTGCTAATTCGTCACCATACAGATCAATCGAATAAAAATTTTTATTTCCCCAAAAGTGAGATAAACATTCTTCTAAATAATCGATAGGACAATGTCTTGATAATCCGATTTGAAGCCTTAATTCTATATCAGGAGCGATTTCCTTTTGCGCACTTGTAAAAGCATCAACCAGCTCATCAATATCATTATGAAAAAATTCATTTAACCCCCAGACATCCTCACCAATTTCAAGCACAGTTACTCCGTCTTCTTTGGCCTGTTGAAAGGTGGCTTTGATTAAAAGTTTTCTCATCTCAGTGCTGTTAAAATCCTGACCAATGTATTTTTGACTCCATTGATCCATTTCCCCCATCGATGACAAAGAATTCTTTAATGGCTCGATTTTTTTACCGACTGCCTGATATAAGAAACTTCTGCTCCCACCAAGCACAAAATGATTGTGCAGGTCTGCCTTAGGATACTTTCTTAATTCTTCCAGATTTCTTTGCTTCAATGCATATGTAAAACGATTCATAATTCAATTCTCTCCTAGCTGTTTGATTTTCTCCACAAATTTCGATTGAGATTTTACCTGCTCCCAGTCAGATTTTAAATATAGATATGCCCTCTTCATACATTGTTTTATAAGGATCTCCAATCGCCGCGAAAGCATCTTTTTCACTTTTTCGTTCCCAATCCATATCTATATACCCATCGGTTTTTACATGATGTTTTCCCGCAAGCACACAAAAATAGCTGCACACAACTTCATTTAAAATCAGATACTCCAGAAGTGTCCTGTCATCCACATATTTTTCAAATACAAGGGTGCCCCTCTCATAACAAAACACCCTTGTCCGGTATTCCATAATATCAATTTTAAGTTCCATATCAAATTTTGAATTGTCAATCATTCTTTTAAAACTTTCAATCTGATAACTTACCGGAATTTGCGCCTTATCAAGCAATTTATGCACATTATAAAATATTTCTTTCTGTTTCATACCTGTCCTCAATGCATTCTGCTCCGTTGTATTTTCTTCATCCCTATCCGAAAATAGAAATCTATCTGATTTACATTCCAGTTCCCGAAAACGGCTGGCTAGCTGGTCGAGCCGTTCTGTGCCAAATGCCTCATATTCTTCCTTAGTAATTTCATAGTACCGATTATACCAGGCAACCCATGTAACCACACAACTTAGAATATATTTATCCACTTCCGGAACATATCCAACACTATACAGCAGTTTTGTATTTACTTTCTCATTTTGTATATTCATATGCCCTCCAACTATATTCATATCCATTATAATAATCCCATTCGGGTATAATCTCAATATACATATCATTTCACTATCTAAGGGGGCTGAAAAGCCTGTAAAATAAGGAAAGTTCAGGAAATCTCTCCACAAATTCAAATTCTATTTCCAAGGTCTCTTTTTCTCTGTCCATCCCTTTGATTTCCAATGTTCAACATCACGAGGATTAAAACCATTCTTCTGCATTATATGCATAACCCAAAACATTCCCTTGGTTTTTATCCCTGGTTTAACATTTCCCGAATTATGTATAATTTTCTTCGCAATACTTGATGTTGTTTTGTCAATTACTCTCTTTTTCTTTTCGCTTACGCCGTTCCAATCGACCGCCGCAACACCAACTCCATATTTATATCTTTTAGCTACTCCCCAGAAAAACAAGCTGTCCATCATATCTTTATTTGTCGATTTCATACCAGCTCCGGCAGCTGTGGATATGCATACTCCTTGTTTCTTAAACATAGATTCTTCTGGACTATGCACCATCCATCTGTATCCGTAATGGTCTAAAAAAGCTTTCATCGCCCCAGTCGCATGAAATACATAAACCGGACTGGCTAAGATAATAACATTTGCTTCATCCATTGCATCAGTAAGAGGCTTTAGTTTTTCATAATGCGGACATTTTGTCTCGGATTCAGTGAAACACTTTGTACAGCCTACACAAAATTCTCCAAAATCTTTTGGAAGAAAAAATTCTTTTATATCGCTACTTATTTTCTCTGCCAACATATGAGCTATATGATATGTTGAGCCTTTATGACTTTGACCATGTATAATTACTATCTTCATATTTTCTCCATTTGCTTCGTGAAATTCAAATTTTCTTTTCCCTAATAATTACAAATATTCCTTGGAAATTGCTTCCACACCATACATTTCCATAAATGCATCCAGGTCCGCTGCATCCCCAATCAACATATTCTCGTCAAAGTGTACGATATGCATATCTTAAAATCCAGCCACATGTTCTCCGGTACAAATGATACATTTTAGAACTGCTTCCTTATTTATTTTTCATATCGAATCTTATATGCTTTTTTCTTTAAAATAGGGAATATCTAATTTATTATCATCAAGGTCGGACATTCATCCGACCTCTTGATTATACTATAGATTCTATAAAAATTCATCTGTTATCACTGCAGCATTGCTTCTTTTTTCTTCTGTTCCGCAATCTTCTCATGAATGTTGGTATTATACAGCCTGTACAAATCTGTATCCTTACTAATCTGATTATCAAATGGAATCACCACAGAACCACACTTGATAAGTCCCATTCCCGATGCAGTATTGGTTACGAATCTTAGCTGTGCCTCTGATACCCCGATAACTTCCGCCATCTTGGAACTGTCTGTATTCGCCTGTTTTAAGAGTGCCACAAACTCAGAGTTTGCAAGCATTGTGGTTGCTGTATAGTTCTGCAACAGATCGACGACATTCTGCGTGATACCGGTACAAAGTCCTCCCTGCTTTCTTACTTTCTTCCAGAGCTGCTGCAGATATTTTGCAGAATACTCGGAATTAAGCAGGACGTGAAACTCATCAATATAGAGCCATGTTGCCTTGCCTCTCTTGCCATTCTCAACAATCCTGTTCTGAATAGACTCCATCATGACAAGCATTGTGATAGGACTAAGCTCCGTACCTAAGTCCCTGATGCCATATACTGTGAATCTGTTATCCACATCCACATTTGTCTGATGATTGAAGATATTAAGTGAACCATTTACGAAAAGCTCCAAAGACAATGCAATGTCCTTTGCCTCATCCTCCGGCTGTGCCATAAGGATATCGTAAAAATCACTCATCACCGGGATATACTTCTCTTTGCTCCTTGCAATGTCGATATACAGCTTTCTCACACAACGATCAATGATTGACTTCTGTCTTGAATTTAAGCTGTCCCCGATACACTGCTCACATAGACCTAGCATGAACTCGCCTTTTTCTCTTACCATTCCCTTGGAATCATTCGAATCAAGGCTCCACACATCCATCTCCAGCGGATTCACATAGTTATCCGTATAGGTAGACATATTTACTACAGTTCCGCCATAAGTCTCGGCAATATCAAAGTATTCGTTCATTGGATCTATGACGATTATTTCATCATCTCCCGACAAGAATACGCTGCCCATCTCCATCTTACAGAAGAAGGATTTACCGGAACCCGGCACACCAAATACAAAGCCATTTCCATTGATGAGCTTCTTTCTATTGCCGATATTCACATTCTTGCTGATCTGGTTGATACCATAATAGTTGCCGGTGCTGTCATTTAATTCCTGCACATTGAATGGCATAAGCACCGCAAGTGACTGGGTAAGAAGGGTACGCATAGTCTCCACCTGTCTTACTCCAATCGGAAGTGCTGTGTTGAGTGCTTCCCTCTGCTTTAAGTAGTGTGTATCAATTGTGCAGCTGTTGCCTTTGCATTTGCATTTATTTCTGCAGCTGCAACCAATTCGAATTGTCCTGTCATCTTAAACCCCAGACTCAAGCCACCCGCCCCAGCAAACAAATCAATTGTCTTTAACATCATTATCTGCCTCTCTTTCTTCGCTTGTTATACAATTCTGCCTGTGCATCCATTCATCAACTTCACTAATCTTAAATTTCCATTTTCTATCAAACTTATATGCAGGCATATTTTGCATTTTAACCATCTTTTTCACAGTGTCTCTGCTCGCACCGAGATGATTACAAATCTCTTCCATAGAAACCCAGCGTTCATTCTTATTCACAAGACATTTCTCCTTTCAAACAGCACTACTATTTTATCATATTCTCATATTTTTCTCAATACTATTATTTGTGTTTTAACAAGTTTAATCACTAACACTTACTAATTATTACTATTTAATACTATTTTATCGTTTTATGCATAAAAAAGCCACCCTTCGTAGTAGATTACTACTAACGAAAAGTGGCTGTTTGTTTGCCTTTATTCACTCTTCGGTTCAACCCTTAGTAGTCTAAACCGTAGTATTTATGCGGTTTTCCGCCATAATATGCCGCACTCTGCCCCACTTTGCCAAACCCAGCATTATAGTAAAACTGGAGTGCCGTGGCAGATGAAAAGTATTTTAATCATGGTTTTGGTTCTCCTTGTTTTTTTCCCTAAACTTTCCTGTTTCGCAAAGTTTTCTGGAAACTTTATCAACTACTTTAGTAACTTAGTAACTCCGCCTCTTCTTATAAATATTTCTAAAAAAAGATTTTCATAAAATATTTATTAGTCTTTTTGTTTAATATTACAATCAACGTAATAACCACAAAAAGAATTGACCCTATTGCCATGCCCATATATAGAGCCAATTGCATTTTCTCACCAAACATATTAGGTAATATAACAGCCATAAAAGTAATTACAATTATCATTATAAATGATACTATCATTGATACTTTTATTTTTCTTAAATATTTTATTTCATTATCTACGATTATTTTTAATTCACTATAACTATTTTTTTTGAGAAGCCCATCCAACGATACCACATATCCAACAATTATTGAGATTGCCACATACATATTATTTTTATACTCCACATTTTTATCTACTACAGATAAAAAGAAAAATAATAAAGCAATCGTCACTAAAGCAACTCCAATTAATTTTTTTCTTATGAATAAATCAATATATTTCTCATCCAAACCTCGTTTTGCTATTTTATCAATAATCCAGATTATTGCTGATAGAGTTAATACATTTAATAATGGATTTAATTCAATAAATAATATTAGAATAAAATAAACAATCAAACTTACATACATAAGCATACAGTACAATGTTGAATTTTGCATATAGTTGAATTTTTCTACAGTCTCCCTACTCC
>ERZ827150.5335-NODE-5335-length-10413-cov-3.416876_pt1 | contig 10413 bp, 7 predicted proteins | sample MGYA00519779_ERZ827150 | MGnify/ENA primary metagenome ERZ827150 (study PRJEB31778, sample SAMEA3449267) | human gut metagenome | biome: human gut; feature: human-associated habitat; material: faeces | place: United Kingdom | collected 2010/2012 ...
AAGGGATTCGAACCCCTGACACCCGCCTTAGAAGGGCGGTGCTCTATCCAACTGAGCTACAGGCGCATTTGTGTCGGCAGAATCCCTCGTTTATCGAACAAAGCCGATAATGGAGCGGGTGATGGGAATCGGACCCACGCAACCAGCTTGGAAGGCTGGTGTTCTACCATTGAACTACACCCGCGTCACTCACAATGCTTGTATATTCTATCAAAATAATTCTGCATTGTCAAATGATTTCAGGTGTTTTTTAAAAAAATTTGTCAAAGATTTTTTACATCGGAAAACCGACGAAAACGTTCTCTTTTTCGCCTCATTTCAGCCACAGCCAAAGCAGAATTATCACCGCCGCGAAGCACAGAACGCCGAGCAGAAGCCGCGGAAGATAATAGGCGTAAGCCGCCTTGATCATCGCCCTGCGCTCCTTTTTCGTCACGTTCACTCCGTCGCCCTTCTTTTTCTTCCCGGCAACGGACGGCAGATTTTCCATGCTGTAAACGGTATGCCCGTCGTCTATGTAAACGGGCTTTTTCTTCTTCGGCTTTTTTTCTTTCTTTTTCTCCGTTTTTAACGGTTGACTTTCCGCGTTACCGGCTTTAACGTCGCGCGCCGTTTTTTCCGGCGCGGTATTTTCTTCCGGCTTATTCACGATTTTCTTCCGATTTTTCGTCAGCCGCTTTCGCGGTTTTTTTGCCGAACGGCAACTTGCCCTTTTTGAGTTCTGCAAGACGGTTCTTCTCGGCTTCCTCTTCGAGACGCTTCCTTTCGAGTTCGGCGTATTCCTCGTCGTACTTTGCGAGATTATCCATCACTTCTTTATCGTAAAGGTGGCAGGCGACGAAATGCCCCGCCTTGACCTCGTTATACTTCGGCTCGACAAATTTGCAGACGTTCATACACTCCGAGCAACGCGTGTGGAATTTGCAACCCTTGGGCGGGTTTGCCGGCGAAGGAATATCCCCCTCGAGGATAATTCTCTTCATCTTGTAATCCGGGTCCGGAACGGGAACGGCGGAGAACAACGCCTTTGTGTAAGGGTGAAGCGGATTATCGAAAATTTCGTCTGTTTCGCCGAGTTCCATCATGTTTCCGAGATACATTACGAGTATCTGGTCGGTTATGTATTTAACGACCGAAAGATCGTGAGAAATGAACACGTAAGTAAGGTTCAGTTTCTTCTGTAAGTCCTTCAATAAGTTGATTATCTGCGCCTGAATGGAAACATCGAGCGCGGAAACAGGCTCGTCGCAAACGACTAATTTCGGGTTGACGGCAAGCGCGCGGGCTATGCAGATACGCTGTCTTTGACCGCCCGAAAATTCATGCGGATATCTGTCGTAATGCTGAGGTTGAAGTCCGCATTTTTTCATTATATCGAGAACGTAACCGTGAACTTCTTCCTTTGGCACGATGTTGTGAATTCTGACCGCTTCCGCAATGATATTGCCGACCGTCATTCTCGGCGGCAGCGACGAATAAGGATCCTGGAAGATAAGTTGAATATCCGTGCGGTATTTCTGCATTTCCTTGCGGCTGATGTTCGTTATATCTTCGCCCTCGAAGAAAATCTGCCCGCCGTCCGACTTATAAAGTTTGAGAACGGTTCTTCCGAGCGTGGTTTTTCCGCAACCGGACTCGCCCACGACGCCTATCGTCGTTCCCGTTTTTACCGAAAAACTCACGTTATCGACGGCTTTGAGATAAGCCTCGGGCTTGCCGAACAGAGATTTTTTTATAACGAAATATTTTTTAAGGTTTTTAACTTCGAGAATATTCTCGCCGTTAAACTCTTTTTTTTCTACGGTTTTATCCATTTATCTTCTCCGTTTTGAGTTCGCGCGCGGCGTCACTCTTCATATAAATAGCAGGAAACGTAATGTTCGTCGTTTATTTTGATTTCCTTCGGGTATTCTCCGCTGCACTTGCCCGTGCATTTTCCGCATCTGTTTTTGAAATAACAGTTGTTCGGAAGGTTTATCGGGTTAGGCACCTGCCCCGGAATGGAATAAAGCGGCGCGTTGGAATCGGAGGTGATGAGCGGTTTGCTCTTCTGAAGCCCCATGGTGTAAGGATGAAGCGGATTGTGGAAAATTTCCTTTGCCGAGCCGCGTTCTATAACCTTGCCCGCATACATAACCACCACTTCGTCCGCCATTTCGGCGATTACGCCGAGGTCGTGCGTGATGAGCATTATCGAACAGCCCTGATTAACCTGCAAATCCTTCAGAAGTTCGAGAATCTGAGCCTGAATGGTAACGTCGAGAGCCGTTGTCGGCTCGTCCGCGATGATAAGTTTCGGGTTGCCGGCAAGAGCCATCGCTATCATTACCCTTTGGCGCATTCCGCCCGAAAGTTCGTGCGGGTAGGCGGCGTAAAAACGCTCGGGCATCGATATCCCGACCTTTTTGAGCATTTCTATACTATACGCCTTAACGTCTTCTTTTGAAAGTTCGGGCTTATGCAGAAACGAAACTTCGTCGAGTTGATAACCTATCGTGAAAACGGGGTTAAGGCTCGTCATAGGCTCCTGAAAAATCATCGTGATGTCCTGACCGCGGATTTTGTGCATTTCCTCGGTGGGCATTTTCGTCACGTCGAAGCCGAGTTTTTTCCCCTCCTCGTTATAACCGAGTTTATCGGAGTTAAATCTGATACTTCCTCCCGTGATCTGCCCTTGCGGCGCGGCGACGAGTTGCATTATCGAAAGCGAAGTTACGCTCTTTCCGCAACCGGATTCGCCGACGACGCCGACGATTTTGTTCTTCGGAATGGAAAACGAAACTCCGTCCACCGATTTTACCGTTCCTCTGTCCGTGAAGAAACTTGTGTGTAAATCGTCGATTTCCACGACGTTGTTTTCGTCGTGCATAGGCGCGGTGTATTCCGATTCGGAACGTTTGATGCGTTTCTGCGCCTCGTAATACTTCATCTGCCTGATATTGTATTTTATTATCTCGCGGCTTTCTTTTATCGTGAGATAATCGTTATTTTTCTCTTTTTTAAACATTTTAAACCTCAGACGGTTTTATTCTTGTCCGGCATCGACCGTTCGGTGAGTTATTACTTTCTCGCTTTGGGATCCATCGCGTCGCGAAGTCCGTCGCCGACGAAGTTGAAGCCGAGAACGGCTATAACTATCATTACGCCTGCGGGAAGCCACACGTTGACGTGGTAATTAAGAATTTCGCGGACGTCCGCTTTTGCTATCATCGTTCCCCACGCCGCCTTCGGGTGCTGAATACCGAGCCCGAGATAGGAAAGCGTGGATTCGTAAAGAATAACGCTGCCCAAGCCCAACGTCATCGAAACGATGAGTTGCGGCATAACGTTCGGCAAAAGGTGAACGAAAATTCTCCTCCACACGGGAATACCCATAACTTCCGTGGCCGTCATATATTCCTGCTCGCGTAGCATGAGAATCTGCCCCCTCACGAGCCTTGCGACGCCGCTCCAACTGAATATCGTTATCATCGCCATAAGGAGATAAATCTGCAGGTTGGATTCCGGCGGAATCTCCCACGCCTTTATAACAGACGACGCGATAAGAAGAATGGGAAGAGTGGGAACGCAGTTGAATATGTCGACTATTCTCATTATTATCTGGTCGACGACGCCGCCGAAATAACCGGCTATTCCGCCGAGAATAACGCCGATGAGCGTTTCGAGAATTACTACGACGAATCCGATGGTGAGCGATATTCTGCCGCCGTACATAAGACGAACGAAAATATCGAGTCCCTGGTCATCCGTACCGAGCAGATGATCGAGGCTTATGCCCTGATAGGCTCTCGTTTCTTTGTTTATGAATATAATCTGTGTCGCTTCGATTTTATTGCCCTGCTCGTCCTCGTAAGATATGACTATTTCGTCCTTGACGGTTATAGGTCTTCTGTCCGGCTCGGTTTCGCCCCATCTCGTGTAAATTACCGGACCGAGGAACGAGAACGCGAACAGGAAAACTATCATTACAAGACCGACGATCGAGAGTTTGGAACGGAAAAATCTGCGAAGAACGAGCCTGAAAGGGCTCATTTCCTTATAGGTTTCGAGTTCTTTCGCTTCTATCTCCGCCGCGCCTTCCGCTTCAGCCTTTTCCGCTTCGGCTTCGCCGTCCGCTTTTTGGGCTTTTTCGAGTTCTTCTTCGGCGATCATTTCGATTTCTTTTTCATCCATATTGTTTAATCTCCAAGTTTTACTCTCGGATCAACGATCGAATACATTATATCCGATAAAAGCGTGCCTATGACCGTTAAAACGGCGAGGAACATGTTGTAACCCATTACGAACGGAACGTCGCCCTCGTACAACGCCTGATACGCCAGACCGCCGATACCGTCGATTGCGAAAACCTTTTCGGTTATCATCATTCCGCCGAAAAGCGACGGAAGAATACCTGCGAGAAGTGTTGCGAGCGGGATAAGCGTGTTTCTGAAAGCGTGCTTATAAACAACCGTTTTTTCCGAAAGACCTTTCGCTCTCGCCGTTCTGATATAATCGGAACTTAAAACTTCGAGCATATTCGTTCTCGTGTAACGCATAAGTCCGCCGAGCGAAAGAATAACGTTAACGAAAATGGGAAGCACGAGGTGGTGAATGATATCGCCGAGATTCATAAAGAACCCTACGAACGTAGCCGTGTTATACGTCTTGCTCGTGTCGATGAGTTTCGACGGCGGAAACCAGCCGAGATCGACCGCGAATATCTTGACCACTATCGCCGCGAAGAAATACGTCGGGAGAGAAATACCTATCATCGTTAAAACGGTGACCGTGTAATCTCTGAACGTATACTGATGCGTCGCGCTCGTTATGCCGAGAGGAATGGCGATGAGGAATTGCAGAATCGTGGCGATAAGAGCGATTGCGAAAGAAATCCACATGTTATCTCTTATTACGTCCGCAACGGGGCGCTGATATTTGAACGATTTGCCGAGGTCGCCTTTCATAAGATTGCCAACCCAGGTGAAATAACCGGAGAAAATCGAACCGAGTTTCTGCCAGCCCGTTGCGACGGTATATTTTGCCACGCCCTCGGAAACTTCGTTGTGAAATCTGCCCGTTGCCGCGTCGAAATCGTCCGTTAAATCGGCTACGCTTATGACGAACTCCCCGTCCTGAAGAGTCGCCCTGTACTGCCAGCCGGAAATTATTTCGACTTTCTTCTCTATCTGTTTTTTAACGGTTTTACCCTCTTCGTCGACGGTTTCGATATCTTCGCTGACGAGTATGTAAACGATAGCGCGGTAAGAGCCGTTCGATTCCTTTTTGAGTTCGAGCGTGTAGCCGTCCTTTCTGAACTTACCGGCGACAAACTCGTAAGCGCTGCCGCCGTCGTAAGCGGCAAGGTCGTGATTTTTGATCTTCACCTTACGCGTATATACTCCGGAAAGGTCGTATTCTTTTCCTTCGACGCTCCCTTTAACTCCGTCCTTTATCTTAACTTCGAGGTAGGCTTCGGGCATGTTTATGCCGTAAAGTTCCTTGAAGTTGTCGATATCGTCCTCCGTAAGCGTGGAAGTCTGAAGCATCGGCGCGTAAGTTCTGTCAACGAAGTCGTTAGGCATCATTCTGACGAGAGAATAGATGATAATCGAAACGCCGAGCAGGATTATTACGGATATTCCGAGCCTTTTAAGAATGTATTTTATCATAGGCTTTGTGTTCCTTATAACTGTTTGCCGCAACGACTGTTTTCAGCCCGATGCGGCTTGCCTTTTTACAGTTTTGCAATTAATCTTCCGAAGTAACCCCGACGCCCGTAGCCGGGCGGAATTGCCCTTCCCGGCGGGCGCGGGAACGATTGATTGCGATTCTGAATTATCTGTCTTATTTTTCGATGAGCGACATCGAAGTGAGGTTGCTCGTAAGTCCCTTGAACGGTTTTGCAGGCGTGTAGAACGTGGAAACGTCTATTTTATTCTGGTCGTAGCCAAAGAGGTCCTGTCTTTGATAAGTGGGAAGTTCCACCGCAAGTTCCATTATAAGATCGAGCGCGGTTTTATACTTTTCCCTACGATAATTTTCGTCCTCTCTCTGTCTTGCCCCGTCGATTACGTCCGAAAGATTGACGATGATGTCTTTTTCGGCGGCATATTTGCCGGTGGTGTCGTTGAGAATTTCACGATAACCCCAGTTAAGAACGGAAGTTGCCTTGGAATCCTTGTGATATACCTGATACATATCCGGATCGATCGTGGAACCCCACGCCGCCGCCCAGACGGTTAAACCGCCGCTTGCGAGAAGAAGCAACGCGTCTTTATCGTTTTTAACGGTTATCGACATTCCGAGTTTATCGAGAATCTGTTTCGCGTGAGCCATCGTCTGATAAGCCGGGTGATCGTCGGTTTCGCCCGCAACGGTGAACGTATATTTAAGTTCATCGCTCTTTCCGCCGTTGTTCTTTGCGTAAATACCTTTGTCGCCGATAGTGTATCCGCCTTTTTCGACAAGGCGTTTGAGATATTCCTGCTGGCTTGCGTCGGAAAGTTTCGCCTTTCCCGCCTTGACGTCGCTCTCGGTGAATTCGCCCTTGCTTATACGTTCGAGAACGTAATTTCTGTATTCTTCGTAAACGACGTATTTATATCCGCCCTTCGAGTTCTTTTCGAGAAGTTCCTTGGGTACGGTTCCGGCGATATACGGATAATAAGCTATGGTATCCTTGGGGTATGCCCAACTTTCACGCGAGATGGGACGGGCGATGGATTGAGCCATCGAACCGTAATACTTAACGCACTCCTGAGTGTCCATAGCGTGCATTATCGCTCTTCTGACGTACACGCTGGGGACTTTGCCCGCGTTGATACCGATATAACCGTAACCGTTCGTGGCGACCGACGTCGCTCCGAATCCTTTGTTGATAAGACTGTTTTTAACGTCGAGTTTTGCGTTGGGCTCGATAAAGTCAACCTGACTTCTGAGCGAGTCCTCCATAATGTTGGTGTTCATTACTACGTATCTGACTTTTTTGATCTTCGCGACGTGATATTCGTTCCCGTCCGGAGCGGTTTTGGTCTGATCGTTTTTAGCCATATCGTAATAAGGATTGCGTTCGTAATAAATAACGCCCTGTTTTCTGAACTGACCGACGTCGTTTTTAACGTCGTCCGCTTTATAGGTCGTGTTCGTGGCGGTTTTCAGAAGTCCGCCGGCGGAATTCGCCGCCGCGTACGCGCCCGCGCCCACGGGAACGCCGTTTTTGTCGGAGTTTTTCAGAACGTCGTCGAAGAAGTCGGAATTACCGTAATCGACGCCGAAATTCTCTTTATAATCGAATTTGGCAATCTGCTCCGCGTTGGAATAATAGTACATGGGAGCGATGCCGATACCGAAGTTCCACACGGCCTTGGGGTCAACCTTGTTGATGGTTATCGAAAGGACTTCGTTACCCTCTACGACGTAATCTCTTTCGGTATTGTCGTGATAAACGGGCTTTTTATAAGTAACGGTGTTGCCGTCGTCGTCCGTTATGGTGACGTCCTCGTCCATATTTTCGAATTTGATTCCTTCTATATGCTTCCAATTTCTTTTAGCCGAATCGCTGTAATACTTGGACAACAGTGCGTTTGTAAGATAAGTGATAAACTTGGAGGAAGTGGAACTCCAGTACTGCGCGATCTGATCTACTTTGTTAGGAATCCAGAGATCTCTCACTATGGAGATAGCCTCTTTTTTCGCGGCTTCTTTATCCATCGCAACGAGGTTGTTTCTGATATTATCGCCCACTTCGCATTTGATTTCGTCGAATTTTTCGTCGTAATAAATTACGCCTTCGTTATAAAGGAACATTTCGACGTCGCTGGTAAGTTTTTTCGCGCTTTCCGTCTTGCTGCCGTCTTTTTCCTTTTTATAGAACTTCAGGTCCGCGTATCCGCCGGTCGCGGTGGTATAGTCGGATTCGAGTTCTTCGTCGAAATACTTGGCGATTCTTGCGTAATCGCTCACGAGGTTTGCGTAGGCTTCGTTGGGATTGTTCGTCGTGTATTCCGCAAGTTTTTCTTTAAGTTGCTTTTCGCTCGTAAATCTTCCGCCAAGACCGTCCTTTATCTCCTGATAAGCCTCGACGAAAGACGCTCTCCGCGCCACAGCGCCGGTTTGGAATTGATCCATGAAATGTTCCTGTTCGTTTTCGTCCTCTTGCTGAGTTCTGTATTTTTTAAGTCCGACGATATCGGTTGAATACATAGTGCTGGAACCGGAGTAAATGGGATCGAGATAAACGTAGAAATTGAAAAGAACGTCCTTCATGGTGAGGTTTGTGCCGTTCGAGAATTTCACGTTGTTTTTAAGAACGAAATAATAAGTTGTTTTCGTAATTTCGCCGCTTGCATCCTTTTCGTGGACTATTTTAAGTTCTTTCGCGATAGTTTCCTCGTCGTCGCCGCAAACGACCTTACCCTCCTCGTCGTTCGAGAGAAGGCTGAGTTGCGTCATTCCCACAACGGAACTGTCCGTGCCGGAAGTGGAGAAAAACGGGTTGAAAACGCCGTCTACTTCAAGCGTGGAAAACCTCAGCGGATCTTCCTCATTGTTATAAACGGTGTGTTTATCGCCGCCGCAGGACGAAACGCCGAGAATTATACCGGTAGCCGCGCCGCCCAGAACGACGACGCACAGAACTATGGCTATGATTTTTCTCGCCAAACTTTTTGCCAGATAATTTTTTACGTTAGTGAAAAAACTCATCTTGTCTGCTCCTTTTTTATTTTACGTATATATTTTTGTGTTTTTAACCGATTACGTCGGAAATTTACAGCGTTATTCCGCTTGTTATTCCGCAGTTGAATCTATAAGTTCAACCTTGTTATTCTGCAGTTGAATCTATAAGTTCAACCTTGTCGCCGCCCTTTGTTTCCACTTCGGGAGCGGTGAAACCGCAATTTTCCGTCGTTACGTTTTCGAGTTCTCTCGCAAACGCCTTTTCGGCTTTGAAGAAGTAATTTTCGCGGTTTCTGCTCACGATAACCTTGCTCGTTATCGTTACGTTGCTTATTTCGGCGTTTTTGATCGCGTTCGCGAAAGCCGAAACGTAAACGCTCGTTATCGATTCGTTGCCGACGTCCACGTTGACGACCGCGTTTTCAAAACGAACGTTGTTTATTTTGACTTTGTTATCCGCGCCGCCCGCGATTTCGCCGAACACGCTTGCCGTCAGAGCGTCTTTGATCTGCCCGAATTTTTCGCAAGTGACGGCGAAGTTCTTAATCGCGTAGACAACGCCTTGATTTTCGGGGTCGTAACTGTGAATTCCATAGAAGTTGGGCGCGCCGCCGTTTTCCGTAGCGAAAGCGTTTCTGAAACCGGCGTTAAGCGAAGCGCCGCCGAAGTCTATGTCGTTCATAAGTAGCAGCGTTTTGCCTTTGCCCTTATACTCCGCGTCCGAAAGTTTATTGAAATCCGACGCGCCGTACAGAAGAAGATAATTACCCTCGATATAATCGGCGTAAACTTTTATCAGAACGTTCGTATCGGACTCTTTGATAAGTCCGTCCGAGCCGAAATAAGCGTTTTTATCGTTTTCGTCGAGCCTTAAACTGTCGGTGATGAGCGTATGCCCCGCGAGCGAATCGGCGGCTTTTACGAGTTTGTCAAGACTATCTTTGAAAGTGAGATATCTGCTCGCCTCTATCGCCGCAACGCCGACGAACTCGCCGTCCTTCATATAACCGACGTTATAAAGGTATTCGATTTCTCTGTCCCACTTCGCGTAAAGCGTTACGCCCTCGTCGCCGACGGTGTCGTAACCGAAATCCCACTCGGAAGTGTATTCTTCGTCCGTATACCAGCCGCCGAAAACATAGCCGAGCCGTTCAACTTCGTCCTGCGAGTCGTCGTTTATGGGCAACGGTCTTATGAGCCGAGCCGCGCCCTCGGAAAATCTGTAATAAACTTCCACCTTGTCCTCGCCGTTCAGAAACGTGCCGCCGCAAAGTTTGTAGGTGACTTTTATCCCCATATTGCCGGAATTTCCGCACCCCGTGAAAACGCATGCGGCGCATAGCCAGGTTAATAATAAAATACCGAAAAGTTTTATCTTTTTCATTTCTTTTGCCTTAATTTCGTGCCTGAATTTCTTTTTTTTACGCAACAAATGCGGCAAATCAACGTTTTTTGAATTTACCTGCGCGCAAAAACCCATTTTAATACTAAAATATTTTATCATTTTGCGACGATTTAGTCAAACGATTTGTTTTGAAATGGTATTCGCGGCGCGATATATATGTGTTTATTTGCTTATATTTGATATAAATTATACTTATACTTTGCATTTTATTCAATATGGTGTTCGTTTTGCATAAATATTCGGTTTTTATGCAATCGATATACAGATTAAAAGATATAGTTAAAGCCGCGGGCGAAGAAATTCGCCCGCGGCTCGTTTTGTTAAAGACAGAATATAACTACTCTATCCTA
>ERZ827150.5336-NODE-5336-length-10412-cov-9.668726_pt1 | contig 10412 bp, 8 predicted proteins | sample MGYA00519779_ERZ827150 | MGnify/ENA primary metagenome ERZ827150 (study PRJEB31778, sample SAMEA3449267) | human gut metagenome | biome: human gut; feature: human-associated habitat; material: faeces | place: United Kingdom | collected 2010/2012 ...
TCGTCCGCTTCCACGTTTCTCAGGATCCCAACGGTGTGCTGGCAAAGCACGGCATTCCGATGGATAAGACCTACTTCGTGATCTGGACCACCACCACCTGGACCCTGCCCGCCAACGAGGCCATCTGCCTGAACGGTGCCTTTGAGTATTCCTTTGTCAAGATCGGCGAGGAGTACCATATCATGGCCACCGAGCTGGTCAAGAGCGTGATGGATGCCTGCCATATTGAGAACTACGAGATCGTGGGCGAGCCTGTTTCCGGCGCTGAGTTCGAGCTGATGCGCTATCATCACGTCTACCTGCCCAAGGAGGGTACCGTCATCCTGGGTGACCATGTCACGCTGGAAAGCGGTTCCGGCTGCGTCCACACCGCAGGCGGCCACGGCGTGGATGACTTCAATGTTTCTCAGAAGTACAACGTGCCCATCACTGTTCCTGTGGACGACGGCGGCTGCCTGACGGAGCTGGCCGGCAAGTACGCAGGCCAGCGTGTCTGGGCTGCCAACAAGACCATTCTGGCCGACCTGACCGAAGCCGGTGTCATCATGGGTCAGGTGCACATCAAGCATCAGTACCCCCACTGCTGGCGCTGCCACAACCCCATCATCTTCCGTGCCACCGAGCAGTGGTTCTGCTCTGTTGCCAAGTTCCGTGACGATGTCTACAAGGCCATCGACACCGTGAAGTGGATGCCTGACTGGGGCCACGACCGCATGAAGGGCATGGTCCGTGACCGCAACGACTGGTGCATCAGCCGTCAGCGTACCTGGGGTGTGCCCATCCCGGCTTTCTACTGCAAGAAGTGCGGCGCTTACCACATCACCGATGCCACCATCAAGGCTGTCAGCGAGCTGTTCCGCAAGGAGGGCTCCGATGCCTGGTACAAGTACGAGGCAGAGCAGATCATCCCCGCAGGCGAAGTCTGCGAGAAGTGCGGCGCTTCCGAGTGGACCAAGGATACCGACATCATGGATGTCTGGTTCGATTCCGGTTCCACCCACGCTGCCGTTCTGGAGGAGCGCCCGGAGCTGAGCTTCCCGGCCGACATGTATATGGAGGGCGGCGACCAGTTCCGCGGCTGGTTCCAGTCCAGCCTGCTGACCAGCGTGGCTGCCAAGGGCTGCGCACCTTATAAGTCCGTTCTGTGCCACGGCTGGGTCGTGGACGAGCAGGGCAAGCAGATGCACAAGAGCGCCGGCAACGGCGTGGAGCCCAGCGAGATCATCAAGGACTACGGCGCGGATATCATCCGCCTGTGGGTCGCTTCTTCCGACTACACTGTGGATGTGCGCGCCGGTAAGAACATCTTCAAGCAGCTGAGCGAGGCTTACCGCAAGATCCGCAACACCGCCCGCTTCATTCTGGGCAATCTGGATGGCTTTGACCCCAACACCGATTGTGTGGCAGATGACCAGCTGCAGGAGATCGACCGCTGGGCACTGGCTGCTCTGGATGACCTGATCGTGAATGCCAAGGCCGGCTACGATGTGTATGACTTCAACAAGGTCTATCACGCCGTCTACAACTTCTGCGTTGTTGCCATGTCCAACTTCTATCTGGATGTGACGAAAGACCGCCTGTACTGCACCAACGGTGTGGGCCGCAAGGCTGCCCAGACCACCATGTACAAGATCTTGGTCGCACTGGACAAGATCATTGCCCCCATCCTCTGCTTCACCAGCCAGGAGATCTGGGACTTCCTGCCCAAGACCGAAGGCATGAACAAGTACGTTGTGTTCGAGGCAATGCCCAAGGCAGGCCAGTACGCTGCAGACGATGCCTTCAAGGCCAAGTGGGCACAGCTCATTGCTGTCCGTGACGAGGTCAAGAAGGTGCTGGAGCAGGCCCGTGCAGAAAAGACCATCGGTGCTTCTCTGGAAGCTTCCGTTACCCTGTACTGCAATGATGCCGTCTATGACCTGCTGAACAGCATTCCTATGGACGAGCTGGCTGACCTGATGATCGTTTCCCATGTGGAGCTGGTCAAGGGCGAGGGTGGTTCCGTCTCCGCTGTTGAGGGTCTGGGCGTTGCTGCTGCACATGCCACCGGCGAAAAGTGCGAGCGCTGCTGGAAGTATTCCGCAGACATCGGCACCCACGCCGCACATCCCACCCTCTGCGCACGCTGCGCAAGCGTGGTGGAAGCATAAGCCTTCCTGAATTAAACGCTGCGGCGCTCCTTTCGAGCAGGGAGCGCCGCTTTTTGGTATCAGAACACAGGCGGCAGCATGCCGCCGTTGGGAGTATTTTTATGGCATTTGTGATCTTCAATCTGCTGTGCGTTGCGGCGCTGGTCGGCCTCGATCAGGCCATCAAGTTCTGGGCTGTCAGCGCTTTGCAGCCGGTGGGCGCAATGCCGCTGATCCCCCATGTGGTGGAGCTGCGGTTCGTGCTCAACCAGGGCATGGCATTCAGCCTGCTCAGCGGCAAGCAGCTGTTTTTGATCGTTGCAACCAGCGCAGCATTGCTGCTGGTTGCTTATTGGCTGTTCTTCCGCAGCCGGAACAACCGTCTGCAGCAGGCCGCACTCATCCTGGTGCTGGGCGGCGGCATCGGCAACTTGATCGATCGTGTGCTGAACGGCGAGGTGGTGGATTACATCAACCTGCTGTTCATGCGGTTCGCAGTGTTCAATTTTGCAGATATCTGTGTCTGTGTTGGTGTGGCACTCTGGGTGCTGGTCATTTTCCTGGAGGAGCTGCACGAGGATACGAAAAAGGGCCCGAAGGAGCAGTAAGCCATGGAGCAGCGTGAATACATCGTAGAAGCCGAGGGCGCAGGTCAGCGCATCGACCGCTTTCTGAGCGGCGAGGACACCGGCCTTTCCCGCAGTGCCCTGCAGGGCCTTGTGGCTGAGGGCCATGTGCTCTGCAACGGCAAGGCCCCGGCCAAGAGCCTGAAGCTCAAGGCAGGGGATATCATCCTGCTGGAGATCCCCGATGCAAAGCCCATCGAAGCTGTGCCACAGGAGATCCCGCTGGACATCATCTATGAGGATGCGCACCTTCTGGTGGTCAACAAGCCCAAAGGGATGGTCGTCCACCCGGCTCCCGGCAACCCGGACGGCACCCTGGTCAACGCTCTGCTCTGGCACTGCAAGGGCAGCCTTTCCGGCATTGGCGGCGAGATCCGGCCCGGCATCGTCCACCGCATCGATAAGGACACCAGCGGTCTGCTGGTGGTGGCAAAGGATGATGCAACCCACATCGGCCTTTCCCAGCAGATGGCAGTGCACAGTGTGGAGCGGGCCTACAATACCATCGTCTATGGTGGCTTTGCCCAGGATGAGGGCTTTGTGGAGAGCAACCTGGGCCGCAGCAAGACCGACCGCAAGAAGATGGCGGTCTATCCGGCCAGTGAGCCCCACACAAAGTACGCCTATACCGGCTACAAGGTGTTGGAACGGCTGGGCGAGTTCACGATGTTGGAGTGCCGCCTGAAAACGGGCCGTACCCACCAGATCCGCGTTCACATGGCTTCCATCCACCACCCGGTGGCGGGCGACCCGGTGTACGGCCCCCACAACTGCATCACCAGCCTGCATGGTCAGTGCCTGCATGCAAAAACGCTGGGGTTTATTCACCCCATCACGGGGGAACAACTGCGGTTCGATTCTGAGCTGCCGGATTACTTCACCCGCTTCTTGACCACGCTCCGTCAGCGCACAGGAGGAAATACCCTATGAAAGAGACGACCATTGACCAGACCTTAGTCCTCTGTGATCTGGACAGCCTGCTGCTGGATGCCGCAGGCAATCTGCCCCAGCTCCAGCGGGACGTGCTGCAGCTTTTTGCCAGCAGGGGCGGCAGGCTGACCGTTTTCTCTCAACGCTCGCCCCGGGCGGTCCGCTCTCTGTTGGGCGGGGTGCGGCTCTGTGCGCCCGCGCTGGTCTGCGGCGGCACACTGGCCTACAACTTTTCGGAGGGCTCCGGCACCGCGCTGTGCAGCTTTGAGGGGATGGAGGAGTCTGTCCTGAAGATGCTGCCCTCCCTGTCCGGCGTTGGCATTGCCCTGCAGATGCGCGATGGCTCCACCCGCGCTGTGCGGATGAGCGAAGGGCTGGTGTTCCACCTCAAGCAGGAGTGGACTCCCTTTGTGCTGAGCAACGCCGCTGATGTCAAGGGCGAGGACGTTCTGCGCATCCTGTTCTATCAGGACAAAAAGCAGATGCCCATTCTGCCCACGCTGCAAAAGGCGCTGGGGGACGCGGCAGCCTTCCTGCATGCGGAGCGCCTTGCACCGGATACGCTGGTGCTTACCCCGGGCCTTGTCTCAGGCAGTGCCATGCTCAACGCCGTCTGCCCTCCCTCCGGCTATGCCGCCGAGCAGCTGACGGTGCTGGCCGGCTGTACTCAGATGCTCGACCTTGTCCATCTGGCGGGAGAGAGTGTTGTGCCTGCGGATGCCGCGCCTGAACTGCGCCTTGCCGCCAACCGGATGACCCTGACCGACCACGATACCGGTGCAGCGGCAGAGCTTTTGTATGGCATGGTGCGCCGTGCGGAAACTTCTGCGTAAAATCATTGTAAAGCTCTCTGCAAATTCTCTGCAGAGGGCTTTCTTTTTCAGAGAAAGTCGGGTACAATGGAATGAAGAAAGCCAGTCTCACAAAAACGGAACAGAGATTTCTGTGGACAGCGGCCCTTGTCTGCGCGGTGTGCGTCGCGCTGGCGTTTGGGTTTGCCGTTCCGCGGCAGGCAGAACCGGACTGTGCAGCCGGGAGTGAAACACCGCTCATCCAGCTGGCGCGGGTCGATCTGAACACCGCCGGGCTAGACGCTCTCTGCACCCTGCCGGGAGTGGGGGAGCAGCGCGCCCGGGCCATCATTGAATACCGGGAGCAGTACGGGCGCTTTGCCGCGGTGGAAGAGGCTGCTGCTGTGCCCGGCCTGACAGAAGCGGTGGTGGCTGAGTGGGATGGGCTTGCTTATGTGAGCTGAAGCGCTGCGGCGAAAGCCGCAGGTCAGGGAAAAAGGGAGTAAACTACTATGAAAGAGGATACGATCTTCATCAACCGTGAACTCAGCTGGCTGGACTTTAACCGCCGTGTGCTGGTGCTGGGCAAGGATAAGAATGTCCCGCTGGCAGAGCAGGTGAAATTCCTTGCCATTTATGGCTCCAATCTGGATGAATTTTTCATGGTGCGTGTGGGCTCTCTGCAGGAGCGCGCCAACCTTGCACGCAGTCAGAAGGACAAAGACAAGCGTGAGAACAAGACCAACATGACGGCCGAGGAACAGCTGAACGCCATCATGCCCAAGGTTGCCCATCTGCAGGAGGACTGCGATAAATACTACGAGAAGGCGCTGGAAAATCTGGATGCCTGCGGCTATAAAAAGGTGAACTTCGATGGGATGGATAAGGAGCAGGAGCGCTTCTGGAAAAAGTACTTCCAGAACGAGCTGTTCCCCATCCTCAGCCCGCAGATCGTGGACAACCGCCACCCATTCCCGTTCCTGCGCAATAAGGAAATCTACCTCGGTGCTCTGCTCAAGGAGAAAGAGGGCCAGAGCCTTGGTATGATCCCCATCTCCAGCCAGATGGAGCGGCTGATCCTGGTGCGCCGGGAGGGCAAGACCGAGTTTGCCCTGACAGAGGAACTGGTGCTCCACTATGCGTCCCTCATCTTTGGCAAGGATGCCGTGCAGGAAAAGTGCCTGTTCCGCGTCACCCGCAACGCCGACATTGATGTAAAAGAGGGCATGATGGACCATGATATTGATTACCGCGAGATCATGGCCGACCTGCTCAAGCGCCGCCGCAAGCTGGCCGCTGTCCGCCTGCAGGTGACCCCCACGGCTCCGCAGGAGATCCTGCGTCTCCTCTGCGACAAATTAGAGCTGAGCCATAAGCGGGTATTTGCCCAGAAGAGCCCACTGGATCTGAGCTTCTTCTACAAGCTCACCGGTAAAATGGAGGCCGAGGGCAACCCGGAGCTGTTCTATCCCTCGGCCCGGCCCATGCTGCCGCCCCAGGATTATGACCTTGCTGCCGAGGTGGAAAAGCACGATGTCCTGCTCAGTTATCCGTATCAGTCCATCCGTCCCTTCATCGCGATGCTGAAAAAGGCCGCGCGGGATCCGGAGGTCATCTCCATTAAGATGACCCTTTACCGGATGGCGCGGGAATCCCAGATCGTACAGGCCCTGATCGAAGCCGCCGAAAACGGCAAGGAAGTGGTGGCTCTGGTAGAGCTGCGTGCCCGCTTTGACGAGCAGAACAACATCGACTGGTCCAAGCAGCTGGAAGAGGCTGGCTGTACCATTCTCTATGGCTTTGATGATTACAAGGTGCACTCCAAGCTGACCCTCATCACCAAGAAGGGCCCGCAGGGCTACAGCTACATCACCCAGATCGGCACCGGCAACTACAACGAAAAGACCAGCGAGCTCTATACCGATTATTCGTTCATCACGGCAGATCTGGGCATCGGTGAGGAAGCCTCCAACGTGTTCCAGAACCTTGCCGTGCAGAAGCTGACGGAGACCACCGAAAAGATGCTGGTGGCTCCTCTGCGCTTCAAGAGCGTGCTGCTGGACGAGATGGACCGGGTCATCAATGCCGCCAAGCTGGGCCGCCCAGCGTCCATGATCCTGAAAAACAACTCCATCTCGGATCGGGATATCATCCTGAAGCTTGAAGAAGCCAGCTGTGCGGGGGTCCGCATCGATATGATCGTGCGCGGCATCTGCTGTGTCCGCGCCGAGGTGCCAGGTAAGACCGAGAACCTGCATATCCGCAGTCTGGTGGGCCGCTACCTTGAGCATGGCCGCATCTACAGCTTCTACGATGGCGTGACCACCCGCATCTATATCGCCTCCGGCGATTTCCTCACCCGCAACACCGAGTGCCGCGTGGAGGTGGGTGTCCGGGTGGAGGACCCTGTCCTCATCCAGAAGCTGAGCGATATCCTGCAGCTGCAGCTGCGGGATAACGTCAATGCCCGGGAGATGCGGGCAGACGGCAGCTATCAGAAGGTGAAAGCGGCCCCCGGTGAGCCCCTTGTCAACGGCCAGATGGACATGTACGATCTGCTCCGGGATGACTGGCTCGCCCGGGATACCGCTTCTGCGGCAGAACCGGAGCAGCCTGAAATAAAGGCACCGGAACGGCTGTCTGAGCCCGAAACGAGACCGGAGCCGGTTCAGGTGGCGGAGCAGCCCCCAGAACCAGCAAAACAGCCTGCCACGGTGAAAGCAGCACCTGCTCCGGCTGTGCAGAGCGCACCCGCTCCGCACGCTGTTGATCGCGCGGAACGGCACGGCCACCCCAGCCTCTTCCAGCGGCTCCATGACTGGCTCCGCCGGTAAATGCGGAAAGAGCACCCTCTGGGAAATCTCCCAGGGGGTGTTTTGGTTCTCAGTGATCTTCCTTCTGCATACACTTTCCAGAACGGAGGGCGAAAAGATGCAGGCAAAACATGGACGAGCAGGGAAACACAAGCGATATCAACGGGCGGCGGTGCTGGATCTGACAGTGCTGCTGATCATTCTGCTGGCGGGCAGGGTGCTCCCGGTCTGTGCGGGCAAAAATGTCCCGGCGGGAGCCAGCCTGAAACAGGCAAAGCCGGGGCAGATCCTCTGCTTCCCGCTGGAAACGGCGGCGTGGCGTGTCTCTGACCCTTATGGCTGGCGGAAGGATCCCTTTACCGGGGAAAAAGCCTTCCACCGGGGCGTGGACCTTGCCTGCGGGGAGGGTACACCAGTCCTTGCGGCACTGGACGGCGTGGTGACCGCCGCCCGGCGTGGAGCCGCTTACGGCAACTATGTCCGGCTGACCCATGGGGACGGGCAGGAAACGCTCTATGCCCACATGCAGTATCTCTATGTCCGGGCCGGGGAGGTGGTTGCAGCAGGCCAGCGGCTGGGCACTGCCGGACAGACGGGCCGTGCCACCGGGGCACACCTGCACTTTGAATTTCTGACAGGCGGCATCCGGTGTGATCCTTCTGCCGCACTGAGCCTGCCATGATGCGGCATCGATTCCGATATGGGCCGCTTGTGTTCCGGGACCCGTTGCTGCTCTGCGGGGCGCTGTACGTTCTGCTCTATTTCGATGCAAGCGGGTTTCTGCGGCTGGGGCTGCTGGCAGCATTCCTGCATGAGTGGGGGCACATCGGGGTATATCTTGCCCTGTTTAGGCAGTTTCCGGTCATTGAAGTCACCCTTACCGGCTTTTGTATGCGCACCCGGGGCAGGGAAATGACCCTGTGGCAGACCACTCTCCTTGCCGCGGCAGGCCCTGCGGTGAATTTGGTGCTGGCCGGGCTCTGGATGCTTCGGCTGGAACAGCGGGCCACCATCCGGGCCAGTGCCTTTCTGGCGGCCAACCTCCTGACCGGGGCCTTCAACCTCCTGCCCATCCCGCCGCTGGATGGGGCACAGCTGGCGGCGTGCGGATGGTGGTGCCTCCAAAACAATGATTGCATTTCCCGGCAGAATCAGGTACAATAAAACGAATGAAGTAAAACTGTTCTGTCAATGGAGGAACTTGATGTTTGATCCCAAGCTAAAAGAAGCGCTGGGCCGGGTGCAGAAGCCGGGCCGTTACACCGGCGGCGAACCGGGCAGCGTGTATAAAGACAAAGAAAAGGTGGATGTCCGGTTTGCATTCTGCTTCCCGGATACCTACGAGGTGGGAATGTCCTTCCTCGGCGAGAAGATCCTGTACGAGCTGCTCAACAGCCATGAGAACTGGTGGTGTGAGCGGGCCTTTATGCCCTGGCTGGATATGAAGGCGGAGATGGAGCGGCTGGACCTGCCCCTGTACACCATGGAAAGCAAGGACCCCCTGACCGATTTTGATGCGGTGGGCTTTACCCTGCAGTACGAGCTTTCCTACACCAACATTCTGGCCATGCTCGATCTGGCGCATATTCCGTTCTACGCAAAGGACCGCGACGAGCACTGGCCCCTGATCGTGGCGGGCGGCCCCTGCGCCTGCAACTCGGAGCCCATTGCGGATTTCTTTGATGTCATCCAGCTGGGTGAGGGTGAGAACCAGCTGCCTTCCATCTGCGCCGAGATCGAGCGTGCCAAGAAAGAGGGCGGTGTCTCCAAAAAGGAGCTGCTGCGCCGCATTGCAAAGATCCCCGGGGTCTATATCCCTGCCTTCTACGATGTGACCTACTTTGAGGACGGCCGGGTCAAGGCCATTACCCCCAACGAGCCGGGCATCCCGGCGGTCATCACCAAGGCCATCATCAAGGATCTGAACGAGTTTGCCCCGCCAACGAACTTTGTTGTGCCCATGGTGGGGGCCATCCAGGATCGCGCCAGCATTGAAGTGCTGCGCGGCTGTGTGCGCGGCTGCCGGTTCTGTCAGGCGGGCTTCCTGTACCGCCCCATGCGCCAGCGGGATGCCAGCCTGCTGAATAAGGCGGCACAGGATCTGTGCGCCAACACCGGCTATGAGGAGCTGAGCCTGTCCAGCCTGTCCACCTCCGACCACGGCCAGCTGGAAGAACTGCTGGATGATCTGAATGAGTGGGCCCCTAAGGAGCACGTCAGCCTCTCGCTGCCCTCCCTGCGGATGGACAACTTCTCCCAGAGCCTGATCGAAAAGACTACAAAGGTGCGCAAGAGCGGCCTGACTTTTGCGGCCGAGGCCGGTACCCAGCGCCTGCGGGATGTCATCAACAAGAATGTTACCTGGGACGAGATCGAAAAGACCTGCTCACTGGCCTTTGCCAACGGCTATTCCTCGGTCAAACTCTACTTTATGATGGGTCTGCCTACCGAGACGATGGAGGACATCGAGGGCATTGCCGAGACCGCCCAGAAGGTGGTAGATCTCTATTACTCCAACCCCAGGCACGCCAAGGGCAGGGGCGTGCAGGTGACCATCAGCTGTGCCTGCTTTGTGCCCAAGCCCCACACGCCTTTCCAGTTCGTGCCCATGGACACGGAGGAAAGCCTGCAGGCCAAGCAGAAGCACCTGCTGGAGAGCGTCCACAGCCGCAAGATCAAGGTGAACTATCACGACAGCACCACCAGTTTTCTGGAGGGCGTGTTCGCCAAGGGTGACCGCCGTCTGGCTCCTGTTATTCTGGAAGCCTACAAACGGGGCTGTTACTTTGACGGTTGGGAAGAGTGCTTCAAGTATGATACCTGGATGCAGGTGTTTGAGGATCTGGGCATTGATCCTAAGTTCTACTGCCAGCGTTCCATTGGGCTGGACGAGGTGACCCCGTGGAGCCACATGGACTACGGTGTGACCCACGAATATCTGGTGCGGGAGTACAACAAGGCCCTTGCCGCCCAGACCACCCAGCCCTGCAACCGCGCCTGCCATGGCTGCGGTGCCAATCATCTGTTAGGAGGTCCCTGCTTTGATTACAGTCAGAATCTCGTTTGAGAAAAAGAATGAGGCCTCCTACATCTCCCTGCTGGATCTGCAGCGGGTGATGCAGC
>ERZ827150.5337-NODE-5337-length-10412-cov-5.893695_pt1 | contig 10412 bp, 10 predicted proteins | sample MGYA00519779_ERZ827150 | MGnify/ENA primary metagenome ERZ827150 (study PRJEB31778, sample SAMEA3449267) | human gut metagenome | biome: human gut; feature: human-associated habitat; material: faeces | place: United Kingdom | collected 2010/2012 ...
AAGAAAATATGCTTTGCAATAACTATACCATTACTGCAAAGCATTTACAATTCTTATTTTATCCAGAACTTATCATTTGTACCTGACACTATAAACCACTATAAACTAGCTTATCGGCATCCCTGGTAAACAATTGTCATCAGCATTGCCACTGGTCGTAATAATATCCTCTGTTTCAAATTCTACAATCTCCATCTCCGGTGTTTCGTATCTTTCTTTCATGTTCTTTTACCTCCTTTAATTATTACCATCGTTTTTGTAGTATTCATATTCTTGTGCACAGCTGCCATATGCATAAAGTGCCTTGACAACTTCTCTGAGTGATTCAATATTATTGATATTATCACACGCACTGCTCATGACAGTGTATGCATAACTGTTCGTGCCATATGCAAGCTCCGCATATTCCGTATCAGACAACTCCACATAAAAAGCATACTTCTCATTCAACTGACTTGCTTTCACTCCGTGTAATGTTATCTTATAACAGTTCTCTTCATTGACTTTTGTTACCTCATACTGATCCTTTGATATTTGATCTGTATTACACCAAATTGCAAACATATCTTCCTTCACTGTCACATCATCCGCAAACTGCACAGAAACACATAGATCTGTCGTAGAATTCAATGATAAATACGCGGATTTAAATGTAACTTTAGCGTTAGCACACGTAACAGAAGCTTTATTTGCCTCATTCGTTATATTATTTATAATGCTTGTGTCATTAAACACTGTTCCTGTCAGAGTCAAGCCATCTGACGCAAGCTTATCTGTCTTATATCCAAAATATTTCTGCGCTGCACCACCATAGTTTAACATACCCTTTACCAACTGTATCGTTGCTTTACTGATGTCACTTTCCTCTGCAGACATATGTGACAGTATATAATCTGCATATTCTTTTACCGTATATGTATACACGGTTCCCTTCTTTTCACCATTGTTACCAATCATCTGTGCCTTGATATCTGAAGTCATTTCCTTGGCAGCCACTTCACAGGTAAAGACATAATACGTCACGCCATTCTTTACTGTTGTGTCAGTTGTAGCGGTCGAACCGTCTTCATGCGTTCCACTTACATATACCTTTGATGTCGTACCATTTGGCAAGGTAAAATTCATATATGCGGATGCATCATTGACAACGTCATCTGACAACTCCATGTAGAAATTGACGCCGATATTACCGGTAAGACTTAAGGAATAACCGGCAAGCTTCGCACCGATGCCATCAATGATTGCACCACAGTCATCGCATTTTCCATCTTTGTCCAGATCCGGATGTTCACCGTAGGTATTCTTCTCTGTATTGGAATATTTATAGGATACTGGCTCTCCCGATTTGCCCTCACATCCTTTATAAATAGCAGTCTTATAAACTTTAGCTCCACCTAAAGTCGGATAGGTATCTGTTCCGATGGTCTGTCCCCAGACTTCATCGGACTGGTCAGGCTGCAAGAGATACGCAACCTCACCGGTCTTGTACTGTTCTGTCGTTTTTCCTTCGACTTTTGTAGTTGTTCCCTTGTCATCGCCTATCGCAGCTCCTGTATAAATGGTGCTGTCATAATAACAGTTTGTGATGGTTCCGTTATTGTAATTACCTCCACTTAATCCTCCTACAAATTTACCTGTTGCTTTGACTTCACCCGTGTTATTACAATTTGTAATACTTGAGCTATCATTATCTCCACTCAATCCTCCTATATACTGACTCGTTCCTCTAACTTCACCTGTGTTATTGCAGTTTGTGACGGTTCCGCCATTGGAATTTTTTCCGCACACGCCTCCTACATACGATTTACCGCTGACAATACCTGCATTATTACAGTTTGTAATTGTACCGTAATTACTTCCACATACTCCCCCTACGCTTTCATCATCTTCACCAACGTTCCCCTTATTGCTGCAATTTGTAATTGTTCCGTAATTACTTCCACACACACCTCCTACAGTTTCACTTCCTCGAACAATACCTGTATTATAGCAATTTGTTATTGCTCCTTGATTCGTGTTAGATCCGCACACGCCTCCTACCTGCCATCCCTTATAGGGTTGACCATAGAAATAAGAGTCCAAAATACCTACATTAGCAATCTTACCACTGTTAACACTGAACAATCCTACAAAACTAGTCTCTTGCTTAAAATACAATCCACTGATTGTGTGGTTTTGCCCTTCAAATATACCAGTGTATGGACTTGCGTTAGTTGCAATCGGTGTCCATTCCTTAAATGTTCCCTCATTTACTGTTCCATCCGACTTCAGAACATCTTCATTCACAACAATATCCTTGGTCAGAACTGCATTTGCTGATGTATTCTGCGGCACGCCCGAAAGTGTTCCATTTACAAGTCCTGCAAACCAGTAAAGCTGACCTGCATTACTGATCTCGTAAACCTCATCATTGATTTTGTCACCATCTATATCATACTTGTTTGTGGTGAGATCTGCCGGCTGGTATGCATTATTACATGCACAGAAACCATTCTCGACGATGCTGTGAGGTTCCGTCTCTGTGGTCACATATCCGATCGGGCAGTCTTTGCACGCCACGTTTTTTATATGATTAGTGTCATCTTTCCAAGTGTATGTAACATCACCGTCTGTGTTATGTGCATGCTCAACTCCATTTACCAAAAGACTCGCACCATCTTCCAAAGTGAGTTTCTCCGGATTAGTAATACTCGCACCACTTTCAAATTCAATGCTTTCCCCACTTGCAATCGTTAAATCTTCTTTTAAAGTGGCTGTACCATATACATATGTTTTCGTTACAGTCTCATTATTGGTATCAGCATCTTTCCATTGCTTTGTGATAACAGAGTTGCTGAAGCTACAATCGCTTAGTACAGGGTCTGGACAAGCTAAAGCACGGCTAACCACAATCTGGCTTCCTGATACATTAATTGGTTGATTTGACCTAATCACCTTACCTTCGTATCGTTCTGTTGTTGCTTTCGCTTCAACATAACTGTCTACTATTTTGATCTTGTCACCACTGATTACCGTTGAAGAATCATCATTGGCTACCACATGACTATTTTCAATCGTTACGCTACCGCTGCAATCAATTTCGGAAGTCTCCAGCGTTGCTCCTATAATATTTAAATTACTATTTAAGCCATCTTTACCTACACTGATTGTTCCGCAACTTAGACTTCCATTATGATTGTTACCATTTATTTCTAATGTAGGCGCAATTCCGCTTTCTGTTGAAATACTTTGAATCAACATTTCTGATTTCATAGTATTTGTTCCGGATAAGATAATCGAAAGATCACCGTCAATACTAAAAATGTGACCAGAAACAGAGGCACCGTCCAATACAAGTTGATTCTTCGTGCTGTCATAATACCAATTGGTTCCCTGATATATCGCAGTATCATTACCAGAAACTCCATCATCTTGAAGTTGCCCATTATCAATAATTTGTATTGAGTCTATCGTCAAATATTGAGGTTTTTTTCCTGTTGCGGTCGTTCCCTCCGTCTCATCAGCATCTACAGTCAGCACCTCAAGCTCTGCATCTGCAATTCCATTGCCACTGACAGCTTCCGTCACTTCTGCCGCATAAGCCATATTCCCTGTTCCTACTGATGGAACCATCGTCACTGCCACAGCTGCTGACAGCAAGACTGCCATGCTTTTCTGCATACAGACTCTCTTACCTGCTCTTTTTATACATTTCCTTTTCCTCATCCTCATCCGGTTCTCCTTCTCACATAATTCCTGTTTCTATATTCTTTCCCTTCTTCACGATACTTTACGTATCAAATTCAGCATAACAAAATGCTGCTATCTTGTCAATTTATATGAAAAAATCCACAGCACCTCGAATATTTTATTCTTTAATTGCAGGTAGGAATCCTGTCAAAAAAAGCGATAATAAATGATATTAACGAAAGACTTATGAAATTTGAGTCTGTGAAACTTTTTCTGTAAGCTTATTGCCCTTAATTATCATAGAAGAATCTTATTTACAGAGATTTTCTCATACACTCTGAAATTTTATGCTGAAGTAAGTGATGGTAATAATCGAGTAGGAGGGGCTGTCGCACTAAGTGATTAGTGTGGCAGCCCCTTAGTTTGTTATAGATTCCTGCCTGTCTGTTGCTAACAGCATTTTAAACCAGCTTCTTTGCAGGCATTATAAAAAACAGCAAGACCGGTTTTCTCAAAATCCAGATGTTCCTCATATTCCTGCTGTGTCGTTTCAAATTCCAGACTGCTTTTGCCGTGACGTTTGATGGTCATCCGGTAGCATCCCTTCTCGGTATGTGTCCGGTCGATCACCATGATTTTGTGCACCTCGGTGATATCGTGATATCTCACCAGATGCTGTCTGCGATTAACATTGAGTCTGATCGCATCACTATCGAATTGAAGCTTTAGCTGCATCACACCCTTTGTGCGTTTTTCACGAAGTGCATAATACACACATACGATTAATAATGCGATAACAAACGCGCCCTCCGGCATATATTCTTCCGCATAATAATTGTTGATTCTAAAGATGTGGTCGATCAGACAATATGCCAGAAATTCCAGTGCATAACAAGCCATAAAAAGAAGTGCTGCATGTAATTCCCAGCGTTTTGTCGATAAAGCACTGTCATTTACGGTGATTTTGTAAGTTTGATTCATTGTGGTATCCTCTTTTGATATAATATTACAATTATGATGCACAAAACAGATGCTGCCATCCAGCTTATCCGGAATGCGCTCACTGCCGGAATAAAGGCTGGTTATGTGCTTATGGATACCTGGTTTACCACAGAGCCAATGCTTAAAAACATTCTGGATACAGGAATCCATGCAATCGGCATGGTAAAGCAGCTACAACAGCGTTATACCTATAATGGCAGACAATATACGCAACCGTAATAAAAAAAGTGAATGTCCCTATCTTCTGAGCACGGATACCTCACTTAACAACGCAGAAATTGTGCGTATTTATGGGAACCGCTGGTCAATTGAATGCTTTTTCAAGGCATCAAAATCTTTCCTGAAATTAGGTTCGGAATTCCAGAGCCGTAGTTATGCACTGCAGAGCCTTATGGCTCTGTTTGTGGAACATATATCAACGCTTTCTGCAGATATCACATCTGTACTGAAAAGTAAAGTAACCGAATGGATTGCTTCCCAAACCGCATTTATTCAGGCTTTACTCGGAAGTATCTGCTGGGAAAGTTGAGTAATTATTTTATTTTGCGTTCAAATACATATTCTGAATCTGAAGATAAATCAGACCTAAACGAATATCCGAGTCTGTCAAATTTCTGAATCTCCACCGGATTTTCAATATTATTTTCCGCTATGAATCTGACCATTTCACCACGAGCCATCTTGGCATAGGTACCTTTTGTTACCAATTTATCTCCGGATAACTCACAAAATACAATCGTAATATATCTGTCCTGTGGTGTCAGATACTTTTCTATACATTTTGAGTATTCTTTTGATGCAAGATTAATGATAATCCTACTGTCATCGATTACTGAGCGGTATAACAATTCTCCCCAGTACTCATACAGATTTTTTGCATCTCCAATTCCAACCTTTGCCTGCATTTCAAGACGATAAGGAGTCACACCATCCATTGGTTTTAAAATGCCATAAAACGCAGACAAGATTCTTAAATGATTTTGCAAATACTCAAACTGCTGGATTTCAAACACAGATGGTGCCATATATTGAAATGCAATCCCTTCATATGCTAAAACAGCCGGAGTAAGCCTGTTATAAAGATCCATATTTTCCAATCTGTTAAAGTTCTGCTCTGCAATCTTGTCATTACATTTCCAGATAGCTTTCAGTTCTTCTTTTGATTTGCTTTTCATCCAGTTTAATACTTCTGCTGTCTTATCAATATAGACAGGCAGTTCAACCGGTGCTAAGTTATCGGTATCTACAATCATCTTTTTTGCAGGTGATAAAATAATCTTCATTATGCCAATTCCTTAAGCATATTTTCAGGATCATCTGCCGCCTTGACTTTATCATTTGCCTTTATAATGATTCCCTGCTCATCAATAAGATATGTAGTTCTTACTACACCCATAGATACTTTTCCATAATTTTTCTTTTCTTTCCAGACATCATATGCTTCAATAACTTTACGCTCCGGATCTGCTAATAGCGTAAATGCCAGTCCGTATTTTTCTTCAAATCTCTTGTGAGACGCTACAGAGTCCTTGCTTACTCCGAGAATAACAGCTCCCTTCTCAGTAAACTGTGGATAACGCTCAGAAAAGCCACATGCCTGCTTCGTACATCCTGGTGTATTATCCTTTGGATAAAAATATAAGATCACTTTTTTTCCTGCATAATCGCTTAATTTATGCATTTCTCCATTCTGATCCGGCAATTCAAAGTCCGGTGCTTTTTTTCCTACTTCTAACATATTTTATTCCTCCACTTCTTTCAATTCCATCTGTTTTCTTGTCCTCTTATTGCCAGAAATCATTTTATGACCAGAATAGACTGCCATAATCATGCATATCAGAGAGCCAAATGCAAAGTATTTGTGTGCTGCTTTTAACCCTTTATATCCTGTATAAAAAGTTCCAACCATTGTAACTATTGCTCCGATTGACCAATATTTATGTGCTTTCATTTTATACCTCCAAATTGATTAAGCTGTTTCCAAAATAAATATCTCTGGATCATTAACAATATTATACATTCCATCCATTACTTTCGACAAGTAGTGAAAGAAAAATAATCATTCCAAATACAAAAGGATGTATCACGATAATTCTGGCATTACCTTGACGCATCCTTTCGTGTTGTATTTTTTTCTTCTTAATGACAGCTATGGCTTCCGCATCCATGCTCACCACACGTATGTCCTTCCCCATGGTTGTGCTCATGGTGAGAACACTTCACATCCGGATTATAATCAAGCGTATCATTGATAAAAGCTTCTACTGCTTTATCCGCATCTCCTGAAACTCCGCCAAAAAGCTTAATACCCGCTGCCGCTAACGCAGTCTGAGCACCCCCTCCGATTCCGCCGCAGATCAAAACATCGGCATTTAATGCATTAAGAACTCCTGCCAATGCACCATGTCCGCTTCCATTCGTATCTACTACTTCTGAATGTACTACTTTTCCTTCCTCTACATCGTAAATCTTAAATGTCTCTGTGTGTCCAAAGTGCTGGAAAATCTGTCCATTTTCATATGTTACTGCTATTCTCATGATACCTTCTCCTTTTTCTGCTGCATATTTTTTGTAAATTTCCTGTTTGTAACATCCTCCAAAGCTGCAGTTGCCGCTCTGACCGTCACAGATTCTGAAATCTCCGCCCTCAATTTTGAGTGGATGCCCGTCGATAAGTGCATCTGCGATCTTTTTCCTGGCGATCTCGTAAATTCGCTGGACCGTTGTTCTTGCGACTTGCATAGATGCTGCATCCCAAAGCTTCCATATATTCAAATCATTCCTGTGACCGTATTGTAATAATTTTAATTTAAAAAGCCGCCCAGGCCATAGGCCTGTGCGACTTCTCATAACATGATTTAAATTAAGTTTATCCTTCAATAGCAATATGCTTTGTGGTCTCAACTTTCTTTTGCTCCTTCTTCGGAACTGAAAGTTTAAGAATACCGTCCTGATACTTTGCCTTGATATCTTCCTGTTTCAGCTCATCGCCTACATAGAAAGACCTGCTCATAGCACCGGAATAGCGCTCCTTACGGATGTACTTGCCATCCTTTTCATTCTTCTCTTCCTTGTCAAGTCCTTTAGCTGCGCTGATAGTTAAGTAACCATTCTCCAGCTTAGCTTCTATTTCGTCTTTCTTGAAACCCGGAAGATCTATATCTACTTCGTAGCTATTGTCAGTTTCCCTGACATCCGTCTTCATAACGTTCTTTGCATGTTTACCATAAAGCACCTTGTCAACATCAGGAAATGAAAAATCCATCCAATCATCGTTAAATAAGTTTTCTCCAAAAATACTAGGCATCAACATAAGTCATCTCTCCTTCTTAATCTATAAAATCTGTGTCAACCTGTTTCTTTGGAACCGGGATGTTTCAAGAACTCGAAGCCTTTGCTTTTTGTTCCTTTCCTTTGTTCTTGACTATGTTATACACCTAAAATTAGCACTCGTCAATAGAGAGTGCTAATAATTTATGAATTGTTTATAATTTACTTTTGGCACACCGGAATTATTATTTACCATTTTAACATCTCCGGGCTTTCAAAAATCATTTTGTCCTTGCTTCTGTCTTACCATCATTCTTAGCTTTTATTGCTTTCGGAGCATCTGCTAAGGTCTTTATTGTTATAGAAAAACATGTATTACCAGTAAGACCTGGTCGAAAAGACCCTCGCAAAGTCAAACCCCAGGCACCTGTAAGCTTTCTATATAGAGTGGCTTAATCATAGATAATTATAAGTTTTTTTGACAGATAAACAATCTGTCTTTTTGTTGTTGTTCCACTTGGATCAACTTTTATCATTCATTGCCTACTGGCATTATAGCATATGCAAAAAAGTAATTCAATATGCTTTCTGGAATGGTTTTAAGACTGAAAAAGCAATCAAAAATGTTTCTATTTCCGAAATTCTACATATACCACAGATGTGCATGGAAATTCCAGCTCTACAAGCAGTCTTTACATTGACATCAGCAACATATGCATGGTATGGTACAAATAATAAGGTAGAGAGGCAACTATCACGAAGAGCAGTCCTTCATCTCTATTGATTCAAAGAACACAGGAAAGGGAAGAGTAATTTTAACTATGAAAAAGAGTCTGAGAATGACAGAGGGAAGTATCTCCCAAAAGATCATTTTTTTTGCAATTCCATTGTTTCTGGGAAATCTGTTCCAGCAATTGTATAATACTGCTGATTCCCTGATCGTAGGAAATTTTCTAGGAAGTAATGCACTGGCGGCAGTCAGTTCATCTGGAAATCTGATTTTTCTGATGGTAGGTTTTATTAACGGCATTGCCATGGGTGCAGGTGTTGTTATTGCACGATATTACGGAGCCAAAAAAAGAGACTGCCTGCAAAAGGCAATCCATACAACGGTTGCATTTGGACTTGTGGCCGGTGCTGTGCTGACAGTTTTGGGAATGTTTCTGGCACCAAAGATCCTGGTATTGATGGGAACTCCTGCGGACGTGCTCCCGGAATCTATTGTGTATTTCCGTACATATTTTGCAGGGTCTATGGGTGTTGTCATGTACAATATCTTTGTTGGAGTTCTGCAGTCGGTCGGTGATGGACGCCATCCACTGATATATCTGATTATTTCTTCCTGTGTCAATGTCGTTCTGGATATTTTCTTTATCGCAGGTCTTGGCATGGGAGTCGGATCAGCAGCACTTGCAACCGCAATTTCACAGTTTGTCAGTGCACTGCTCTGTATGGTTCATCTGCTGCGTGTGGAAGAAGAATACCGTCTGGAATTGCGAGAGATTCGTTTTGACAGTTCTATGCTGAAGCAGATCATCCAGAATGGTGTACCATCCGGTTTTCAGAATTCAGTGATCGCGATCGCGAACGTCTTTGTACAGTCAAATATAAATGCATTTGGAAAAATGGCGATGGCAGGATGTGGTTCCTACTCCAAGATAGAGGGATTCGCCTTTTTGCCGGTGACCTGTTTTACAATGGCTCTGACAACCTTTGTCAGTCAGAATCTGGGTGCAAAACAGTATGACCGGGCGAAAAAGGGAGCAAGATTTGGAGTTCTCTGCTCGATTACTATTGCAGAGTTGATCGGTATTATCATATATGTGGCAGCACCGGTACTGATCACAGCGTTTAACAGAGATCCTGATGTTGTACATTATGGAGTCATGCAGTCCAGAACAATTGCGTTATTTTATTGTCTGCTGGCGTTTTCTCATTGCATCGCAGCAATACTTCGTGGATCAGGTAACGCATCCGTTCCGATGATCGTTATGCTCTGTGACTGGTGTTTGTTTCGCGTAAGCTACATTACTGTGGCAGTTCGTATTCTCCCGGATATACGAGTGATTTTCTGGGCATACCCATTGACTTGGGGTATCAGCTCCGTGATTTTTCTGTATCTGTTCTTACGTGGAAAATGGGTTTACGGATTCGAGAAATCCTAATCGCTATACCGAATAATCGCACAAAATTTTCTTTACATTTTCGATTTTTACAGGCTTTGCAAGGTGAGCATTCATTCCCGCTGCCAGACACTTTTCTTTACTATATCTGGTGCGGGAGCAAGTTTAAACAGCAATCAGACCTTTTACAATCGCCATTCCAAGTCCAATTTTTTCCTTTTTGAATTCATCACTTGACATTGTATCAAAGACTACCTGCTTTTCTATGAAAAGATAGTTAATTGGTTATCAACTGCATAGAAATGTGAAAATACACATAAAATAGTAATGGATATTGATTAAATAAAT
>ERZ827150.5338-NODE-5338-length-10411-cov-118.945539_pt1 | contig 10411 bp, 10 predicted proteins | sample MGYA00519779_ERZ827150 | MGnify/ENA primary metagenome ERZ827150 (study PRJEB31778, sample SAMEA3449267) | human gut metagenome | biome: human gut; feature: human-associated habitat; material: faeces | place: United Kingdom | collected 2010/2012 ...
AACCGCTGTACAAGGTTTTGCAGACCTTTGCCTAGCCACTCGGCCATCAGACCATTTCTTTCTCGAAACGCCCCCTTCAGCTTTTCCCTCCAGCACCTCCGGGACCCTCTCAAGCTCCCCAGGCACCTTCTCCAGCACCTTCGGGACTTTCTCAGCCCCCTTGGCTCCTTCTCAGGCCCCCTCCGGATATCGCTCGGGCTCCCCTCGGGGCGGCTCCGGGTCGTTTCGGTTCGCAAATATACACACTTTTCCGATATCTGCAAAACTTATTCGCAACTTTACGCATTTTCCGCCTCCAACCCATCCGTCTTCGCCCGGAAATCACTACCTTTATCTCCCGCAAAAGAGTCCCCGCGACCATGACACTCGAAGACATCGCCCTGCAGATGACCCCCGGCATCGGTGTGAAAGGCGCCGCACACCTGCTCGAGGTGTTCGGCGACGCCCGCCGCATCTTCGCCGCCTCGCACGACGAGCTGGCCGGCGCTGCACGGCTGCGTCCCGAGCCGCTGCGGGCCATCCTCCAGCGCAAGGGCTTCCCCGCCGCCGAACGCGAGCTGCTCTACTGCCGCCGCAACGGCATCCGGCCCATCGCCTCGACCGACCCCGAATATCCGCCCCTGCTGCGCGATATTCCGGACCCGCCCCACGTCATCTACCTGCGGGGCGAACTTCGGACGCTCCGGATGCGCTGCCTCTCGGTGGTCGGCACGCGCACGGCTACGCCCTACGGCGAGACGATGTGCCACGCCCTCATCGAACGGCTCGCCGAGCGGGTCGATGAGCTCTCCATCGTCAGCGGCCTGGCCTTCGGCATCGACGCCGCGGCACACCGCGCGGCCCTCGCCTGCCGGGTGCCGACCGTCGCCGTGGTGGCCAACCCGCTGCCCGGGGTCACCCCGACGCAGCACGCCGGACTGGCACGCGACATCCTCGAGCAGGGCGGCGCGCTGCTCACCGAGCTCCACTCGCAGACCCGGCAGAACGGCAGCCTCTTCCTGGCGCGCAACCGCATCATCGCGGCGCTGAGCGCCGGAACGCTCGTCGTCGAATCGCCCGCCTCGGGCGGCTCGCTCTTCACGGCCCACTGCGCCGACGGCTACAACCGCACGGTGATGGCCCTTCCGGGACGGGTCACCGACCGCATGTCGGCCGGCACCAACTTCCTCATCCGCAACCAGAAGGCTCAGATGATCCTCACGGCCGACGACATCATCACGGAGCTGCAGTGGGAGAACGCCGCACCTCAGCGCGACACCCGCACCGAGACGCCGGGCGACCGCCGTCTGACCCCCGACGAACGGGGGCTGCTGGGCTGCTTCCGCACGGACGACCCCCTCTCGCTCGAGACGCTCGGCGAGCTGAGCGGACTCGACCCGGGCGAGCTGGCCACGCTGCTGGTGGGACTCGAGCTGAGCGGCGCCGTCCGCCAGCTCCCCGGCAACCGATACATGAAACTGCCATGAGACTCATCGACACCCATTCGCACCTCTACGAACCGGAGTTCGACGCCGACCGCGACGAGGCGCTCGCCCGTGCCGCCGCGGCCGGGGTGGAGCGGCTGCTGCTCCCGGCCATCGACTCCGAAAGCCACGAACGCCTCTTCGCCCTCAGCCGCCGCGACCCGGCGCGCTACATCCCGATGATGGGGCTCCACCCCACCTCGGTGAACGACAACCCCCGCTGGCGCGAGGAGCTGGCGCTGGTCGAGCGGCTGCTCGACGCGCCCCCCGAGGGCATCGGAGCATTCTGCGCCGTGGGCGAAATCGGCCTCGACTTCTACTGGAGCCGCGACTTCATGTCCGAGCAGTGCGAGGCCTTCGCCGCCCAGCTGCGCATGGCCTGGCGACGGGGGCTCCCCGTGGCCATCCATACCCGCGCGGCGTGGGACGAGATGGAGCGCATCATCGCGGAGGAGAGCGCCCGGGCCCGCAGCGAGGGTGCCGCGCTGCGCGGCGTCTTCCACGCCTTCTCGGAGGATGAGGGGCGCTATGCCCGCCTCCGCGCCTGCGGCGACTGGCTCTTCGGCATCGGCGGGGTGGTCACCTTCAAGCGGAGCCAGGTGGCCGCCTCCGTCCCCGCAATGGAGCTCGACGACCTGGTGCTCGAGACCGACTGCCCCTACCTCACCCCGGTGCCCCACCGCGGCGAGCGCAACGAATCCGCCTACGTGCGCTTCGTCTGCGAGCGGGTGGCCGCCCTCAAGGGGCTCCCGCCCGAGGAGATGGCCCGCCGCACGACGGCCTCGGCCGAGCGGATGTTCGGCCTCGGGGCGCTGCCGGCCGCCGAGGAGCCCGAAAGGGCCGCAGCCGAGGGGTCCGGAAAGGCTACAACCGAAGGCCCCGACACCATGAAAACGCCCGCTTCGGAAGGTGTCGGCCGAACGACCGCAAACAGCTGAACGACAACGCACCGGATATCATGAAACGCATCCGCATCACCGTCATCCGCAAGGCCTGCTACCGCGACCTGATGGAGCGCTACGAGAACCCGCTCGAACACCCCTGCGACCTCAGCGAGGGGCAGTGTTTCGAGTGCGACGGCCTAAGCCGCCCCGAGGGGCTGTGCGAGAGCGCCTGGCAGAGCCTCTCGCCCTTCGTCATGGCGCTGGCCCACGGGGCGACGGGCCTCTACGACGGGTGGATGAAGAACCCCGCCTCGGCGATGCTCTCGTGCAACGACGGCTTCCGCCCGGTGAGCTTTCTGGTGGAGGCGCTCGACGAACCGACGCCCGACGGACAGGCCCCTGGCAAACAGACCCCCGACGGCGGAGAGCCCGCCGCCCGCAAAGAACCGGCCGACCCGACGCCCGGAAATGAGATGCCCGCCGGCAAAGAGCCCGACCGGCCCGAAACCCGGCCCGGCAACCGCTCCGAACCCCTCCGCAGCAACGCCTCCCCAACGGACGCCGCCCCTTCGGCTTCCGACGCCGTCCGACACCGCGGCAAAACCTCCGCAGCAACCCCAGCAACCGCAGCAACCTCCGCCTCCCCGGCGGCCGCACCTGCCGCGGCCCCTGCCTCCCCCGAAACCCGACCACACGAAAAAACCGAATCATAAGCTATGCGCGCATCCATCCTGATTATCTACACGGGCGGCACCATCGGCATGAAGACCGACGCCGCCACCGGCGCCCTCGTCCCGTTCGACTTCAGCGGCATCTACGAGGAGTTCCCCTCGCTCAAGCGGCTCAACGTCGACATCGACGTCGAGACGATGAACCCCGTCATCGACTCCTCGAACGTCTCGCCCGACAACTGGGTGACGCTCGCCCGCCTGATTCGCGACAACTACGCCCGCTACGACGGCTTCGTCGTCCTGCACGGCACCGACACGATGTCCTACACCGCCTCGGCGCTGAGCTTCATGCTCGAGAACCTCTCCAAGCCGGTGGTCTTCACCGGCAGCCAGATTCCCATCGGCGTGCTGCGCACCGACGGCCGAGAGAACCTCATCACGGCCATCGAAATCGCCGGCGCCAGCCAGGGGAGCCGCCCCGTGGTGCCCGAGGTCTCGCTCTACTTCCAGAACCGACTCTTCCGCGCCAACCGCACCTCGAAGCGGAGCGCCGAGGCGCTCAACGCCTTCCGCTCCTACAACTACCCGCCGCTGGCCGAGGTGGGGGTCAACATCACCTACAACTACGCCGCCATCCTCCACCCCGACCCCGCCGACTCATCGCCCGAGCTGCGCATCGCCACGTCGCTCAACGACGGGGTGGTCATCGTCAAGCTCTTCCCGGGCATCGACGCCCGCATCCTGCAGGGCATCCTCTCGGTCGAGGGCATCCGCGCCGTGGTGCTCGAGACCTACGGCGCGGGCAACGCCCCCACGAGCGAGTGGTTCATCCGCCTCATCGAGCAGGCCATCGCCCGCGGCATCCTGGTGCTCAACGTCACGCAGTGCGGCGGCGGACGGGTCGCCATGGAGCTCTACGAGACGGGACTGCGCCTGCAGAAGGCGGGCGTGCTGTGCGGCTACGACATGACCACCGAGGCGGCCGTCACCAAGCTGATGTACGTGCTGGGCAAGGGGCTTCCGGACGAGGAGAGCCGCGCACTGCTGCAACGCCCTCTCCACGGCGAATTTACCCGATAGGACGTTGCACAGATTAAATATTTTTCCTATATTTCGCACTGCAAAGCGGCCTTTTCGGAGCCCTGAAACGGGGTCGGAGCAGACCGCGATGCAAGGTACCGAGTTGATTGATACGAAGTTGCAAATTTTCCGGCGACGTTTTTCCCGCTCGGGAGCGCATCTCCCGCGGAGCCTTCGGAAACCCTCCGAAGGAGAAAACGGCGGCGAAAAAGCGTGCCGGGAGGAGAGAAAAACGATATTTTTTCGATTTTTTTGGACTTCAGGAAAAATTTAACGGAACCGTAATCCGCCGACACCGCACCCGGCTCCGCATGGAGGGAGGCGGCGGCAGGCAACGGAACAGAAAAGGAAGAAACAAACTTTAAAACAAAACCACAAACGATTACAAATTCAACTAATCAAATTAATTTTATCTAACACAGCTATGAAAAAACTTTTTTTGATTCTGTCAGTTGCCTTGTTCTCGCTGGGTACTGTTAACGCGTTTGCGCAGGAGGCCGAGGCCGCTGCTGCTCCGGCAACCGAAGAGGCCACGGTAGCCGAGGAAACCCCGGTAGCCGAGGACGTAGTAGCCGCCGAGACCGAAATCGCCGGCGAGAGCATGCACCACATTCTGATGCAGAAGTTCCTCGAGGGCGGTTGGATGTGGATGCTCCCGATTCTGCTCTGCCTTGTATTCGGTCTTGCAGTAGCCATCGAGCGCATTCTCTTCCTGTCGCTGTCGACCATCAACTCGAAGAAGCTCATCGCAGCCGTTGAGGAGGCTCTGAAGAAGGGCGGCATCGAGGCAGCCAAGGATGTTTGCCGCAACATGCGCGGTCCCATCGCATCGATTTACTACCAGGGTCTGGACCGCTACAACCAGGGTCTCGACGCCGTTGAGAAGTCGGTTGTATCGTACGGTTCGGTACAGACGGGCCAGATGGAGTCGGGTCTGTCGTGGATTGGCCTGTTCATCGCCCTTTCGCCTATGTTGGGATTCATGGGTACGGTTGTCGGCATGATTGACGCATTCGACCAGATTCAGGCAGCAGGTGATATCAGCCCGGCGCTGGTAGCCGGTGGTATCAAGGTCGCCCTTCTGACCACCCTGTTGGGTCTTATCGCAGCCGTTATTCTCCAGCTGTTCTACAACTACATCGTATCGAAGATTGACTCTCTGGTAAACGCAATGGAAGACTCGTCCATCACGCTGATGGATATCCTGACTGCTTACAGCAAGAAATAATCGAACGCAGAAAAACCAAAAGCAAATATGAAAAAGGCATTTAGCATATTGCTGAGCGTTCTGATGGTCATCACGGTTGCTCTTCTGGTCTACGCGATTGCGACCGGAGGATCGGAAGATGCAATCAGCGTCAACCTGATATGGGGCTACGCCCTGTTCGTGTTCGCGCTTGCATCGGCACTTTTCTGCGCCATCTTCGGGATGATCAAGAACCCGGCAGGCATCAAGGGGTCCATCCTGGCCCTGGCTCTGGTAATCATAGTCGTTGGCGTGGCCTACTTCTATTCGGCTGGCCATACGGTCAACATCGTGGATCTTCAGAACAACGGCTTCTTCGGGCACAGCGAAACCGTCATTACCGAAACGAGCATCATCGTAACCTATGTCGCTTTCGCAGCTGCATTCCTGACGACCGTTGTTACTGAAATTTGGAGAGCTTTCAAGTAACAGAGAACAATGGCAATAGATAAGAGAAAAACACCGGATATCAATGCGGGTTCGCAGGCGGACATCGCCTTCCTGCTGCTGATATTCTTCCTGGTGGCCACTACCATGAACACCGACACGGGTCTGGTGCGCATGCTTCCGCCGATGCCTCCCGAGGATGTACAACAGGAGAACATCAAGGTCAAGGAGCGCAACCTCTTCCTGGTGCTCATCTCGGGCAGCGGCAACATCATGGCAGGAACGTCGGGCAACCAGGAGATTATTGATATCCATCAGCTCAAAGACAAGACGAAGGAGTTCATCCTCAACCCGATGGAGGACGCAAATCTTCCGGAGAAGGTGGATGAGACCTTCGACCTGCCCGACGGCAGCAAGTGGACCTACCCCGTAAGTCAGGGAGTCGTATCGCTGCAGACGACCCGTGATACCGGCTATCAGTCGTACATCATGGTTCAGAACGAGCTCACGCGCGCCTTCAACGAGGTCCGCGACGAGGTCTCGATGCGCAAGTTCGGCAGCAAGTTTGCCGACCTGACGCAGGGGCAGCGCGACGTCATCTCGAAAGCAATACCTCTGAAGATTTCGGAGGCCGAACCGCGTAACATAAAGAAGTAAGCTATGGCAGTAATGAAAAAGAAGGGCAACAAGACCTTGCCCCCTATCTCGACCGCATCGCTTCCTGACGTAATCTTCATGATTCTCTTCTTCTTTATGGTTTCGACGACCATGCGCGAACAGGAACTTCTTGTAAGATACAAGCTTCCGGAAGCAACCGAGGTGCAGAAGCTGGAGAAGAAATCGCTCGTCAGCTACATCCACATCGGACAGCCGACGCTGGCCATGCAGGCGAAGTTCGGAACCGCGCCCCGCATCCAGCTGAACGACTCCTATAAGACGACCAAGGACATTCTGGACTTCGTCGCCGCCGAGCGAGACAAGCTCAACGAGGCCGACCGTGCTTCGATGACGATTTGCCTCAAGGCCGACGAGAAGACCAAGATGGGTATCGTGACCGACGTAAAGCAGGAGCTTCGCCGTGCCAACGCCCTGAAGATTTCCTATGCGGCTTCCAAGTCGCTGGGTTACTAATCCCGGGTCGACCCTCAAAGCGAAGAGCGGACCTCACAGCGAGGTCCGCTCTTTTTTTGTGCCCGCCGACATGGGAAGGGGATGCATTGGCCACCCGCCGGCGCAGGGAACAGGTCCTCCCGTCCCGGCGGGGGGGGGACGACAGGACTCCGCCCGTTTGCGGGCGGAAGAGAATGCTTCCTTCCTCTCGTACCCGCACACGCTGAGGGCGCCCCGGAGTCGGGCCGCAGACAACAAGACACCCCGCCCGGAAGAGAAGAGGAATTCACGAAAGGGGAAAAGCCCCCAAAAAAGGAGGGGAGAGGTGCAGGAGAGACAATGCGGAGAGGCGGTGTAGGGGAGACAGTGCAGGGGAGACGGTGCAGGAGAGAGACGATGCAGGGGAGAGACGATGCAGGGGAGAGACGATGCAGGGGAGACGATGCAGCACACCGGGAAAAAGCAGAACCGCCCATCCAAGGAACAAGAACCACGGACTCCCCGAAAACCACGACTTACCCGGAAAACCCGGCTCACCCGGAAAACCCCGGCTCCTCCCCGAAAAACCCCGGCCGGCCAGAATCAGAAAGAAAACTCCAGCTGGTCGTTGTCGTGAATGAACGAGAGACGGTGATAGGGCGTCAGCCCGTAACGGCGGATAGCCAGCCGGTGCTCGCGCGTGGGGTAGCCCTTGTTGCGCTCCCACCCGTACTGCGGATACTCCTCCGCCAGACGGCGCATGTACTCGTCGCGGTGGGTCTTGGCCAGCACCGAGGCCGCCGCAATGTCGGCATACTTGCCGTCACCCTTGACGATGCAGCGGTAGGGGATGTCGAGCGAGGTGTAGAAGCGGTTGCCGTCGATGGCCAGAAAGCCGGGCCGCACACCGAGCCGCCCGACGGCGAGCGACATCCCCTCGAACGAGGCCTTGAGGATGTTGATTTCGTCGATACGCTCCGGCGAGACCGCCTCGACAGCCCACGCCACGGCCTCCTGCTCGATGATGGGACGCAGCCGGTCGCGATTGCGCTCGCTCATCTGCTTCGAGTCGTTGAGCAGCGGATGGTGGAAGTCGGGCGGGAGGATGACCGCCGCGGCAAAGACTGCCCCGGCCAGACATCCGCGCCCCGCCTCGTCGCACCCCGCCTCAGGAAGTTCGTATTGGAAAGAGGTCTCCAGCATGACGGGAACAAAGTTACGAATAATTTAGGCCCGTTCGGGCTTTTTCGCTACTTTTGTCGAGGCGAAACCGCAGAGCGGAGAGCCGGAAGCGAGTCAGCCCCGGGAATTGCGGACCGGGAGGCAGACAGACCTCCGGAATCGCGGACCGGGAGACAAACAGGGCCCGGAACAGGTAGCCGGGTGCCCGGCGGACTGAACCCCGACAGGCAACCGGAACCACCCGAACAAGCGGGACCTCCGGCGCAGCCGGAGCCGCCAGAACCAACGGATAAGGTTCCACCCCGGGCCCGAACCGAAGGAGCCGAGACGTCCGTCAAAAGATTTCCGGGGCCAGAGCGGAGAAGAGGGAGCCGCCCGAACCGAATGGGGACGCCCCGTCGGACCTGCACCGGCCCGACGGGCCCGCAGAGCGCAACCTAAGCCACCCGAACCCCAGGCCGCCCGAACAACCGAAGCCACGTCGCATCCGAGCCCGTCCGGACCGACGGATAAGGTTCCACCCCGGGCCCGAATCGAAGGAGGCAAGACGCCCGGAGCAAGCTGGACCCGCCCGGAGCGACCCACTCCCCGGCCCCCGGAAACGAGCCAAACCGCTCCCCCGGAAACCGGCCAAACTGAACTCCGGAAACCGGCCAAACCGAACCCCGGAAGCCGCCGGCCACCGGTGGCCCCACAAAGCACAGGCAATGAACTTCGACATAGCAAGACAGCCGATTATTCCGGCATTCGTGACGCTGCTGCTCGTCGCCGGCGTCGCCAGCGTCGCCCCCACGGCTGCGCCGGAGGCCGTTGCGCCCCTCTCGCAGCTCGACGGCTGGCTGCTCGACTTCGAGCAGAGCGCCCCCGTATGGAGCCGCGTCATGAGCTTCGTGCTGCTGCTCTGGACCGGACTGCTCATGGGGCGCATCACCGTCCGCTACGGACTCTACGCCACCAACAGCTGCGTGGCCATCCCCCTCTTCGGCATCGCTGCCGCCTGCGCCTGGCCCGCCGCCGGGCTGGTCGGCGCAGTCACGCTGCTGCTGCTCGCCCTCTCGACCCACAACTTCTGCCGTTCGTTCCGCAACGGCTACGCCTTCGACAACATCTTCCGCGCAGGGCTCTATCTGGGGCTCGTTCCGCTCGTCTACCTGCCCGCCGCACCGCTGATGCTGCTGCTGCCGGCCGCCGTCGTGCTGCTCAAACGGACGCTGCGCGAGCTGACCGTCACCCTCGCGGGCATGCTGCTGCCGCTGCTGACGGCCTGCTACCTCAACTGGGCCACGGGCGCGCCGTTCGACGCTCCGCTGCAGCAGGCCGTCGAGCTCTTCACCCACAACGACGGCATGCACCTCTGGAACCTTCCCTGGCCCGCGCTGCTGCTGCCCGGAGCGCTGCTGCTGCTCGACATCGCCTCGCTGGCCGCCTACCTCAACAGCGTCTACTCGGTTGGCTTCAAGGCGCGCGGCATCCTCGCGCTGGCGGGCTGCATGCTGCTGCTCACCGTCGCCGTCGCGCTGCTCCCCTGCGCCACCTCCGTGGCGCTGCTGCTCTGCGCACTCCCCACGGCGCTGCTGGCCCCCTTCCTGCTCGTACGGATGCACTACGCCCTCTCGCTGGCCCTCTACACGCTGCTGCTCGTCTGGGCGCTTGCAGCCCCCTACCTCTGGGCGCAGCTCACCGCCGCACTCCGGTAACGAGGCCCTCGCCACAGCACATCCCCTCCGGTCCGGGAAAAACCTGCACCGCACCGCGGCAAAGGATTGTTCAGCCCCAAAAAGGCTTGCCAACATCGCTGCAAAGGTCCACTCCCGATAAAAGGGGACACCGCCGCAAAGGGTCTTCCTCCCAACAAAAAGAACCGGTCATAACGCGCGGCAAAGGGCCGCACGACCCCACTGTCGCCCTGCCCCGGGACACTCCTCAAACCATCCACACTGCTATCCCCGCTGTCGGCTCCCGACAGCCTCCACGTCCACTCCCGCACCCCTTCATTACGACCGCCCTTTCTGCTTTCCATCTCGATAGCCCGCCCCGGGGACAGAAACCCCGCCTTCCGGTCAACTCCTCCACATCCATCCGCCGCCCCATACCGCAACAAAACCGGCAATCCCCACGCATTCCTCCCCCCGAAGCATCCCTTCCCCGAAGCAACCACTCCCGCAGCAAGTCCCCGCAACCGCCGCCCCGGCCTGCACCCAACTGCCTCCACAACCGGCCAGCCTACCGCAGCAGTCCCGCAGCTACCCCGCAAGAGGCCATCCGCAACTCGCCACAACCACCACCCGCGCACCCCTTCGTCCCGCCACCCCGTCCGCCGCTGCGCCCCGTCCGCCCTCCATCCCGATAGCCCTCCCGCCGCAACACTCCCCCCGCAGTCGTCCCGCAACCCGCCCTGTTCCAACACAC
>ERZ827150.5346-NODE-5346-length-10397-cov-3.121156_pt1 | contig 10397 bp, 5 predicted proteins | sample MGYA00519779_ERZ827150 | MGnify/ENA primary metagenome ERZ827150 (study PRJEB31778, sample SAMEA3449267) | human gut metagenome | biome: human gut; feature: human-associated habitat; material: faeces | place: United Kingdom | collected 2010/2012 ...
ACACAGCAAAACCTATGACTGGCGTTTTGGAAAGATTTTTTATACAAAGCAGGGACATGGCACCCCTATTCTTCTTATTCATGATATCATGCCAGGTGCTTCCGGTTATGAATGGAATGCCATAGAGAAGCAGCTCGCAACCGAACATACAGTTTACACCATTGATCTTCTTGGATGTGGACGTTCCGAAAAACCGGATATTACTTATACCAATTTTGTATTTGCTCAGTTACTCTGTGATTTTGCCAAGAATGTGATTCGTGAGGAAACCGATGTTATTGCCAGTGGTTTCTCAGGTTCTTTTGCGATCATGGCTTACCGTAACAATTCCGACCATTTCCGCAAGATCATGCTGGTCAATCCACCAAGCTTCAGTTCCCTGAAGCAGGCACCTTGCAAAGACAACAAGCTCTTTAAGTATTTTATCGAGCTTCCGATTTTCGGAACTCTGATCTATCATATGGTAGCTTCCCGCGAATCCATCAGCAGTCTGTTTATGGAAAAGTTGTTCTACAATCCCTTCCATGTAACAGATACACTGGTAGACACCTATTATGAATCCGCTCACAAGGGTGGTTCCAACGCCAAATATCTGTATTCCAGCTACATTGGCAAATACCTGAATATCAGCATTAATAATGCCGTAGAATCTTCCGATGCATGCATCTATATTATTTCCGGAGAAAAAGAAGCTTCCGCTTCTCTTATCGCAGAGGAATACCAGAAGCTGAATTCTTCCATTGAAACCGCTGTGATCCCGGAAACCAGACATCTTCCTCATCTGGAAGATCCGGAACATTTCCTGGAACAGGTAGCTATTTTCCTGTAAAAACAACTTATGATCCGGCATCAAAATTTATCTATAGTAATTTTGGAAATCAACGTATCAAAAGAACATTGTTCATGTTCGGAGCCGTTGAGCTTCATGCAGTAATTTGTGGAAATGCTATAAACCAACAAAAAGCCAATAAAAAAAGAGTACTGTTTCACGTGAAACATGAGTTTTCCCTCAAACAAACGTGAAACAATACTCTTTATTTTTTACCAGACTCACAGCATGCATCCGGACATTTCTCTTATCTAAGTGCCTGCTCCAGATACATGTGTGTTGTATTATCGATCAGCTTATGTGTCAGCTCTGCCATATGCTGTGTACTCTCCTGATTCTCAGAAGACAGCCATGTCTTGATCATTCCCACGCATCCATTCAGACAAAACGCATACGCATACTCAATATCACGGTTGTCTTTCGGCAGACGAATTGACAAGCGATGCAGCACTGTATCTGCGATCAGTTTTTCTATACGATTCACAAAAGCCATATCTCCATTCTTTCCAAGAAGTGCGATACAAATATCCTTATTATGATCCAGGATCGTAAATATCTGCTCAATAAAAGGATACGAGCTCTCCTTATTATTAAGAGGATCCAGAGGATAGTCTGCCACCAGATGCGTGATTTCCTCCATCAATTCAGCCTCAATGGATTCCAGCATCTGATAGATATCTGTATAGTGAAGATAAAATGTGGAGCGGTTGATATCAACTTCTTCCACCAGTTCCTTTACCGTAATCTCCTTAATGCTCTTCTTCTGCATAAGACGGGCAAGCCCCGCTCGCAACTGTGCCTTGGTCTTACGTACTCTTCTGTCAACTTTTTCCGCCATCTTAATTCCCCCTGCAATTCAAAAAAGCAAGCACGTTTCCTCCGCCTCAATCACCTGTCACTTACGATACTCTGCAACTGTCATACAATGCATAATGCATCCTTCAAACGAATAAAAGCATTCGCTTTCTCTACGCCGATCTGCATGATACCAGATATCTGCTGTTGTTAAGAATTGACAAGATCAAAATTGTTAACGACGCCGACCTACACGATACCAGATATCTGCTGCATATTTGTGTTGAAACATAGGAACCCTGTCTGCATTTAATATTACCAACTGCACATAAATTCAAAGGAAATAACGTACTTTTTGTCTATTATGCAGTTTTTTATTTGTAATAGACACTTCCATTATTTCCGTCTATTAATATACATTCAGTAAAGATTTAATGGTTGTATCTGTGGTATGTGTTTAGTATAATACATCACGTAAAGAAAATCAACACTTTGTTTGATAATGGAATATAAAGCTATTAATAGATTTTAATATGATTAATAGATCTCGTCGCCATTACTGGAATAAAGTTTGATTAATCAACTATGTTTGATAATACAATTTAATAAGAAAGGGATAGGTAATATGATCAAAAACGAATGGAAAAGCTTACTTCGTAACAAGCTCATGCTTATCGTCGTAATCGCCATTATCGTAATCCCGATCATCTATGCAGGTCTGTTTCTGAAATCCATGTGGGATCCTTACGGAAACGTAGACAGCCTGCCAGTGGCCGTGGTAAACGAAGACAAACCTGTCGAGTATAATGGCAAGACCTTAAGCATAGGTAAGGACATGACGGATGAGCTGAAAGACAACGACTCAATGGCATTTAACATTGTAGACAGCAAGACAGCAGAGGACGGTCTGGCCAATGGAACCTATTACATGGTTATCAAAATTCCGGAAAATTTCTCCGCAAACGCAGCCACTGTAATGGACAACGAGCCAAAGCAAATGGAGCTATCCTATGAGACAAACCCTGGAACCAACTATATCGCCTCCAAGCTCAGTGAAACAGCAATGCTGAAGCTTCGTGATAACATTGCTTCCAAGGTTACGGAAACCTATACAGAAACCGTTTTTGATTCTATCTCAGAAGCAGGTGACGGAATGCAGGAAGCTGCAGACGGATCCGGAAAGATCGAAGACGGACTGAATACAGCAGCTGATGGTAACAAAACAATTACCAAAAACCTTAAGAAGCTTTCCACCAGTACTCTTACTTTCGTAAGCGGTGCTGACAGTCTCACCGAAGGTCTTAAGACCTACACCGATGGTGTTGCAAAGGTTAACGATGGTGCAAAGAGCCTGGACGATGGTGCAGATCAGCTGAACAGCGGCGTTGCAACCCTCACAGAAAAGGTTCCTGAGCTGACAACCGGTGTGGATACTCTGGATAAAGGTGTTCAGCAGTACACCGCTGGTGTGGATGAGCTTAATAAAAATTCTGATGCACTGAAATCCGGTGCAAGCAGCCTGGAATCCGGTGCAAACCAGCTGAACAGCGGCGTTGCAGCTCTGACAGAAAAGGTTCCTGAGCTGACAACCGGTGTAGATACTCTGGATGAAGGTGTTCAGCAGTACACCGCTGGTGTGGATGAGCTTAATAAAAATTCTGATACGCTGAAATCCGGCGCAAGCAGCCTGGAATCCGGTGCAAATGCATTAAGTGCAGGTATTGATACTCTTTCCGACGGAGCAACACAGTATGTAGCTGGTGCTGACACTCTTGCAGATGGAACTACCACCTATGTGGCTGGTGCTGGCAAACTCGCAGCCGGTGCCAAAGAGCTTGCAAAACTTGAAGACGGACTCACAACAGTTTCCAATGGTATCTCTCAGCTGAATACCGGTGTTACCAAAGGAACCGATGACTCACAGTCACTGATATCCGGAACACAGCAGCTGGAAAACGGACTGAAAGCCCTGAACGATAAGGTTTCTGCTCTGAAAGAGGGAACAACACAGGAATCCATCAACAAGCTTGCAGCCGGCCTTACTTCCGCAAAGGATGGTATGGACACAGCCGCAGCTGGTATGAACAGTGCTGCAGCTGGTATGAACAATGCGGCAGACGGAATCAACAACGCAGCCGGATATATCACTCAGGCCGCAGGTATCACAAGTCAGACCAGCAGCAGTATCACAGACAGTCTGATCCCTGCTCTCCAGAATGCAGGCACACAGTTCTCACAGGTAGGTGATCAGGTCAGCAACATCCTTACAGGATACGGACAGCAGACAACGGAGGCACTTACTGATGCAAATACCAAGATCGGTACTGCCGGACAGACAATGACCGATTTAGCAGCACAGCTTCAGGCGATTCAGGCAACCGCTTCTGAGGACGGAACCATTTCCGCAGCAGCTCTGAATGATGTGATCAACGCTTTAAACAGCGTAGCCGGTGGAATGACTGGCGTGGACGGTTCTTACATGAGCAGCTATTCTGATCAGGTTTCACAGCTTGCAGCTGGTGTATCCGGTCAGCTCTCTTCTACTCAGGAAAATCTGAATGCTGTTGCTTCCAAGCTTAACGAAGCAGCTTCCGGACTGACTCAGATCTCCGGAGGACTGACTCAGGGTGCCGGCACACTTTCTGAGGGTGCAACAACCATGACAGATGGTGCAAACCAGATGAGTGCAGGTGCAACAACCATGAGCGCAGGTGCAGAGCAGTTATCTGCAGCTACAAGTCAGCTTCCTACAGATCTGATCGCTCAGCTTTCTGCAGGTGTTACCCATCTGTATCAGGGTGCACAGGCTGTAAACACAGGAACCAAGAACGTTTCCGCAGGACTTCAGTCTCTGGAAGACGGCACAGTCGAAGCCTTCCCGGCTGCAGCAGCAGGAATCAAAGCTCTGAACGATGGATTTGACCAACTGACATCTTATGATAAGCAGCTCAACGATGGTGCAAAGAATCTGAAAACAGCCGGCAAACAGATCACTGGCGCACTTCCGGATATCAAATCCGGTGCAGGTCAGCTGGCAGATGGTTCTAAGGCACTGACAGATGGAATCACAACTTACACCGATGGTATTGCTAAGCTTTCCGAAAACAGTGCTGCTCTTACAGACGGCACCAAGAAACTGGCAACAGGAGCCAATGCTCTTTCCAGCGGTGCTACTACTCTTGCAGATGGAACAAAAGCATTAGCCGATGGTTCCGGAACACTGACAACCGGAATCACAACCTACACCGATGGTGTTGCTAAGCTTTCCGAAAACAGCTCCGCTCTTACAGACGGTACCAAAAAGCTCTCAACAGGAGCCAAAACCCTTTCCAGCGGTGCTACTACTCTTGCAAACGGTACTAAGACATTAGCAAACGGTACCTCAACACTTCTCAGCGGTACCGAGAAGCTTGTAAGCAACAACAGCACACTTAACAATGGTGCAAAACAGCTTGCAGATGGCGCTGCCCAGATCCAGAGCGGTTCCTCTCAGCTGTATGATGGCTCCAAGAAGCTTGGAAGCGGTATGAAAGAACTGAAAGACGGTTCCAAGACACTGACCACAAGCCTCAGCGATGGAGCTACCACTGTAAAAGACAATTCAGCAAGTGATGAAACGATCAAAATGTTCGCAACTCCTGTTGTAAACGATGAAACAAAACTTACCGATGTCCCGAATAACGGACACGCAATGGCACCTTACATGATGTCTGTAGGCCTCTGGGTCGGCGCACTGGCATTCTGCCTGATGTATCCTCTGGCTCAGTATAAGGGCAAACTGAAATCCGGTTTCGCATGGTGGGCAAGCAAAGCTTCCGTCCTTTATCCGGTAGCGATCCTTCAGGGAATCTGCCTGATCCTGCTGTTACGTGCATTTAACGGATTCACACCTGCAGAGATGGGCAAAACCGTACTCTTCGCCTGCCTGACATCAATGACCTTTACCTCTATCATGTACTTCTTCAACATTACTCTTGGTAAAGTAGGAAGCTTCCTGATGCTGGTATTCATGGTCGTTCAGCTTGCAGGATCTGCCGGAACTTATCCGGTTGAGGTTTCACCTTCATTCGTTGCAAAGATCCATGCATACGTTCCGTTTACTTATACGGTCGACGCATTCCGTGCAACGATCAGCGGTGGCCGAAGCATTACCACTTCCATTATTGTAATGGTTGCACTGTTAGTGATCTTCACGATCCTGACGATCCTTCAGTTCAATCACATGACCAAGAGAAAGAAAGCAGAAAAAGTTGTTCTCTTCGACTGGCTGGAAGAAAGAGGTCTTGCATAATACTTAGTTACTGACAGAAGCTCCCCCGAACCTTCTGTTAGATATAGAAAAATTAAAACTGTACAGTTGCTCAGATGAGCTTCTGTACAGTTTTTTTATATTGTCCTCGTCAATTCTCCACGCTATAATTATAGCAGTTATAGAAAATCAAGCTCGCCAGTACACCGTGCCTGACCTATGCAGCAGATTTCAGTTCAGAAACACTCCTGTCAGATTCAGAAGAAGCGGCAATATGACTTCTCAGATCTACTCACAAACCGGAGCTCTTTCTGACTGCAAGCCTGCGGTTTTCAATGGAAAAGCAACCTGGTATGCATCTAATCCACTGACCGCAAAAACAGACAGAATCATCACCTATGCTACACCATTTACCGTCTTCAGGGTAAAACCTGGAAAGCTATCGGCAATACAAAAAATACAACCTACACCGATAAAAAGCCAGGCACCGCAACCAAATACCGTATCCGTGCATACCGCATCACAAACGGTAAAAAAATATACGGACCTTATTCATCTGTAAGGACCGTAAAATAACAGCAACATAAAAACACCCCGGAAAATCCTGATCTGTGTGGTGTCTCCGAATATCTGATCATCAAGCGGATATTCGGAGATCACCTTATTGTTTGCGGATCTCCGAGGTGTTTTTATTTATTTTCTTAATATTTTATTTTTCCGCCTCAGCTGTTGGTGTTGCTATGGCTTCTGTCTCTGTTTCACCGTTTACCATGGTTTCATATGCATTGAACATTTCTTTTACTGTCATTTTGTTTACAAGAAATACCTTGTCTCCAACGACAGCTGCATAATAGTTTGTGTCATATGTGTAGAAGGTAACGGTTGTCTGGTTCTTGTCAGAGTCTGTGAATACAGCGGTCATCTCCGGATCTGCAGCCGGTGTATAAGCGTCTGTCAGTCTCTTCTGTCCTGCCATGTTTATCAGCTTGTTGTAGAAGGTGGTAAAGGTTGTACTTTCTATTTCCTTACCATCCAGCTGATAGGTTGTTGTTTCTTTTTCGTTTCCGTCATCATCTGTGGATGTTTCACGTGAAACATTTACAGTACTTATTGTTTCACCGTAAGTAACCTGGAGCTGATCCAGATTTTTTACAGACAGATAATTGACGATCAGTGACCAGAGATCTGACGGCGTCTTGTCAATAACTGCACTCAGTGTATCCGTTGACATTGTATAGATCTGTTTGTTATCTACCGTTACATATCTGCTGCCATCTCCTGCCTCATCACCAACATAAATGACAAGCTGTTTATCCACTGTGGTTGTCTTGCTGTCTGCATCTTCTGAGTTGCTGTCCGTGTCAGCGCTGTCGCCGCTCTCAGAATCGCTCTCAGAGGCCGTAGAATCGTTTTCTCCGGATTTTGTACTGTCTGTGCTGTCATCCTTCACCTCTTCCTGATAATCCACTGTAATCGTCGCATAGGGCTTATCAAGGCCATACTGGGAAAGATCCTCTGCATTGTAGTTTACAAACTGGTCAAATGCAAAGCTTCCAAGTCCGGAGGTTACATTTCCTGCTGCCGTTGTATCGGCAGACTCTTTATCGCTGTTTCCGTCACTGGAAACATTCCAGGTAGCTCCGTCGGAATTTTCTTCCAGAACATAGGAATCTTTATTCTCACTGACCTGGACCTTTTTCACTGTGGAAGAATCAATTGTTGGGAAATCTTCTCCCTGTGCATAATCGTAAAGGGAATCCATAAACGGAGACACTGTATCCGCTGCCACTACATATACCGTGCTGTCATCATCATCCTTGGAAATGTAATACTGATTCGTAGACGTATTCTCATCTCCGATGTTGAGCTTCGTTGTCCCATCAGCGGTATCAACGGTTACTGTGTTAGATGGAGAATCCAGTCCGTATTCCGTAAGATCCTCCACATCCTCCAGGACTCTGTCCGCTTCCACCTTTTTGATGGCGGAAGCTGCGGAATCCAGAGTTGTCTGATTTACAGGAAAAGCAATCTCATCCTTTTTCACCCAGGAATCATCTTTTTTCTCAAAGGTCACTTCCTTCTTGTCTACGATAAATTCCAGGGATTTAATGTCATCCGTTTTCACGGAAAATACTTCTGTTTTGCTTTCCTCTTCGCTGCTCTCTGTCTTTTCTTCTTTGGATACGTAGGTGTTCAGTCCCACATAAACGCCGCCGAGAACTGCCAGAACAACAACTGCTGAAACAAGTTTGGTTGATTTTTTCATTATGCTTTTCTCCTCTTAAGCCAGATCAGAAATCCTGCAACAAGGAACACTCCCGGGATCAGACCAATGGTACAGATCTTCCAGAAGGCTGCAGCATAATCGGTTACTGTCAGGCTTGTGGACTCAAGGCTCTTGGATGGAATAGAAACGGAATTACTGTCGTCTGTGCTGGTCATCCAGTTTAAGGACTCCAGAAGGAGCTTTTCATTTCCGCCGGATACCATCTGGTTTATCTGGCTCTCCATCAGATTTGCTGTGGAGTAGTAAACGATCTGTGTTTCCTTATCATCATCCAGTTTCTCAGTGATAGCAACACCAAGATCAAACGGTCCGTCTACATCTCCGTCTTCCTTTTCGATATTGCTGCTCTGCATATTTGTTTTGGAGTAAGCCTTGTCAGAGGTTGTCAGGATACTGTCGATGGTTACGGTATCTCTTACATCATCTGTTTTCTGAATGCCCTGTGCATACGGTGCCAGTACGTAGGAGCCTGCAGAAGCTGTCTCAGAGCTTGCATCTGTGCTGTTGACTGTTGGTACAAGATAATATGGCATCTGCATTCCATAATGCTGATTATCACCCTCAAATACGATTCCCTCGGCACACTTTACACCATAGTTTTCAAGAACCGCATCAAAGTTCGGCAGATCATCCTGTGTATAATCCGAGAAGATCATAGCTTTTCCGCCTGCCTCCAGATAATCCAGGAGCTCTGTTTTTTCTTCCTCGGAAATATCGCTGGTCGGAGATACGATCATCAGACAGTCTGCATCATCCGGAACCTTTCCCTCTGTGAGAAGGTTCAGCTCCTTGACATCAATGTTTGCTTTCTGGATATCTTCTTTAAAGCTGGAATCCAGATCTTTTTCTCCGTGTCCGGATAAGGTGTACATGATCGGAAGATCCTTGGATGTTACATAACCGATCGCACTTGTGATCTGTCCTTCTCCATCAAATCCGGTAGTAGTCTGCTGCCAGGTATTATAGTCTACTGAAGAGGAATACATATCTTTGTAATTGATAACCTTGTTTCTGTCGCCGCAGACTACGATCAGGCTGTTTGACGCAAGATCATCGGTTGTATATTCCGATGCAAATTTCGGATTTACAACAGGGTCTTTCACCTCAACTTTAATATGCTTGGACTCATCTTTATAACGTGAAAGCAGATTGGAGATCGTGTCGTCCTCAGAACCGCTTGCCGCGATCTGATAAATGGTAACATCCTTATCCAGTGCCTTCAGTACCTTCTTTGTTTCATCACCGATGGTGTAAAGCTTGGATGAGCTTACATCCAGCTGTGAATATTTGGATGGGATCGCCCCGACGATCATATTGATCACAACCACGATCACGATAAAGACAACTGCCATAGCCATGCTGTAGGAACCATTTTTGATATGTTTTTTGCTGATGGTGCCTACCAGCTTTTTCGGATCCGGTTTATGTTTCTTTTTGCCGGAGTCCTGTGCTGTCTCCGGTACGGCTGCCTCGCCTTTATTTTTCTTAAATTTCTCACTGAATTTCATTTCCCTTCACCCCCTAGTTCCAGCGTCTCTTCTGAATGGACTGCATGGTAAGGAACAGGCAGATCGCAATAACAGAAATAAAATAAACGATTCCTGTCATGTCAAACACGCCTTTTGTAAAATTATCATAATGTCCGCTCAGGTTAAATACGTTCAGTACCTTCTGGATACCACCCTGGAAAATACTGGATTTTACAACGTATACGATCACAAGGGCAATCTCTCCCACAGCTCCGATCACTACAGAGATCAGGACATTTTTGATCATGGTATAAATGATGATAGCGATCGCCACGATCAGAAGTCCGAATGCCACTGCGGTGGACATGGAGGTCTGTGAAAAGAATGAGGAAATTCCGTTCATCATATAGAAGGCGAACAGGAATACAAACGTAAGTACTGCTGCAATTACCTGGCTTTCTGTAAGTGCTGACATAAATACACCGATCGCCAGATTCGCGCATCCCAGAAGGAAAAATCCCAGGATTCCGGTGTATGCGGAAGCATAGGAAATCGTTCCGAACTTGCTCATGATCAGAGGATAAACGCACATGATCACGACCGGAATAGCAAATACAGCTACCAGTGCAAGATATTTTCCAAATACGATATCCCCTACAGATACCGGTGCGGTCAGAAGAAGCTGATCCGTTTTCTGCTTGCGCTCTTCTGCAAGTACACGCATGGAAAGGATCGGCACACCGATCAGGAACACAAAGGTCAGTGCGC
>ERZ827150.5348-NODE-5348-length-10394-cov-2.470645_pt1 | contig 10394 bp, 16 predicted proteins | sample MGYA00519779_ERZ827150 | MGnify/ENA primary metagenome ERZ827150 (study PRJEB31778, sample SAMEA3449267) | human gut metagenome | biome: human gut; feature: human-associated habitat; material: faeces | place: United Kingdom | collected 2010/2012 ...
TCAGCGCGCCGATGGCCGTCGTTCGCGGAAAAATGCAAAGACGCGCTGCGCGTCGAGGCCGTTGCGATCAACGATCCCGAAAGCTTCCGCAGCGCCATCGAGCGCTGGAACACGCCGCCCTATAAGACGGCGGGCTTCTGCCACGAGCTGATCATGATGAATTACAGCGGCACGCGTCTGGATCAGGCATATCTGACCGGGGCCTACCGCCTGTGCCGCGAAACGGACACGCCCGTGCTCTGCGACGAAATCCAGTCCAGCGCATGGTATGATACGCTCTTCCTGTTCCGCAAATACGGTCTGCAGCCGGACTTCGTCTCCATCGGCAAGGGCTTCCCCGGCGGCCTGTATCCGGCCAGCCGCCTGCTGGTCAGCGGCGCGTTCGACTGCCTGAGCCAGTTCGGCGCGCTCGTCACCAACGGACAGGAAGAGCTGGCAAGCCTTGCGTATCTCGTCACGATGGAATTTGTCAGCCATAACGGCGCGCATATCGAAGCGGTCGGCAAGACCTATCACGATGCGCTGCGCCAGCTTGCCGCGCGCCATCCCGCGCTTTGCAGCGGCGCGGAGGGCGACGGGCATATGAGCGCCTTGTGCTTCCATCAGGTGCCGGACGCGGCGGCCTTCGCTGCGCGGATGAACCGCGAGTTCTGCGTCGACATCAGCGCCCAGACCTACAAGGCGAACTGCCGCCCCGTCGCGCTGACAAAGCTGCCGCTGCTGGTCACGGAGCCGATGGTGGGGAAGCTGATCGCGTGGATGGAGCAGTGCCTGTCCGAAATGGAGGGCTGAGCGTGGAGAAGACCATCAAATTCGGCGTCATCGGCTGCGGGCTGATGGGCCGGGAGTTTGCAAGCGCCTCCATGCGCTGGCTGCACTTGCAGACGGAGCTGCCGCGCCCACAGATCATCGCCGCGTGCAGCCGGACGGACAAAAGCCTCGACTGGTTCCGGCGCGTGCCAGACACGCGGTATTTTTACCATGATTATCACGAGCTTCTGGAAAATCCGGAGGCTTACGCGCGCATGGCAAAAGCCGTCAACCCCTACGGCGACGGCCATGCCAGCGCGCGCATTGCGGACGCAATTTTGTGGCACTTCGGACTGCGGGAGGGAAAGCCCGCAGACTTCTGTGCAGAGTAACTGTTTGAAACATGCGGACCGGAAGGAGGCGCGCCTTGGAGCAGGAGCATAAAAACTTAAAACCGCTGCTGCTTGCCGCGGTCGCCGCGGTGACGGTGGTGGCAATCCTGCTGGTGTTTTTCTTCAGCGGCAGAAAAAGCGCATCCTCGCAGACCATCGTGCTGCCGGAGCCGCCCGCGCCGGAGCAGACCGAAAGCGAGCAGCAGCCGCAGACCAGTCTTGCCTCCGTCTCGCGCGAGAATGTGCAGAGCATCCTTCAAAAGAGCGTCTCGCGCCCGTCGAGCTACCACCAGAGCATGCAGATTGTCATTACCTCCGGCGATGTGCAGCGCACGCAGACGGCGGAGCTGTGGGTCAAAGGGGAGCTTGTGAAGGCGCAGATCACAGACGAACTGGAAACAAAGACCGTCCTTGCCGACGCTACCACGCTCTATGCCTGGTATGACGGCGAGCAGGAGCCGGTGAAGCTTGCGCGCGGCGCAGGGCTTAGCACGGACAACCTTGCCGGTGTGCCAACCTATGAGGCAATTCTTTCCTACGCAAAATCCCAGCTCACGCAGGCGGCGTTTGTAACGCTGGACGAGCAAGCCTCTGACTGCGTCTATGTCAGCGCGCAGGACGGAGAATGCCAGCAGGATTACTGGGTGAGTCTGGATAACGGATTGTTATGTAAACAAACAATGACCGTCAGCGGCGAGCTGGTCTATCTGATGGAGCAGACGGCGCTGGAAATCTTCCCGGACAATGACGAGGCGCTCGAAGGCATCTTCTGCCTGCCGGATGGTACGGAGGCTTTTTCTACAGAAGCATGACCGCTGCCACGGTCAGTAAAATCGTCAGCGTGTCGTCTTCATCCGTCTCCATGAGCACCAGAAGCAGTACCAGCAGCACCAGAAGATCGCCGGGGTCAATGCCGCGCGGCAGAAGTTTTCGCAGCGGTCGGTCCGGCAGACAAGGCGCGGGCTGAACCGGCGGCGGTGCGGGCATACAGGTTTCCTGCGGCTTCGGCGGCGGGGGAGCAGACGGCGGTTTCGGCTTCGGCGGCTGCGGGCGGGGAGGCTCCTGCGCGCAGGCGCATACCTCCGGCTCCGGCGGTTTTGGCGGCGGCGCGTCCGGCACAACGGTGCGCTGGAACGTTCCGTCCGGCGAGGGCGTATATCGGTTGTACATGCAATCGCCTCCCATCACGGGTCTTTCTGGTCCCGACCGCGCAGTGCTGCACCGGCAAGACGCGAGATTCTCGCTGCCTGCATCGCGCGGTCCACTTTTTCCCGTCGCTCGGGCTTTAAAAATGGTTTGAGCGCGTTGAGAAGGTTTTCCTGTCGGCGGTCGAGCTTGCCCGCCTGCTGCAAAAGAGTGCGCAGCGCGCTGCCCCGGTCCTCCGGCGCTTGTTCGGCAGACGTTGCGGCGGCTGCCGGTTTCGGTGGTTCGGGGGGCGGGGGAGCCGCGGGCGCTTCCGGCGGCGAAAGACCGAGCGACTGCGCCAGCGCAAAGATTTTCTGCAGTTGCTGCGGGTCCTGCAAAACAGCGCCGATCGCCTGTTCTAACGAGCCGTCACTCATGCGCGTTCGTTGATTTTCTCAATCAGCGCCTGTGCTTCGCCCGACTGCATCAGAGGGCTGACGATGCTTTTGGCAAGCTCGGAGTCGCCGTTTCTGAGCGCCTGCGCCGCCTGAGAGAGCGCCGCGCCGCCGTCTCGGCTGAGAAGAGAAAGAAGCTGCTTTCCTTCGCTGGACGAAAGAACGGCGGCAAGCTGCTGCTTTGTGAAGGGAAGACCTTCGTTTTCACGATACGAATTGTCCATATTCCGCCTCCTGAAAGAAGTTCTTGTGTATTCTATGCGGGGGTTGGCGAAAGGTGAACCCAATTTGAAAATTCTTGTGTTATCCGATTCGCACCGCTGCGTCGGCGCGATGTATGACGCCGCAATGCTCGAAAAACCGGACGTGATCTTCCACCTGGGAGACCATGTTTCGGACGCGCAGGAGCTTTCCTATGCGCTTGATCCGATCGATTTCTATGAGGTCAGGGGCAACTGCGACTTCGGCGCGCAGGCACCGGAGACAATTCTCACGGAGCTTGCCGGCGTGCGCTTTTTTCTCACGCACGGGCATCTGTTCGGCGTGAAGTCGAATCTGACGCGGCTGAAGCTGGAAGCAAACCGCGTGGGCGCGCAGGTCGCGCTCTTCGGGCACACACATCGGGCTTTCTGCGAGCAGGACGGCGGCGTGTGGTATCTGAACCCCGGCGCGGCGAAAAACGATTGCTACGGCGTTGTAGAGGTGCGCGATGGGAAGATTCACTGCGCACTCAAAACGCTTTCGGATGAAAAATAACTGCCCGTCGGCAGTTTTGGAGGAACCATATGCTTTTAGCAATTGATATCGGCAATACCAACATTGTCATCGGCTGCATCGAGGCAGAGAAAATTTGCCATGAGCTGCGGCTTGCCACCGACCTTGTCAAGACGTCCGACCAGTACTGGATGGACCTCAAGGGTGTGCTGGCGCTCTATGATCTGAAGGCGGATGAAATTGAGGGCGTGATCATCTCGTCCGTCGTGCCGCCGGTTCTGAATTCGCTGCGCACGGCGGTTATGAAGCTCACCGGACGCACGCCCATGGTCGTGGGGCGGAAACGCCGGTCAGGTCGGCAGCGACCTGGTCGTTGCGGCGGTTGCCGCGCTGCGCGATTATCCCGCGCCGGTGATCATCATCGACATGGGCACGGCGACGACCATGATGGCAATCGACCAGACCGGAACCTTCCTCGGCGGCAGCATCTGCCCGGGCGTGAAGGTTTCCTCGGAGGTTCTGACGACGAGAACCTCTCAGCTGCCCGGCATCAGTCTTGAGGCGCCGAAGCATGTGATCGGGCGCAACACCATCGAGTGTATGCAGAGCGGCATCATGCTGGGCGCGGCGTGCATGATCGACGGCATGATCGAGCGCATGGAAGAAGAGCTCGGCGTGAAGGCGACCGTCGTCGCCACGGGCGGCATTTCCCGCTTTGTGCTTCCGATGTGCCGGTCTGAGATTCGCTACGACCGCGATCTGCTTCTCAGGGGTTTGCGGATTCTCTACGAGAAGAACAAACGATGACGGCGCGCAGGGACGCGGGGCAGACAGGCTTTGTGCCCGCGAAGGTTTTGCGCAGGCTCCTGCAGGAGCAGCCGACGCCGTTTTATCTCTATGATGAAACGATGCTCCGCGAAGCGTGTGAGAAGCTTCGGCTGGCGTTTTCGTGGAATGCGGGCTTCACACCGGTTTTTCCGGTGCGAATGAACCAGAACCCTGCCGTTTTGCGGATTCTGGCGAGCGCAGGCGCGCAGCTGCTGTGCGTGAGCGAGGCGGAGCTTCGTCTGGCGCGGCGGGCTGACGCAGACGGACAAAGAATCATCTACGCGCCCGTTGCAATCGACGAAAGAGCTTGCGGCTATGCCCGACGCATCGGCGCGGCGCAGCTGGTGGACGGGGAGCATGCACTTCCGCCGCAGCCGCCCGCGCGGGTCTTTCTGAGCGTCAATCCGGGAGGTCAGCTGTGTCTGAACGGAAGAACGGTCTGGAATTTTGAAAAGAGCAAGCTCGGCATGGACCTGCAGACGCTTCTTTCCATGTGCCGGCGCTTTCTTGCCAGCGGAACAGAGGCAATCAGTCCCTGCGTTTTCCTGCGCGATCAGGATCTGGAGCCCGCGCGCTTTCAGGCAGCGCTTGAGATGCTTCTGCGCCTTGCTGTACGGCTGTATCAGGAGCTGGGGATCGGTGTGCAGAGTGTTCTGATCTGCGGCGGTCTCGGCGCAAGCTACCGTCCGTCGGAGCAGGCGCCGGATCTGCAGGCAGTGTCCGACTTCGTGCAGGAAAAATACGAGGAAATTCTCGCGCCGGCGGGGCTTTGCCCCGATTTGCTGCTTGCAGCGGGGAGAATTCTTGCGGCAAAGGCGGGCGTACTGGTGACGAGAGTGCTTGCCGTCAAGCCGCAGCAAAAGCCGGTTGTGGTGCTGGACGCAGACTGCGCGCAGTTTCTGCGGGAAATTGCCTTCGGCGCAACGCACCGGCTGATGGCGCCGCTTGTGCCGGAGAGCCGGCAAAAGCGGATGGTGCGCGTGGCAGGGTCCCTTTGCGATCTGCGCGATCATTTTCCGGGCACCTGCGTCCTGCCGGACCTCAAGCTCGGAGAATGCGTTCTCATCTGCGACGCGGGCGCGGACGGAAGAAGCTTTGCCAGCAATTATGGCGGAAGCCCCGGCTGCGCGGAATTCCTGCTGGAGCAGGGCGGCGAGGTCCGCTGCATCCGCAGGCGGCAGACGATCGATGAATTGCTTGCTGCATTTGACGCGGAGTAAGGCGTCACAGCATGGTGAACACCAGCCCGAAGCAGACCAGAACGCCGACGCCGATGGCGGCTGTTACGGTCAGATCGACGATGTCGGCAAGCAGCCGGAAATATGCGGCGCGTCTGCGGCGGAAGGTGCGGCTGACCGGGCATTCGCCCGCGGTTTCGGGGTATAATGGAATGATACGATGGTTCTGCATAAAAGTACCTCCTTTGCTTTGAAACCATCATAGCAGATAGCATGTACAATAATTTGGACTGATTGGCGAAAGGACGAAATTTATGGAAGAATTTTATCTTGCCTCCAACGGCGCCGGGCGCATGCACTGCGCGCTCTGGGAGCCGGAATCTGCGCCGCGCGCGGTGGTGCAGATCATCCACGGCATTGCCGAACACATCGGGCGGTACGATCATTTTGCGCGTTTTTTGACGCAGCGCGGCTTTGTCGTCTGCGCGGACGATCATATGGGGCACGGACTTTCCGTGGAAGCGGGCGGCATCTACGGCTATTTTTCGGGCGGCTGGCTGTCTGCGGTGGCAGACGAACGGACGCTCTATGAAGAAATGAAGCGGCGCTATCCGGCGCTGCCGTATCTGATGCTGGGGCACAGCATGGGCTCGTTCCTGCTGCGCACGTATCTGTATACCTATCCCGGTGAGCTCGCGGGCGCGATCATTTCCGGCACCGGCTGGCAGCCGGAGGCGGCGCTGCGCGCAGGGCTGGCGCTCTGTAAGCTCGAGCAGCTGCGCATCGGGGAAACCGGATGCAGCAAGCTTCTTAAGGAGCTGATGTTCGGCACGTATAATAAAAAGTTCAAGCCCAACCGGACGCCGAACGACTGGATCTGCTCGGACCCGGCGGTCGTTGATGCGTATACGAACGACGAGCTTTGCGGCTTTGACGCAACGGTCGGTCTCACGCGCGACATGCTGACAGGCATTTCGATGAACCAGAAGAAGGAGAATCTTGCGAAAATGGACAAGGAACTCCCGGTGCTGTTCATCTCCGGCATGCAGGACCCCGTCGGCGCGATGGGAGAAGGCGTGCTTGCCTGCATCGATGCGTTCAAGCGCGCGGGAATCAGGCATGTGACCATTCGCCTGTATCCGGAAGGACGGCACGAGATGCTCAACGAGGTCAACCGGACGGAGGTCTACGCGGACATCCTTTCGTGGCTCGAACAGAGAATTTGAGGTAAAACGAAGCAGCCTCCCGGAAAAATCTCCCGGGAGGTTGCATTTTGTCATTCTTTCTGCTATACTTGTATAAATTTTGTAACCACTTCGGGCTTAGCCCGGTGATTCTCAGAAAGGAGCGCACACAGATGTCGAAACGATGGGCTCTTCGCCTGCTGCTGGCTGTCATGCTGCTTGCCGCCTTTTCCGCGGCAGTTTCCGCGGACGAAGGCGACGGCTGGTACGATGCGTCGCAGGAGGAATATTTCTGGCAGGACCAGCAGGAGGTCGTCTTCCCGGACGTGACGCCGGAGCACTGGTCGTATGACGATGTGATGTATCTCTACCGCAACGGCATCATCGGCGGCTTCCCGGACGGCACGTTCCGCCCGGAGGAAAAAGTCACAACCGGTCAGGCGCTCAAAATGATCATTCTTGCTGCAGGGTATGCCGAACCGGGGACGGTCTCGAGCCATTGGGCGCGGGGCTACCTCAACTTCGCGCTGGAAGCGGGCATTTTGGAGCGCGGCGAAATCACCGATCTGGATGTCAGCATGAGCCGGCTTCTGACCGCGAAGGTCTCGGCGCGTGCGCTCGGCGTGACGCGGCAGGACGCGCAGCAGAAGTTTACCGATACGAATGACGACTGCGTACAGGCGCTGAGCGAAATCGGTATCATCGGCGGCTATCCGGACGGTACGTTCCGTCCGAACGGCTCTCTGACCCGCGCGGAGCTTTCTGCCATCGTCAGCCGGATTTACGCCTACCGGTTAGACCGGAACGGCGGCTCGACGGACAATCCGGACGACCCGGAAGATTTAGACAGCGACGAGCCGATTGAGCTGCGCACCACGGACGCAGGCGTCGAGTTCATCAAGGCGCGCGAGGGCTTCACCGCGAAGGCGTACTGGGACTATCAGCAGTATTCCATCGGCTACGGCAGCTACTGCGAAAAAGACGAGTACCCCGACGGCATCACCGAGAAGCAGGCGGACAGGCTGCTTCGCAAGCGGCTGCAGGGCTTTGAAGCGAAGCTCGATGAGTTCCTGGATAAGAACAGCATTCGCCTGAAAGAGCAGGAATATGATGCGCTGGTGTCGTTTACATACAACAACGGCGACTACTGGATGCGCGAAAAGAACCAGAGCCGGCTGGCGGCACTGCTCATTTCCGGCAGATACAGCGTCAACGAGTTTGCCTCGGCGTTTGGCATCTGGTGCCATGTGACCAGCAGCTCCGGCACGGAAATTCACAACGGGCTGATCGAACGGCGCCTTAAGGAGCTGAAGCTCTTCTTCTACGGCGACTATGACGGCAGAAACACCAACGGCTTCAGCTACGTGATTTTCCGGACCGAAAAAGGCTCTTTGGATGTAGACGTCGCGGTCTATGAGACGGGCAGCTACTATGACCCGATGTTCGAGGCAAGCTGTGACGACGATGAATTCTTTGGCTGGGTCACGGAGAACGGCGTGGTGATCGATGAAAACACGCGCGTGGAGGAAAATCTGACGCTGACGGCGCTCTGGCGCAGCGAGGCAGAGGGCTGGTTCTGATAAAAATTCGCAATGCCGCGAAAGAGTCCTGATTATGGGACATACCATATGATATACTGTCACCAGAAAGCGAAGGGAGCTGTGTGTGATGGAATATCGGATGGAGTATGTCAGAGGTCATATTGAGGTTTATTCGGCAAGAGGCGAGTTCCTGTTTTCTGCCGACACGATGGCAGAGGCGGACGAGATGCTGGAGGAGTAAGATGAACATCCAGATTTTTGGAAAGAGCAAGTGCTTCGATACGAAAAAAGCCGAGCGTTGGTTCAAAGAGCGCAGAATCAAATACCAGTCTGTGGACCTGCTGCGCTACGGCATGTCGGGCGGCGAGTTTGACAGTGTCCTGCGCGCCGTGGGCGGCATTGACAGGCTCATTGACTGGGAGCAGAAAGCGCCGGAGATTGATCTCATGCGCTACATGGATGATAAGACGGCAAAGGAAGACAAGGTCTTCGACAATCCGAAGCTCATGAAAACGCCCGTCGTCCGCAACGGAAAGCAGGCGACCGTGGGCTACTGCCCGGAGATCTGGGAAACCTGGGTTTAGAATGAAGAAGGACCCCCGGCATAGCCGGGGGTCCTTTTTACTCTTTTGCCGTCTGATCCAGTTCGGTTCTGCCGATTTTGAAATGGGCGTCCTTCGGAAGACCCTGCGCGATGGCAGGAAAGAAATTTCCCGTGTCGGCGGTGCGCTGGATCTCATACGTGCCGTACTGGTTGACCAGATCGAAGCAGTCCTCGGCGTTTCCCGGGAAATGGTTGACCATCGGGGTTGCGGAGTAAGGGAAGGTCTTTGCCGGGGGCAGATGGACAGGCTTTTTGGAAGATGGTTTCTGAGACATGTGTTTCACCTCGCGCTTAGTTTGCGCAAAGCGCGCAGCGGCATGTCCGGAAAAATTTGAAAAGCCGAAGAACGCTTAGTGCCCTTCGGCGGCAATCATATGCATTGCGTGCTCCAGCGCGCCGATGACCGCGGAAAGGTTTTCCTTTGCCGCCTTTTCAGAGCCGGGCAGATTGAGAATCAGACTGCTGCCTCTCGTTCCGGCGACAGCGCGCGAGAGCATGGCGCGCGGTGTGATTTTGAGACCTTCAACCCACATCGCAACGGGAATTGCACGGATTTCGCGGTCGAGAACGGAAAGCGTTGCCTCCGGCGTTACATCGCGCGGGGAAAGCCCGGTGCCGCCGGTGGTGACAATCAGACCGATATGGCGCTCGTCGGCGCAGTCGATCAGCGCTTCGCGGATTTTTTCCTGTTCATCCGGGACAATGGCGGTGTGGACGACGGAAAAGCCCGCGCCTTCGAGCATCGCGCAGACGGCAGGACCGCTGGTGTCAATGCGCTTTCCCTGACTTCCAAGGTCGCTGACGGTAATCACAGCTGCTGTATAGCTCATAAAACTCCTCTTTTCAAGTTCGTTTACATAATAAATATTACGTAGCTCTATCGGGGCGATAACCGAGCGCGGCAGAGATCATGGACGCGGTGGCGCGCACCTGCTCGACGGCGGCGGCAAACTCGTCGCAGTGGATGCTGCGGAACATGCCGATCACACCAGTGGTGTAGGCAACGGTGCCGTCTCGCGTGAAGACCGGGGCGAAGATGGAACAAAGTCCGATCTTGTATTCGCCGTTTTCAATCGCGTAGCCGGCTTCCCGGCATTCGGAAAGCTTCTGCAGAAGCGTCGGGATGTCCGTGATGGTGTGCGGCGTAAAGGAGACAAACGTCTGCCGCTGCAGAAGCTCCCGCGGCTGATAAAGGGCGAACTGGATGTGATTCTGACGCTGCCGCTGGTGCTGCCGCCGACGCTTGCAGGTTATCTTCTGCTGCACGTACTGGACCCGAAGCGGCTGTGGAAATCGTTGCCGTTTTTCCGGGCGTGTAGCCCGCAATCATGCTCGTTGCGTCGTATTCTCCGAGCGCGCGCGCAAACGCCAGCACCGTACCGGCAAGAATACCCTGCCGGCAGTATGGCAGCCGGATGCGCCAGAAGATGCAGGTGTTGGAAAGCCCCAACGTCTTGCTGGAGTAAGCAAGCGCCTCGTCAAATGCTTCGAATGCACCGCGCACCGTCCGGTATATGAGCGGAAAAATGATCACGATGGTTGCAAAAATCGCAGACCTCCACGTCATGACCATCTTGATGCCGAACGTTTCCAAAACCCACGCGCCGATGAGCCGTCTGCCAG
>ERZ827150.5349-NODE-5349-length-10393-cov-2.723157_pt1 | contig 10393 bp, 13 predicted proteins | sample MGYA00519779_ERZ827150 | MGnify/ENA primary metagenome ERZ827150 (study PRJEB31778, sample SAMEA3449267) | human gut metagenome | biome: human gut; feature: human-associated habitat; material: faeces | place: United Kingdom | collected 2010/2012 ...
GCATAAGAAGCCCCGTATCGGTAGAGGATACCGATCGAGAAAATAATGATGCATATAACGATCAGATTCTGCATGTTCACGAACCCAGGAAAAATCCGGCAATATGAAATGTCGCAAATGAGGCCAGATACGCCAGACAAAACAGGTAAGCTGCCGCAAATATCATGACCCACCATGAATTCGTTTCACGCTTGATGACACCCAGAGTCGCAAAACATTGCGGTGCAAAAACAAACCATGCCAACAAAGACAAGGCGGTCGGCAAACTCCAGCTTGAGGAAAGAAGAGAGGACAGTGCGACAGATAAATCATCTCCGCTCGCCGATAGCGCATAAACCGTTCCAAGTGCGCTTACTGCGATTTCCCTTGCTGCCATTGCCGGAATCAGGGCAACAGCGATTTGCCAGTTAAAGCCGATGGGTTTGACAATATATTCCAGCCAATGTCCCAGCTGTCCCGCAAAACTGTACTGGATAGCCGGGCCGATAGCTCCTTCCGGAGGCGACGGGAATGTTGACAAAGCCCATAACAATACAGAAGTGGCGAAAATAATCGTACTGACCCTGACCAGAAATATCCGTGCGCGTATCCAGAGCCCGATAGCGATGTTTCTTATTTGAGGCAGATGATAAGAAGGAAGTTCCATCAGAAGTGGCTGGTATTCATTCTTGCCAACGAGCCGTTTCATCATCCAGGCAACAAAAATGGCGGCTATGATGCCGCAAATGTACAGACAGAAAAGAACAAGCCCCTGAAGATTGAACAGTCCCAGTGCCCTGTTGGGAATGAAGGCACCGATAATAAGTGAGTAAACAGGCAACCGCGCCGAGCAGGTCATGAGCGGTGCAATCAGAATGGTAATGATTCTGTCTTTTTTGTTTCTGATTGTCCGGGTTGCCATAATGCCGGGAACGGCACACGCAAAACTGGAGAGAAGGGGAATGAACGCATGGCCTGAAAGGCCAATGCTGCTCATCAGCTTGTCGAGCATGAAGGCTGCACGAGGCAGGTACCCGGATTCTTCAAGTACCAGAATAAAGAAAAACAGGATCAGGATTTGCGGCAGGAAAACAACAATGCTGCCCATTCCGGCAATGATCCCGTCCACGACGAGGCTACGTAAAATTCCGTCCGGGAGCATGGTGGTGAAGAGTCCGCCGATATGTTCAACGCCGGCCTCGATCCATTCTTTTGGAAGCTCTGCCCAGCTGAAAACGGCCTGGAACATGAAAAAAAGGATGGCCAGAAGAATCGGGAAGCCCAATAATGGGTGCAGAACGAATGCGTCGATGCGCTGGTTGACTGAATAGGTATCGGCGTTTTTCCGGATTGCCGCGTCCAGAATTTTTTTTATGTCGCTGGACTCACCGGGATTTTTGGGGTACTCATGGTTTATCAGGTCTTCAGGCTGGTCGAGAATGTTCAGAAGGGACTTGACGCCATCGGATTGTATGGCAGTGGTTTCGACAACGGGAATGCCCAGTTCTTTTTGCAAAATTCCGAGATCGACGACTTGTCCGTTTTTTCTGGCAAGGTCAGTCATGTTCAAAGCCAGCACTGTCGGGTAGCCCAATTGGATGACGTCCAGAATCAACTTCAGGCTTCTTTTCAGATTCGTTGCATCGGCAACGAATACGACCAGATCAATGGGGATATCTTTGGTCCTGTCAATCAGTGCATTGCGGGTGATTTCTTCGTCCTGGGACAATGGCGTCAAGCTGTATATTCCCGGCAGGTCGATAATATGAAACTGCCGTCCGGCTTCTGTGGTAAGAGAACCTTCCTTGCGTTCAACCGTGACGCCTGCATAATTCGCGACTTTTTGGTGAGAACCGGTAAGCCGATTGAAAAGCGCCGTTTTCCCGCAGTTGGGATTGCCGATCAGGGCAATGGAAAGAGGATGGTTCATCGCGAAGAATCGTCAAATCTGATCAATCAGTGTCGTTACAGGCTTGTACAACGCGGATTTTTTCAGCTTCGGAACGCCGGAGTGCAAAGATGGAATTGCCTACACGGATAGCCATCGGATCTCTTCCGGGAAACGCTTCGGCATGGACAACTATTTTTTCACCCGGCAAAAAACCAAGCTCTTGCAGTCTTGTCTTCATGAAAAGAGCCTCTTCATCGTCGGCAAAACCGATGATGATTGCAGCGTCCCCTTTCCTGAGTTGAGCCAGATTATCAATCGGCATGTCAACAGAGGCTGGTGAGTGTTTCAGTAATGCAAGGCTCATGGATTTACATTATAAATGATAATTATTCTCAATTATAAACGTTTATCTTTGTAAAATACAACAGTCGGGTCTAAGCTTGCGATAAAGTCATTTGCGCAGTCGACAAATAAATTTGGAACAACGTTAGAAAATGAGAAAAACAGCAATATTCTGTAGAAAATGGTTTTCAGGATTGTTTCTTGTATTGGCATTGCCTGTTTTGGCACAGGAGCTGCCGTCTTCAATTAAATATGAACTCGAGTTGGCTGGCATACCTGACAATTCGATCGGGATCGTAATTTGGCAAGTGGATTCAAATGTTCCCCGTGTAGTTCATAATGCCCCTATCGCTTTTTCCCCGGCTTCGACGATGAAGGTGCTGACTACTTATGCGGCGCTGGAGTTGCTGGGTCCGTCTTATACTTGGAAAACCGGTGCATACATTTCGGGAAATCTTGATGATGGTGTTTTGTATGGTGACCTGATTATAAAGGGTAGCGGAGATCCTGTTTTCTCGCAAAAAGACTTGTGGTTGTTCATTCGCCAGATACAGGATGCCGGAATTCATGATATCAGGGGAAATGTCGTTCTGGACAGAAGCGTGTTCAGAACAGTACCCTTTGATGCGGCGGCCTTCGATGCCGAACCGCTGAAACCGTATAACGCGGGACCTGACGGCCTTCTTTTAAATGAAAAGAAAATTGATGTCAGGCTTGTTCCAGATGAATCGGACAATACAGTCAACGTGATTTTCGAGCCACGGCTGGATGGAGTGAAAATCACGCCTCCACTCTTGTCAAATGCTGAATGCGATGACTGGAAAAAAGGGATCGTACTTCAATTCGACGACCGTCATGCCAATTTCGATGGAATGTATTCCAGTGCTTGTGGTGAAAAAATCTGGTCTGTCCTGCCTTATCAAATGAGCAATACCCGCTATTTTGAAAGTGTTTTTTCAACACTGTGGAAAGAGGCGGGAGGCCGTTTTAATGGTAAGTTTCTCGATGGAACTGTGCCGCCGGATGCTACGAAACTTGCCGAGTGGGTTTCACCGGAATTGTCTTCCATTGTGTCCAACGTCAACAAACATAGCAATAATGTCATGGCTCGCCAATTGCTATTGAGTATTGGACATCAGGCTTACGGGGATAATGCCGATGAATCGATGGGGATTCAGGCGATCAAAAACTGGCTGGCCGGCAAAAATATTGTTTACGATGATCTGGTGATCGAAAATGGCTCGGGACTGTCCCGTCTTGAAAGAATGTCGCCTTTGACAATGAGCCAGATTCTGAACGCGGCTTTTCATTCCCCGGTGATGTCTGAACTGATGTCCTCTTTTCCTATTGCGGGAAAGGACGGGACAATGTCGAAACGGCTGAAGGAGGATGCCATTGCCGGGAAAGCCCATATCAAAACCGGAGCGATCGATAATGTCAGGGCGCTTGCAGGATATGTGCTGGCAAAGAGCGGCCGGCGCTACATAGTCGTCTGTATGGTCAACGATCCCAATGCGAAACAGTCACGCAACATGCTTGATGAACTGTTGAGCTGGACTTATGAAAATAACTGAATTTCCCGGGCCGGTTTTAGTTGAAAAGCCATGCCTTGGCGAAATAATAAACGCCCATGATGAGAAAAAAGATGGCAAGACCTCGTAAAAAGGTTGTCATCCATCCGGTTTTTTTAGGTTGTTTGTCGTCAGCCATGTTTTATCGGGTAAATGTTTTGAGCGATCCGCTTTTTCTGATCGGGAACCTTGTGTGAAATACCGGTGCCGGTGAAAAAGTCTGTTACATATCTTACAGTATATGAATAGGCTGGCGTAACCAATTCCGCTTTAATGTATCTCATGACGTTCTTTTTCAATGGAGGAAAATCATGAGAAATACAAAACTGTTTTCGTGTCTGGGAGTGATGGCGATAGTCGCGGGCACTTTTTTATTGCCAGCTACAGCGAGTGCCGGAAACTGGTCTGTCAATATCGGTGTTCCTGTCGTGCTTGCTCCTGCTCCGGCTGTTGTTTATAGTGCACCACCCATTCCTGTTGCAACCGTCGTTCAACCTGTTCCGGTAATCTACCCTCATGTTTCAGGATTTGTCATATCAGGTCATTCTGCTCCTCACTATTACAAAGGAAAGTATCGTGGTCACCGTGGTCATCATCGCGGTTACCGGTAAACCGCTATTCATGCAGAATAGTTGTGGTTTTTTTGTTAAAAGTGACGATTCGGGACGACAGGTTTTGAAGTGAAAGCGCTCTGGAGTCATTTGAAGCGTATAATTGCGCGGAAATCAAATCAAATTGTTGTTTATCTGAAATAGGTGCGTTGACTTGTGTTGTTGTATCTGACATAATTCGAGGTTCCTTGCGGAGAGGTGGCCGAGTGGTTAATGGCAGCAGACTGTAAATCTGCCCTCTTACGAGTACGCTGGTTCGAATCCAGCCCTCTCCACCACAAGATTATGCAAAATGAAAGTAGCGAGTGCGGGTGTAGCTCAATGGTAGAGCCGAAGCCTTCCAAGCTTAAGACGAGGGTTCGATTCCCTTCGCCCGCTCCAATCATTTTGCTAAAGATTAGTTGCCCTTGTAGCTCAGTGGTAGAGCACTCCCTTGGTAAGGGAGAGGCCACGTGTTCAATCCACGTCAAGGGCACCACAGATTGTGCTTTTCAAAAAATGGTGTTTGTTTGCATCGCGTAGAAGTCGGGCGTGGGTCTTGATATTCTCTTCATTAGTTAGGAGTTGAAAATGGCAAAGAGCAAGTATGAGCGGACGAAGCCGCACGTAAACGTAGGAACAATTGGTCACGTTGACCATGGAAAAACCACCCTGACAGCGGCGATAGCGACCGTATTGGCCAAGAAATTTGGTGGAGAAGCCAAAGGATACGACCAGATTGACGCGGCACCGGAAGAAAAAGCTCGTGGCATCACCATCAACACCTCCCACGTCGAATACGAAACCGCAGCAAGACACTACGCCCACGTAGACTGCCCGGGCCACGCCGACTACATCAAAAACATGATCACCGGTGCAGCCCAGATGGACGGAGCCATCCTCGTATGCTCCGCAGCAGACGGTCCAATGCCGCAGACCCGCGAACACATCCTGCTCGCCCGTCAGGTAGGCGTCCCATACATCATCGTATTTTTGAACAAATGCGACATGGTCGATGACGCAGAACTGTTGGAACTCGTCGAAATGGAAGTACGTGAACTGCTGTCCCGTTACGAATTCCCGGGTGACGACATTCCAATCATCAAAGGAAGCGCCAAACTCGCCCTCGAAGGCGACACAGGCGAACTCGGCGAAACCGCCATCCTCGCACTGGCAGACGCATTGGACAGCTACATTCCGACCCCGGAACGTGCCGTAGACGGCGCCTTCCTGATGCCGGTAGAAGACGTATTCTCCATCTCCGGTCGTGGCACCGTCGTAACCGGACGTGTAGAACGCGGCATCATCAAAGTGGGTGAAGAAATCGAAATCGTCGGCATCAAGGAAACCACCAAAACCACCTGCACCGGCGTCGAAATGTTCAGAAAACTGCTCGACCAGGGACAGGCAGGCGACAACATCGGCGTTCTGTTGCGCGGAACCAAACGTGAAGAAGTCGAACGTGGACAAGTATTGGCCAAACCGGGCTCAATCAAACCCCACCTGAACTTCGAAGGAGAAGTCTACGTCCTGTCCAAAGAAGAAGGTGGACGTCACACCCCATTCTTCAACAACTACAGACCTCAATTCTACTTCCGTACAACAGACGTAACAGGCGCCATCGAACTGCCGAAAGACAAAGAAATGGTCATGCCAGGCGACAACGTCAGCATCAGCGTCAAACTGATCAGCCCGATCGCCATGGAAGAAGGCCTGAGATTCGCCATCCGTGAAGGTGGCAGAACCGTCGGCGCCGGTGTCGTCGCTAAAATCACTGAGTAATTTTTGTTCCCCCTCCTTTGAGGGGGTATTTGGTTAATATTCAACATCAGGCTTTTGAAGTAGGGGAATAGCTCAATTGGCAGAGCGTCGGTCTCCAAAACCGAAGGTCGGGGGTTCGAGGCCCTCTTCCCCTGCCATTCTTGATGTTCGATAATAGAAGGTAATTTATATGTCTAACCAACCTGTGCAAGCCGAGGGTGGCCTGGGCGACAGAGTTAAGGTTGCCTGTGCGGTTGTCGCAATTTTGGCTGGTATTGTTGGTTTTTATCTTCTTGCGGGCAAGCCAACGCTGACGCGTGTTGGTGTTCTGGTGGCCGGCCTGGTCGTGGGTGCTGTGCTGGCATGGTTTTCTGCGACAGGGCGCGAATTCATTGCATTTGCAAAAGAATCTTATCGTGAAACCCGAAAGGTCGTCTGGCCTCCGCGTAACGATGCCATCCGTCTTACGGGTATCGTTTTCGGTTTTGTGCTGATAATAGCCATCTTCCTGTGGGGCGCGGACAAGGTATTGGAAATCGTCCTTTATAACTTCATACTTGGCTGGAAAAAATAATGAGTGAAAATAGCCAGGATCAGGCTGGTACGGAAAAAGCTGCCAGTGCGTCGTCAACGATGCGCTGGTATGTTGTGCATGTGTATTCCGGCATGGAAAAAAGCGTGCGTCGCGCCCTGATGGAACGAATCGAGCGGATGGGAATGACTGATCAATTCGGTGAGATTCTGGTACCGACAGAAGAAGTTGTTGAAGTTAAGGGCGGTCAGAAATCCGTTACGGAACGTCGTTTCTTTCCGGGATATATTCTTGTTGAAATGGAAATGACTGACGAAACCTGGCATCTGGTCCGGGATACTGCAAAAGTAACCGGTTTTGTCGGTGGCAAGTCGAATAAGCCGACTCCTATTCCACATCGGGAGATGGAAAAGCTGTTGCAGCAGATGCAGGATGGGGTTGCCAAACCACGTCCGAAAATTTCTTATGAGGTCGGTGAGCTGGTGCGTATCAAGGAAGGTCCGTTTGCTGATTTTAATGGTAATGTCGAAGAAGTGAATTACGAGAAATCCCGTCTGAGGGTTTCTGTCACCATCTTCGGGCGTTCCACGCCGGTCGAGCTGGAGTTCGGTCAGGTCGAAAAAGTCTAGATTTTTAAACGCAAGCCAGCGCGTTTGTTTTTTTGTCTGGCAAGAGGAGCTCGTCTTTCTGGCGGGCGCTATGACTCACTAACCTGGAAAATAAAATGGCTAAGAAAATTGCCGGTTTTATCAAGCTGCAAGTGCCTGCTGGTAAAGCCAACCCATCTCCTCCAATTGGCCCTGCCTTGGGTCAACGTGGATTGAACATCATGGAATTCTGTAAAGCATTCAATGCTCAAACTCAAAGTTTCGAGCCAGGTATGCCTATTCCTGTTGTTATCACCGCTTACGCAGACAAATCGTTTACGTTTGCAATGAAAACCCCTCCTGCAACGTTCCTGATCAAGAAAGCTGCCGGTATTGAAAAGGGGTCTCAAAGACCGAATACTGAAAAAGTTGGATCGATTACTCGTGCTCAGGCTGAAGAAATCGCAACCATGAAAAAACCAGATTTGACCGCTGCTGATATGGAGGCTGCTGTCAAGACCATCGCCGGTTCTGCCAGATCGATGGGTATTAATGTGGAGGGCGTGTAAATGGCCAAGGCTTCTAAAAGAGTACGCGCTTTTCAGGAAAAGCTGGATTCCACCAAGGTTTATTCTATCGATGATGCCTTGGCATTGCTGAAGGAATTCGCTACGGCGAAATTCAATGAATCCATTGACGTTGCTGTGCAGCTGGGTGTTGATCCCAAGAAATCCGACCAGGTTGTTCGTGGTTCTGTTGTTCTGCCTGCCGGTACTGGCAAAACAGTTCGTGTTGCTGTTTTCGCTTCTGGCGAAAAAGCGGATCAGGCTAAAGCCGCTGGCGCAGATATCGTTGGTATGGAAGATCTGGCTGCGCAGATCAAAAGTGGTGACATGCCTTTCGATGTGGTTATCGCTTCTCCTGATACCATGCGTATCGTTGGTACCCTAGGTCAGATTCTCGGTCCGCGTGGCCTGATGCCAAATCCGAAAGTTGGTACGGTGACTCCTGATGTTGCGGCGGCAGTCAAAAATGCCAAGGCTGGTCAGGTGCAGTACAGAACGGATCGTGCAGGTATCATTCATACAACCATTGGCCGTAAATCATTCAATGATGCAGATTTGAAATCGAATCTGTCGGCTCTGATTGATGCGCTGAACAAGGCAAAACCTGTCAGCAGCAAGGGCACTTACATCCGTAAAATCTCGATTTCCTCGACGATGGGTGCAGGTGTTCGCGTTGATCAAGCAACGATCGCTGTTTAAGTGTAAAATACTAGACCCCCGTAATTTTACGGGGGCAGAACTTTGGGCCATACCTGACGGTTTTTCTGATGGTGTGGGCAATCAAAGACCGCTGGGCGCAAGAAATTTTTCGAACGTTAAAAGAGTTTACCCAGCGTAGATGGTGAACCCAATTCAGTTTTGTAGTTTCAAGGCTGGTTTTATTGCCTGGCAATGAACTCCTAACATTGGACACCGTGTTAGAACCGGTATCCTTCGGTTTTTAATCGATCGGATATCATTTTTGGAGGTTGACCGTGGGTCTCAATCTGAATGACAAAAAAGCCGTTGTAGCAGAAGTCAGTGCAGAGGTAGCTGAAGCACAGACAATTGTTCTGGCTGAATATCGTGGTATCCAGGTTGGTGACATGACGCAATTGCGTGCAAATGCACGTGAAAACGGCGTATACATGCGTGTGTTGAAAAACACGCTGGCACGTCGTGCTGTTGAGGGAACTCCATTTGCAGAACTGGCTTCTGAAATGACCGGTCCTTTGATTTATTCTATTTCAAAGGATGCTGTCGCTGCTGCGAAAGTTGTGCAGGAATTCGCAAAACGCAATGACAGTCTGGTTATCAGAGGTGGTTGCTATGCAGGCAAACAACTCGACAAAGCGGGTGTTGTTGCATTGGCAAGCATCCCGAGTCGTGAAGTGCTGCTCTCTCAACTTATGGGCGTTATGTTGGCACCAGTTGCGAGCTTTGCTCGTGGATTGGCTGCTTTGGCAAAACAGAAAGAAGAAACGGCAGCGTAATTGCATGCTGTGTTCTGATTTCGTTTGTTAGAGTTTTGTACCAACCATCATATTTAATAAAGAATTAGGAGTTTTAAATGGCAATGAGCAAAGAAGACATTCTGGAAGCCGTAGGCGCGATGTCTGTAATGGAACTGAATGATCTGGTTAAGGCATTCGAAGAAAAATTTGGCGTTTCCGCTGCAGCTATGGCAGTTGCTGGCCCTGCCGGTGCTGGTGCTGCTGGCGGTGCTGCTGCTGAAGAACAAACCGAATTCACCATCGTTCTGGCTGATTTCGGTGCTAACAAGGTTGGCGTTATTAAAGCCGTTCGTGAAATCACCGGTCTGGGCCTGAAAGAAGCCAAAGACATGGTTGATTCCGCACCGAAGCCAATCAAGGAAGGCGTCAGCAAAGCTGATGCTGATGAAGCCAAGAAGAAACTGGAAGAAGCTGGCGCAAAAGTCGAAATCAAATAATTTCGTTTTTGCCGAATGTTTTAGCAGTATCCGAGTCATTGCTGAATCGCCGAAATGGCGATCCAGCCTTGACTCAATTGTGTTTCATGTATCTATAGATTTTCAACCGGAATTTTGTCGGAGTCGAGGCTTGAGTTTTATGTTTTCGCTTGAAACGAATAAAACATAAAACTGAATTTTCTATCCTTCAGCCACTCATGGAGTGTCCATGCACTACTCATTTACTGAGAAGAAGCGTATCCGCAAATCTTTTGCAAAGCGCGATAATGTTCACCAAGTCCCTTTTTTGCTGGCTACACAGCTTGAATCGTATGAAAGTTTTCTTCAAGCCGATGTACCTCCGTTGAAGAGAAAAAATGAAGGCTTGCAATCCGCGTTCACGTCTATTTTTCCGATCGTGTCGCATAATGGTTTTGCAAGACTCGAATTTATTTCTTATACCCTCGGTGATCCTCCGTTTGACGTCAAGGAATGTCAACAGCGTGGATTGACCCTGGCCGCACCTTTGCGTGCCAAGGTGCGCCTTGTTATTCTTGACAAGGAATCGCCGACAAAACCAGTCGTAAAAGAAATGAAAGAACAGGAAGTCTACATGGGCGAACTGCCTCTGATGACGACGACGGGTTCTTTTGTTATCAATGGCA
>ERZ827150.5357-NODE-5357-length-10379-cov-3.978497_pt1 | contig 10379 bp, 7 predicted proteins | sample MGYA00519779_ERZ827150 | MGnify/ENA primary metagenome ERZ827150 (study PRJEB31778, sample SAMEA3449267) | human gut metagenome | biome: human gut; feature: human-associated habitat; material: faeces | place: United Kingdom | collected 2010/2012 ...
TATTTCATAAAAATCCTATTGACATTTGCGGAAATCGAACTTTTTATCTACCTTTGTATCGTCAAAGAGATGACGATTAAAAAGATAGTTCCGAAAAGCGATGAATTTAGTGTGATGCTAATTCAATGGCTTTCATAAAAGATAAAGCAATAAATGTGCAGTCAATCAGGATGTTAGAATAAACCAAAGTAAAAGGTTCGATTCCTGGTGGCACCACTTTTAAGAAAAGAGAAACGATGTAAATCCCTAACTTTCAAAGAAGTTTAGGGATTTTTCATTTTCAAGAATAGGTAAAATAAGTGGGACTAAAGTAAACTATACATCCTTATTCGGGGGATAGTTTTAGAAAGCCTAAAATGTTACACAGCACAAGTGCTACTTCGTTTTTTTACAGCACATTGATCTATTTTACATAACCGGGTTCTCGGTTCGATTTCCTAACTTTGTATCATTAAAAATTGAGCTGTATGGAAAGAGAAATATTCAGCGTGTTGTTCTTCATTAAGCGTAGTAAAACGTTAAAAACGGGAAAGTACCTCTGCGTGTGAAATTCTATCAGATTTACCAAGACTTGGAATTGGAGGAAAAGATTGTCTCCGCACGTGCCATAGTAAACCGCTATTAGGGAAAGGACGAAACTTTCAAAACATTATATAATGTGTTCAAGGAGTATAACGACAACTTGGAAACTCGAATGAAACAGATCCCCAATATCCAACTTAAATTGACCCCCGATTTATTTTTCCTAAAATACAAAAAAAACATCATATAATCAGTTCATTAGCTTTCGATTTGTGCTGGGTTTGTAATTTTTATTTACTGCCAATATAGTCATTCATTTCTTCCCGCAAATTTTGCGTAAGGACTCTCCGTGCAGCTCAATTCTTGCGGCTTGGTGAGTTATTCTGTACATGACTGCGCCGGCTATTGTCTCCTTGCCGATGACATCATACTTGTCTTTGACCGGCAATTGTGATGCAATCAGTGTTGATTTCTTACCATATCGGTCTTCGATGATGTCCATCAGATGCATTCTGCTTCCGTTGTCCAACGGCTGCAAGCCGAAATCATCCTGTATAAGCATATCCGTCCTTTCTATCTTTTTCAGCTCCTACAGGATGCTACCTTTTACCTTGGTGGCCTTCAACTGCCCTAAAAGTCTGGAAGTATTGGCATACAGCACTTTCAATCCTTTCTGGCAGACTCTGTATCCCAAGGCTGTGGCAATGTAGCTCTTTCCTGTACCGGAGCTTCCCATGACAAACAAGTCGCACACCTCCTTGACAAAACTTGTTCATGCTGATTGATTTATTGGGAATACTATCTGTTTTGTCTATTTAATAGATTAATGTAGAATTATGAACTGATTCTGTAACTCTTTTAATGTTTTTTTGGTGGGGCAATTTAAATTGGATTTTGGGGAACTCTTTAGATAGGACAATGGGGGGACAGTTTATACCAAATTTTCCACCTGTCAATACACAGAAGAATTTTCATTGTTTATTACCGAAAAATAGAAGCAGTCTCTACAAAAAAAGACTGCTTCTGCTTCATTTCTAAAACAAATCAAAAAACAAATATGCTCAACTATTAATCTTAATTTTCTTTTAAGAAACGGATGATAACACAGGTTTGTCTGATACGGAAAACAAGTGTTCACTAAGCGCCTTCAAAGCATGCACTTTATCTTCCGCTTTCATCACCAACGATACATTACTACTACTTCCGCCGTATGAAATCATCCGTACGGGAATATCTTTCAATGCATTGATGATGCGTGCCTCAAAACCGACATTTTGCCATTCTAGGTCACCAACAACACAAACAATCACCATATTCTTTTCGACTGTAATCGTTGCGTATTTCCGTAATACACCCACAATCTCGTCTATATGCTTGTCATCATCAATCGTTACGGAAACCCCGATATCGGAAGTGGTCACCATGTCCACCGGCGTATTGTAATTATAGAACGTATCAAACACGATGCTCAGAAAATGAGGTGTCGGTATCGTATGGAGCGACTTGATCTTGACATACGTGATGTTGTCTTTGGCGGCAACAGCTTTGATCGCACCCTTTTCCGCCGTATTCGAGATCAATGTACCCGACGCATTTGGCTGCAATGCGTTCAAGAGGCGTACCGGTATGTTCTTTTCCTTGGCAGGCAGGATGCAAGTCGGATGTAGTATCTTGGCACCGAAATGTGCCAACTTAGCGGCTTCGTCGAAGTTCAACTGCCTAACAGGAGCGGTGTCATTGACAAACCGTGGATCGTTGTTGTGCATCCCGTCAATATCCGTCCATATCTGTATCTCTTCTGCTTGGATAGCCGCTCCAATTAGAGAGGCGGTGTAATCGCTTCCTCCTCTTTCCAAGTTGTCAATGCTGCCGTAAGCATTCCGGCAGATGAAACCTTGCGTAATATATATTTCTGCCTCTTTGTTTTGCTCCAAAAGTGTATTTAGGTGTTTAGCGATATATTCCATGTCCGGTTCATTGTCCATTGTAATCCGCATGAAGTTTAACGCAGGCAATAAAACTACCTTCACTCCTTGTTCTTCCAGATAGCAGGTCATCAGAAAGGTTGATATTAGCTCACCCTGTACCAAGATTTCCTTTTCATCGAACATGCTGAAAGGCATATTAGAGAAAGACCAGACATGTTGAGACCGTTCAAGCATGTATTGCATGGCCCTTTCTTTGTAGGTATCGCTTTGGTATAATTCTTCTATATGATTGACATAAGCCTGCTCCAAGGAAGAAAGGACCGCATTGGCTTTTTCCGGATCTTTTTTGTGAAAACATTCAGATATCTCCACTAAAGAGTTTGTTGTCCCTGCCATGGCAGAGAGTACTACTATTTTCTGTTCCTGATCGCAAATGATTGATGCGACATTCTTGATCCGCTGGGCAGAACCGACTGAAGTACCACCAAATTTTAATACTTTCATTAGACTATCTGATTTTTGATTTTACTTTTTATACATTGAATCTGATCACGAACGTGCTACCTTTACCGACTTCGCTTTCGATACGGATCGTACCACCATGAGCTTCCACAAAGTCCTTGCTGATGGCAAGTCCCAAACCGCTACCTTGTACTTTTGTTCCCGGCACACGGAAATAGTGGTCGAAAATACTTTCGTGGTAACGCAAGTCAATGCCCTTTCCGAAGTCCTTGACATAGATCTCGACGGCTTTGTCGATCTGTCGTGCACCGATGATAATCCGTCCGTTCTCCGACGAATAACGGATGGCATTCGATAACAGGTTGGTCACAACCCAAGCAATTTTCTCGCTGTCGACAAACAATTTGGTGATCTTTTCAGGATACTCCACTTCGATCTGACAGTTAAAACGCTCGGCCTGTACCCGGTTCGCCTTGATGGCATAGTCGATCAGTTCGATCGGTTTGGTAATCTTCGGATTCAGGTAGAGCTTACCGCTTTCTACCTGTGACATCTTCAACAATTCGCCAGTGATCTCCAACAAACGGTCGCTATTTTCCTTTATGTTCTTGGAAAGGCTCTCCTGTTCTGTATTCAGTTTTCCGAACCGATTGTCTTCCAGCAGTTCCAAGCTCATCATGATAGCCGATATCGGTGTCTTCAGTTCATGAGAGATCGTTGAAATAAAGGTTGTCTTTGCAATATCTTTTTCTTTAAATTCGGTCACGTTCTTCAACAGGATCACATCCCCGACATACTTACTCTCCAGTCCAGTCTGCCTGTTAACGTTGATCGGGATGTATTTTACTTGAAAATAGCTTTCCTTGTTGTCCGCATAGATTTTCAACGGATCCTTATTGTCATCGGGATGTACCAACTGGCGGATCAAACGGCGCAGCAGATCATTTTTTAACGCCACTTCGGGAGCCGGTTTGTCGATAATGTTTTCCCGTGTCAAATTCAAAACAGTCAAAGCCTCGTCATTGACAAACAAAATCTTCCGTTCCTTACTCAAGCCTATGATAGGTTCTGCAATGCTGTTGATAATTGTTTCTATATATTTTTTCCCTTGCAGGATATCTTCCAGCGAACTGTTCCTGTATTCGGCCAAGCGCTCGGCCATCTCGTTGAACAACGTGGCTATTTCCTTAAACTCCGGTTCATTGCCCAAATTAAGCCGTTTGCTGTAATTGGCATTGGTGATTTCCTTGATGCCATCCGTCAATTTCCGGATCTGTACGCTGACCGAGCGTGGCAGGCGAGCCAGAAAGAGGAAGGCGATCACGATACAAGCGATCCCTACCGTCCAGATCCAAAAGAGAGACCTTTCCGCCGTGTGGACAGCCACTTCATTCTTCTCATAAATGGCAGACATATTGACTGCCATAATGGTATAAATCGTCTGGCGTATCTGCCGAATCGATTCATCATCCATGTCATCCAATGCCTTTTCACAGTTCGAACTTAATCGGTTAGTCAGTATGTCTTCATCCTTCTCTGTCAAATTTTTTTTCTGAGCTTCCAACCCGGCCTCAAACTCTTTTCGGGCATTCGGATTTTCCCGAATGGCATCCAGTGACTCGAGCATCTGACGGGAATAAAGGAGTGAATTGTAATTATCCGCTAGGATATTCTGCGTGTCATCCGATACATTATGAATGTTTTTTATAGCCAATCCACCTAATAAAGTGATCAGGACAAATAAAAGTCCTATCCCATAAGTCAACTTTGTTTTTATATTCATATTCATGGAAGGATTTTTATGCTAATATTATTAAATCAATGCCTAATTGAGCCAACTCTTCTAACATGTTCCGATAGTGAACCATCGCAAGGATAGCGGAAGGATATTTTAAAGCTGGTCGTCCGATACATAGCGTACTGATTTGCTTTTCTTTACAAACCTGTACGATCGCATCCGTTATATGTGGGGATTGCACTTGAATGATTTCTCCTCCAAGTTCCGTTGCCAACTTGAAATGGTTAAGCAAATGCCTTTGACTTGCCAACGGAATCCTGTCGGAACTTTCTCTTGGGGTTTGTACATACAGTACAAAAAACTTGGAATTATATCGGGTTGCCAACCGTGCGACTTTCCGTATGATCTTACGGGGAGTTTTCTCATTACTGCTGATGCAGGCCATAAACCTTTCGTGGCGTACGCCGAGATTCTCTGGAATGGTATTCTCCACTTTTTTTTCTACCCGCAAAGCTACCTCTTTCAATGCCAACTCCCTAAGCTGAAGAATATGTTCAGCCTTAAAGAAATTATTCAATGCTGTTTGTATCTTATCGGGTTTGTATATTTTTCCGGCTTTTAACCGAGCCAGCAATTCGTCAGCGGTAAGGTCTATGTTGACCACTTCATCAGCCTGCTCCAGTACGATATCAGGAATACGTTCCTTGACCTCAATGCCAACCACGTCCTGCACCATCTCGTTAAGTCCTTCTATATGCTGAATATTGACCGCCGTGATCACACTGATACCGGCATCCAGTATATCCATGACATCCTGCCAACGCTTTTCGTTCTTACTGCCTTCGACATTGGTATGAGCCAATTCGTCAACGATGACAACTTCAGGATGGATACTGAGAATCGACTGCAAGTCCATCTCTTCGATCTCTTTTCCTTTATAAAATATCTTGCGGCGGGGGATGATAGGCAATCCTTCCACCAAAGCCTCCGTCTCGACTCTCCCATGTGTTTCTATATAACCGATCTTGACATCGATACCGCTTTCCAGTAATTGGTGGGCATCAGATAGCATCCGATACGATTTACCTACACCGGCAATCATGCCGATGTAGATTTTAAAATTGCCACGACGAGACTTTTTCAACAAATCTAAAAAATGTTGTACACTTTGTTCTCGGTCCATGCGTATTATTATATCAAGGTCTTAAAGAAATTCCCAAGACAAGATGGGCATCCTCCATACGAGGGTTCCAAATTGCCTGTGTAAAAATAGGTAATGAGAAAGAATCCGTGATTTTGATATCTTTCGTTGCTTTCAATGCAACATTCGTTACTGCAAATCCACTATTTACATCACCTCCATACGTAGTTATTCCCGCATCATACGGAAGAACACCACAAGTTGCATTCAGATCGACGCCCTTCACTGTGAATGGAAAATTCAACTCCACATAAGAAGAATAGTTTTGGTTTCCATTTTCATCTTTGTCTTGACCGGCAAACATGAAATTCCAAGTGATAGACAAAGGTAACTTCTCAATAGGTAAAGTGTAAGCCAAACCTGCTTCAAAATGGTGATCTGTTTCATGGCTTTTGAAGTTAAAATAACGGCAAGAGCCTTGCCCTGCCCACCATAAGCTAGCGACAGACAATGTAGGACCAGCTGATCCGAATGTATACGCTGCCGTTAAATCTATCTCTTTAGCAGCAGGCATAGATGTAGAGTTTGCTCCCTGAAAATCGGTAGATCCCCAGGCTGTCAAAGAGAAATTACCTACCCCCAGTGATAGTGTCGGCTGGAAGCTAGCACCAGTTTGGTAGAAACCACGCCAAATATAGGAACTTACCAAATCTCCCTGTACAGAAAAACTTACTTTACCATCCTCTTCCTGTGCATTAGCCAACGTAGAAGATGCCATTGAGAATACAACTGCCAAGGCTGCTACTTTTTTTACGAATGATTTCATAACCTAAATCTAATTGACTTATTAAAAATTTGTTATTTGTTATTTGATGCTTGATCAAGCGCAACATTTAATTTCAATACATTTACTTTCTCCGTTCCGAACATACCCAATAACGGTTTCTCAACATGAGAATTGACGATACCCATTACCTTTTCTTCCGACCATCCACGAGCGTCCGCTACACGTTTGGCCTGTGCATAAGCGGCTTTCGGTGAGATATGGGGATCCAAACCGGAACTGCTGGCCGTGATGATTTCAGCCGGAACTTTTTCACGGGTTAGGTAAGGATGATGAACCAAGAATGTATCAATACGTTCTTCCAACAAAGCTAAATGTTCTTCATTGGAAGGTCCCTTGTTACTACCTGCCGAACTGGATGCATCGTAACCGTCACCAGCATGGGAAGGACGGCCCCAGAAATAAATATCTTGTGTAAAATTCTGACCAACATTGGCAGCCCCCACTACTTTTCCATTCAATGTAACCAGTTCGGCATTACCCTTATTCGGTCCTGCCACTTGGGCAAACAACCACAAAACGAAAATGTAGAAAACACTGAAGAACAAACAAAATGCAATTGTCAGTCTTAATGATTTAAAAAGATTTGATATCATAATGAATTATTGTTTTATTTTTTTAACCTTCCTCCTATCTTCATACAGAGGGAGGAAGGTTTTTAATATTGATTTTACTTTTACATGAATAAACTTACAATCATATCTATCAACTTGATACCAATGAACGGGGCAATTACACCGCCCAAACCGTAGATCAGCAAGTTGCGACGAAGCAATGCGGAAGCACCAATCGGTTTATAAGCCACACCACGTAATGCCAGAGGGATCAGAATCGGGATGATGATCGCATTAAAGATGATCGCACTTAGGATCGCTGATTCCGGACTGTGCAGGTGCATGATGTTCATCGGGGCCAATGCCGGGATCGTAACCATGAACAGAGCTGGTACGATAGCGAAATACTTGGCCACGTCGTTAGCGATACTGAAAGTAGTCAGCGTACCGCGAGTCATCAGCAACTGTTTACCGATTTCGACAATCTCGATCAGTTTCGTTGGGTCGTTGTCCAAATCAACCATATTACCAGCTTCCTTGGCAGCCTGCGTACCACTGTTCATTGCGACACCAACGTTTGCCTGAGCCAAGGCCGGGGCATCGTTCGTACCGTCCCCCATCATGGCGACCAGCTTACCGTTTTCCTGTTCCTTACGGATATAGTTCATCTTGTCTTCCGGTTTGGCTTCGGCGATATAATCGTCTACACCAGCTTTTTCAGCGATATATTTTGCGGTCAACGGGTTATCACCGGTTACCATTACCGTCTTCACACCCATCTTACGCAAACGTTCAAAACGTTCTTGGATCCCCGGTTTGATGATATCCTGTAATTCGATCACACCGATGATGAAATCATCCTGTGAAACAACCAGCGGAGTACCGCCGTTACTCGTGATCTTCTGAACCAAATCGGCCACCTCTTTCGGATATTTGTTGCCGGCAGCCTCACTCATCTTACGAATAGCATCAAAAGCTCCTTTACGGATGCGAGTACCGTTTGCCAAATCCACTCCTGAGCATTTAGTTTCTGCCGTAAACTTGATCATCTTTGATCCGGATGTATTCAGATCATGTACACGTACACCTTTTTCACGTCCCAGTTCCACGATTGACTTACCTTCGGGTGTATCGTCAGAAAGAGAGGACAGTAGACAAGCTTGTACAAAAGAGTGTTCGTCAATGCCGGATACCGGATAGAACTGGGTTGCTTTACGGTTACCGATCGTGATCGTACCGGTCTTGTCGAGCAGCAAAGTATCAATGTCACCGGCTGTTTCAACCGCCTTACCGGATTTGGTGATCACATTAGCAGACAACGCACGATCCATACCGGCAATACCGATGGCAGATAACAAACCACCGATCGTAGTCGGGATCAAACAAACGAACAAAGAGATAAAGGCCGCAATCGTAATCGTCGTGTTGGAATAATCAGCAAACGGTTTCAAGGTACCGCAAACAACAACGAATACCAATGTAAAACCTGCCAGCAAGATTGTCAAGGCGATTTCGTTCGGAGTTTTCTGACGGGACGAACCTTCGACCAGCGCGATCATCTTGTCGAGGAAACTCTCGCCCGGCTTGGCGGTCACTTTGACGACGATCCGGTCCGACAATACTTTCGTACCGCCCGTCACGGAGCTTTTGTCTCCGCCCGCCTCGCGGATCACCGGAGCCGACTCGCCCGTGATGGCGCTCTCGTCGATCGAGGCAAGGCCCTCGATGATCTCGCCGTCGGCAGGAATCGTATCTCCTGCGGAGCATTCGAACACATCGCCCTTTTTCAGTTGCGAGCTGCTGACCACTTTCGCGGCACCGTTGGCCGTTACCAGCTTGGCCGGAGTCTCCTCGCGGGTCTTGCGCAGGCTCTCGGCCTGCGCCTTGCCGCGCGCTTCGGCGATCGCTTCGGCGAAATTGGCGAACAGAATCGTCAGCAGCAGCACGAAGAAGATCGCCAGATTGTACCCGAACGAACCCTGCGACTGGTCTCCCGTGAAGGCGATGTAGAACAACATCAGCAGCATGATGGCGGTCACCAGTTCCACGGTGAACATGATCGGGTTCTTGATCATGGTCCGAGGATCGAGCTTGCGGAACGCCTCCACGAGGCTCGTATTTACCAACTGTTTGTCGAACAGCGAATTATTTTTCTTTTTCATGGTCAGTCCGTAATTAGAAACTTAAATAATCAGCGATCGGGCCCAGAGCCAGTGCCGGGAAGAACGAAAGAGCGGCCACGATGACGATAACGGCGATGCTTTGGCCATCCATGCTGGTGTCCTCGTTTCGGTCGATTTTCGGCAAGTATGCTCTAAATGAAAATGAAAATCAACTTTAATTAGCGCGGGCCCACAAAAAAGGGCGGAAAGATCCGCCCGCTGTCATGCCGGCCGGAAAAGGTCATTGCTGCATTTTTTTCTGGCAGTCCGCGCAGATACCGGAAAGGATGTGCACATGCCGCAGCAGCAGGAAACCGTGCTTCTTGGTCAGCTCCTGTTGCAGCTTTTCGATGCGGGGATCGTAGATCTCCACGATCTTGCCGCAGGACTGGCAGACGATATGGTCGTGATGACTGTCGGGAGCGGCCACTTCGTAGCGGGTGATGCCGTCGCTGAAGTGGATCTCTGTCGCCATACCGGCATCACACAGGAGTTTGAGCGTCCGGTAGACGGTGGTCTGGCCGATGCGCGGGTCTAGTTTCTGGACATGCTGATAGAACTCCTCCAGCGAGTGGTGGCCGGGGAGCTCAAAAAAGGCATCGGCGATGATCCGCCTCTGGGCCGTGGTGTTCAGGCCTTTGCGGCTCATGAACTCCAGGAATGCCAGCAATTCTGATCGGTCTTTGTTTTCTTCTTTCATAATTAGCCTTCCCCCGGGATTGTCATAGCATGGCAGACATTGCCTGCCAAGTCTGAAAGCTCTGTCCCGCATCATGCGGGCAGGGTCGCGGCATCGGGGCGGGCCTGCCTGCCCCATAATATGGGGAATAATGGTGATGATGCAAGTATATGTCTGTATTTATTTATGAAAGATGGTGATTTTGTTCCATCTCTTGACAGTTTGCAAAACTATGATACTTGGCCCCTATATCGCTGAGGAGGGGGCGCGCCTATGCCTATTTCGCAAAAGTCCCTGCACGTCATGCTGCACCTTTTCCTGGTCTATATCTCGTGGGGATCCACCTATA
>ERZ827150.5359-NODE-5359-length-10376-cov-5.522333_pt1 | contig 10376 bp, 10 predicted proteins | sample MGYA00519779_ERZ827150 | MGnify/ENA primary metagenome ERZ827150 (study PRJEB31778, sample SAMEA3449267) | human gut metagenome | biome: human gut; feature: human-associated habitat; material: faeces | place: United Kingdom | collected 2010/2012 ...
CGATTCGATGAGTGGAGCTTCCGCGGACGCACCGCATAACTGCACATCGAAAATTGCTTTGAACTGCCGCTATGCTTTATGAAGTTTTCGTAGTATGGAAATTGACTTTGCTTTATCCATGGCGTTTAGTTTTTTTGCGTATTTGGGCTGTCCATTCCCTCTGTTGACATACTCCGACAATTTGTCCGGATTGGACACAAAGCCTCGTTCGCTGACTTGTGTAATTGTTCTTTCGGCAGTTGCCCATATATAGTCTTGAAAGCTAAAGGATTAAATCCATCAACAAACAGATCCAGGAACCGGAATCGGCGTTCCGGCTTGCCTCTGCGGGCGTTGAGAATTTCGAGACGACCACGGCGGGTCTGTCTTCGAAGCTTTCTACCCTTCAACGCACCTTTCAGCTTCAGCAGGATGCGGTAGGCCAGTACGAGCGCGCACTTCAGCAGACTAGTGATAAGCTGCAGGAGTAATATTCCCGGCAGAACGATTATGCGCAACGTCTGGTGAATGCGAAGGACAAACAGTAACAGCTGAAAACAGAAGTGGCCAGCGCCGCGCAGGCGTATAAGCACTATAAAAATACGCTGGGCGAAACGGATTCCGCGACCATCGCCGCGAAGGCGAATCTGGACGCTTATAGAGGTGAATACCGCGCAGCCGTTCAGGAAGTCAAAAAGCTGGAAGGTCAGAACGTCGCGCTGAAAAAGTCTACGCAGAATGCGGCAGACGCATTCTCCGCGGCGCAGACCAAACTGAACAGTGCGAAAGGCGCGGTCAAAGAGACTGCCGCCGAGATCGACCAATGCAATCGTCAGCTCGCCCTTTCGCGCACCAGCTGGGCGTCGGCCGGAGAAGCAATCCAGGCCAGTCAGCGCAGCATCGCCTCCATCGGCAAGCAGATGTAAACCGCCGAAAGCAGCTATCGCCTGGCTGCGGCGGGCGTGAAGGATTTTGATAAATCTGCCGCAGGGCTTACTGCGAAGCTGACGCTGCTTCAGGAGAAACTGCGGCTGCAGCAGAAGGCGGTCACCGAATATGGGAAGACGCTAGCTGCCGCAAAAGAACAGCTGCAGGCGGCGCAGCAGGTCAAAGATCCGGACAAAATCCGCGAGGCCACCGATGCGGTGCAGGATGCGGAGACCGCGCTCAACAATGCCCGCGCTGCGGTAAAGCAGACGCAGGCGGACATTGCCGGCTGCAATAAAGAATTGAAAGCGGCGCAGTCCGAATGAACGAAGGCCGGGAAGAGTCTGGAGTCCTTCGGCAAATCCTGCGATAACGTCAGTAAGAATCCCGATGAGTACGAGCAGGCTCTGCTGCTTAGAAGTAAGGAATATGATATGGCACGATCTATTCTATTTATGATGATAGGACGCAAAAAGAAAAGCGAAAAGATCAAATAATGAACTTGAATTTGTCACCTACAATCAACTGAAGCGAACGATGAGCCTTTTTGCCATTTGTACAACTGACAACAGAAGCAATGGAAATCAGTGGATAATCATTTGGAATGCATAGATATTTAGCAGTTTCATAATTAGCAAATACCATTTCAATGACTTTACGAGAACTTACAAAGGAAATACCGCACTTTTTCTGAATCAGCTCATACATGGAACAATTGTTCAAATCCTCAAACAAAAGAAAGTCGAATGATTCGGTAAACCGTGCGATTTCCAATGAGACGGGCACATTGTCTGCCAGTCGAACGCGTTCAATGGCAACGACCTTGGAGCCTTCTGGCAAATCCAGTTCTTCAAGGTCTTCCGGCAAAGCATCTTCGAGCTGGCATTTCATCACTCTTGCACCTGCCTTACAGTTAATTTCGCGACAAATTTCGGAAAAACTGTTGGCTTTAGCGCTTAACGGACGAGACATTTTTTTCTGGCTGACATAAGAACCGCGTCCGCGGTAGCGCACCAGGTAGCTTTCTTTCGTCATTTCTTTGAGCGCCTTGCGCACCGTGGTGCGGCTGACATGATACTCTTCTACTAATTCTGACTCAGTAGGAAAACGTTCACCAGGCTTAAGATCTCCCTCATCAATAGCGCGCTTGAGTTCGGTATACAGTTGCATATATAGAGGGGTCTGGGAATATTCAAGTTCTGGCATAATCTCAATTCCTTTTAAAATATTCTATTTGCATTAATACATTTTAAACATAAAACCGTTAAATGTCAAGGAAATCCCAAAAGATGCTTTTTTGCATGCAGAAAACCGCCTTTAATTTACCTTTTTTTAATTATTTTATAAAAGGCTATTGACAATTTGTATTTAATGTATCATAATACTATTGGAATAAAACTTAATTAAATGTGCTTGGAGGCGATATCGATGGAAGTTAAGGACATGATTGCAAAGATCGTTAAAGAAAAGCAGGAGCATGGCGGCGTTCGCCAAGTATACTTTGTAGCGTGCGGTGGTTCTTTGGGCGCTTTTTATCCCGCTAAGACGTTTCTTGAAAATGAAGCACGGACATTGACAACCGGTTTGTTCAGCAGCAATGAATTTGTTCACAGCACTCCAAAGGCGTTCGGCTCACAATCTGTGCTGGTGGTAGCTTCGCATAAGGGCAATACGCCTGAAACTGTTGAAGCAGCACGCATTGGTCAGTCAGCAGGCGCTCCCGTGATTGCACTGACATACTTTGAAAACACCCCCATTCATGAGCATGCAGATTATATTGTGAATTATTCCTTCGGCGATAGCAAAGACATAGCGCAGGAAAAGGTGATTCAAGCGCTGAAGGTTGCTGTAGAGTTGGTCAACCAGATCGAAGGCTATGAGCATTACAATGCATTCTATCAGGGTGTGAATATGATCGACGGTATTGTCAAGCGTGCATGTAAGCATGTGGCTCGGCGTGCGCAGGCCTTCGCAGAGAAATACAAGGATGATACTGTGTTTTATACCATTGGCAGTGGCGCGGCGTATGGCGCGGCGTATATGGAGTGCATCTGTATTTTCATGGAAATGCAGTGGATTAACTCCAACGCTATTCATGCGGGCGAGTTTTTTCACGGGCCGTTTGAAATCACTGATGTGAATATACCGTTCTTTATGCAGATGTGCGAAGGTAAAACTCGTGCGCTGGATGAACGAGTGCTAACGTTTTTGAAAACTTATGCCAGACGTATTGAGGTATTGGACGCAAAGGAGCTTGGTTTGTCTACAATTCCTGCTGCTGTTGTGGACTACTTCAATCATTCCTTGTTCAATAACGTATACAATGTATATAATCATGCGCTGGCAGACATCCGCCAGCACCCGCTGACGACGCGTCGATATATGTGGAAGGTTGAATATTGATCGGAGGGCGCACGGTAGATGATCAGGATTCTTGGCTTAGGCGACAATGTAGTCGACCGGTTTTTGGACAGGGGACGAATGTATCCTGGCGGTCAGGCAATGAACGTTGCCGTTTATGCGTCCATGTTAGGCGCGGAAAGCGGGTATCTGGGCGTTTTTGGAACAGACGAAATGGCCATGCTTAATAAAGCCGTATTAAAAGAACTTCATGTGGATACGAGCCATGCTGTGACGGAAAAAGGGGAAAATGCCTTCGCATGCGTACGTATTGTAGCTGGTGAACGTGTATTCCTTGGATCCAATAAAGGTGGAGTTGCACGAGAACGCAAATGGCGCTTCTCCAAAGAAGATCTGCGCTATATCGCTTCCTTTCAGGTTGTACATACTGATCAAAACAGCTACATTGAAGATGATCTGCCGCTGCTTCACAAAACCGGCGTATTGATTTCATTTGACTTTTCATGGAAGCTGGACAGCATATATCTGCGCAAATGCGCACCATATGCTGACATTGCATTTCTGTCTCTTGCGGGAATGCCTGAAGAAGATGCTAAGGAAAAAATGCTGGAAACCGCTGCATTCGGCCCACGCCTGGTCGTAGGAACGCGAGGTGAGCAGGGATCTATAGCTCTGATAAAAGAAGAATGGCTCAGTCAAGGCATCATTCCCACGCAGGTAACAGATACCATGGGAGCTGGCGATTCCTTTGCGGCCGCCTGCTTGGTCGCCCTTTTGGAATCAGGCAAAATCACGGTGGAAAGCGTGCATACGGCACTGTCTGCTGCTGCTGAGTTCGCAGCAAAAACCTGCACCATGGAGGGAGCATTTGGATATGGACAACCGTTTATATTAACACAAAGCGAGAGAAAAATGATCGAAAACAATCATGGATAAGGAGGATGTTCGAGATGCCATTTGATTTTTCTGCTCTTCCCATTGTGGATGCACATGCGCATCCCTTTATGCCGAGCCGAGAGAAAAAAGTATATGGCCGGCGTTACATTTTGTCCAGTGACCGTTACACGCCCGTTCCACAAACAGATATTGAAAATACACTGGCCTATCGCATGATTCTCATCGAACTGGCGCGGCTTCTGCATATGGATCCCGATTCGCCGGACGAAGAGATCATCACTGCCCGTAACGATTTGGCGAGAAAGAATTATCAGGCATATGTAGAGATGCTTTTCCAGGACGCTGGTATCGTGGCTTATCTAAACGAAACAGGCTTTCCAATTCAGGGTGCGCGTTTGCGTCCGGAAGAAAAACGGGAGTTTAAAAACGCCATAGCACGGCTTAATGTGCTGGAGATTATTCGCTGCGAGATGACGTGCAACCATCTGATAGAAGATGCCGGGCGAATGTTGTCCTTTGATGAGTTTCTGGACATGTTTAGAAAAAACATCCGCGATCGCGTGAAAAATGGCCGCATTGCAGCGCTCAAAACGGTGATCGGCTATTTCTCCGGGCTTGAAATTCTGTGGACAGAAAAATCTGCCGCTGAACGCTCTTTCTACGCCCATTATTATGGGAAACAGCTGGAACGCGCTATTCAGAAGCCTTTTCGAGATTTTATGGTCTTTGAATGCGTCCGGTTATGCGAAGAGCTAGGGCTTCCGCTACAGATCCATACTGGAGCAGGCGATCCGCCATCCTGTGATCTGCGGTTGATGCGTCCCGGTCTTCTGTATGAATTTTTGAATCGCGAGGATACAGGACGCATCTCGATTGCGCTGCTGCATGGTGGGTATCCTTTCGCTGATGAAATGGCTTTCATGGTTAACGGCTATTCCAATGTTGTGACGGACGTTTCCTCAATGACCTGCGATGATAGCATCGCTGTGGAACGCGTATTGCCAATGTTATTGGAAAAGATACCTCTGACAAAGATCATGTATGGGTCGGATGGCGCAGGTGATGTTGATCCCATCTGGTTCTCTGCTGTTAATTTCAAGCGCGTGCTGGGGCGCGTATTCGATGATCTTGAGGAAAGGCATGTTTTTACACACAGCTACGGGGAAAAAGCTGCCCGCTTGATTCTGACTGAAAACGCTGAGCGGTTTTATCATCTTTGATACGGTTATTCTTCTTTCTTAGGGAAGAAAACATAGAAAAAGGAGGAATATACTCATGCGGCGAACTCGATTGCTCTCTTTAGTCATGGTTGTGTTGCTTCTGGCCTCTCTAACATCAGCCGGGGCATTGGCGGATGGCGATCAGCCTGAAAAGACCATTCGCATCTACACCAACCGTTCCGAATCCCATGTGGCGTACACTCTCTGGGTAAACTTGGTGGAGCGTTATCGCGCCGAGGTGAATCCGAATTTCAAGGCCGAGATCGAAACTGTTTCCAATCTGGACCAGTACAAAGACAAGCTTAAGCTGTACATCGCAGGTAATAATCTGCCGGATATATTCCAAATTGACAAGGGACCTATCGCCCAGGAGCTGGCCAGCATGGGTAAGTTGGTAGACATTGATGCGGAGCTTCAACGTCTTGGCCTTGCCGATATGCTTAACGAAGGCTGCCGCAGATATGTTGCGTTTGATGATGGGAGCCTATACATTTTCCCTGAATCCCGTTATGGCAATACAATTTTCTACTGGAAGGATAAATTTGCTGCTGCGGGAATCGAAAAAGAACCCAACACCTTCGCGGAATTTCTGGATGTCTGCGCAAAGCTTAAGGCCAATGGCGAAGTGCCAATGGCTATTACGGGAAAGGCCAGTTGGAATCCTCTCCATGTAATGTACCTGCCCAGTTTCTCCGTGACAGGCAACGTTTGGATAAACACTGCCAAAAATGGCGAGACGACTTTTGCTGCCGAACCGGTAGTGTGGGACTCTGTAAACTTCTTTGACGCGCTGGTGAAGAATGACTTTTTCCCAGCCGGATTTGGCAATATCGAATATACTGACGTAATGAACGGCTTTCTGGGCGGACAATATGCCATGGCGTGGGCACAGAGCCTGTATATTCCAAAAATGGATCAGCTTTATGACGAAGGTAAGATCGGATTTATGCGCATTCCGCTGAATGATCGCTATCGGGAAGAGGAGCGCTTAGCTACTATTGCCATTCAATGCGGTATCTCATGGTCTTTCAACAAAGAAAAGTTTGACACGGAATTGCAGCGCTTCTTCGACTTTATAATGACGAACTACAGTGAAGAAAGCTATAAACTGAAGTTATTCTCCCCCTTTGACACGGAACTGCCTGAAGGCATGTCCACCATGATGAAGAACTACTACGCTGAAATGGTAAAACAAACCGTGTGTTGGATCAACTGGGACGACGCCTGCGATCCTGTAACATGCCAGCAGATGGATGATTCCGTCAAGGAACTGGCTGCTGGGTTGATTTCTGCCGAAGAATTCGTGAGGTTGTTGGATGAATCTGTGCAGGAAAACGGCATAGAGTATTTCCAATAATCTTCATGCGCCGGGGTGGAAAGAGTGCCACCCCGGTAATTAACTCCTTTGAAGGGAGCGACACAAACGAATGGACAGCATTTTCAGAAAAAAATCTACCATTTGCGGTTTCCTGATTCCAGCGTTGCTGATTTACACGTCTGTCGTTTTCGTGCCGATCATTTGGTCGATGTACTACAGCGTATTTAACTGGAATGGGTTTGGCGTAAAAAAATATGTTGGGCTGAGCAACTATGTCAAATTGCTTACGCGCGATAGAAGCTTTTGGCCAGTCCTTGGACAGACGTTTATCTATACCATCCTTCAGATTCTGTTTCAGGTGGGCGGCGGGCTTTTGCTGGCCATTCTCTTAACTAGCCTCCGTCAGGGACGAAGTGTTATGCAAACTCTTTACTATGTTCCCGTCATTATTTCGTCCGTGGCTATTTCGCAGATTTTCGGCAAACTTCTTTCCGTTAGCCCCGTTGGCCTTGTCAATGCCCTGCTAGGCAAGCAAATAGAGTGGTTGACTACCCCGCGCCTGTCGTTACTCATGTGCGCGATGGTGGAGGGATATAAAACAGCGGGAACTTATATGGTTATCTTTTTCTCGGCTCTGATTTCCGTTCCGCCAGAGCTTAACGAAGCAGGCATTATCGATGGTGCTAACGCTTTTCAGTGTATGGTGCGCATTAAACTGCCTTATATCCGCCCTATCATTCTGACGAATGTGGTGCTGGTGCTCAACAACTCCTTGCGATCGTTTGATATTCCGTATCTTTTGACTGCAGGAGGGCCAGGAACAACATCGGAGCTGATAGCGTCATTCATGTATAAAAAAGCGTTCAGCAGCATGCAATACGGTTACGGCAGCTCTATTGCTGTGATAATTATAATCATTTGCTTTATTTTGGCAATTTTCTGTATGCGGACGTTTGAAGAAGGAGGTAACTGACGATGAAGTACCAAACGAAAAATACCGTTCGTGCAGGCACAGCAGTCAAGTGGATCGCTGCGCTTATCGTCGCTTTTTTTCAGGTATACCCGCTGGTTTATAGCTGTTTGTCTGGGTTTCGTACGCAAGCAGAATTTCAGACGCTTCCGCCCTATGCCTTTCCGCGCAGCTTGTATCTGAGCAATTATCAATATGTTATTACAGAATCCAATATTCCCTTGTACTTTTTGAACAGCCTGATTATTATGATGGCGGTCATTATTCTGGTGCTTGTACTTTCGTCTATGGCGGCCTTTGCTATTGCCAAAATGCGGTTCAGGATGAGTCACTATCTACTGGTATATTTTCTGCTCGGTTTGATGATTCCCATGCAGGTATGTTTGCTTCCGTTATATCTGGTGTTCTCTAGGCTCAATCTAACCGACACATATCTGGGTGTGATTACTCCTCAGACGGCGTTCGGACTGCCGTTGTCCATTTATCTGTTTGTGAGTTTTTATCGCTTTTTGCCAGATGACTTGCTGGAAGCCGGTGTAATTGACGGATGTTCGGCAAGGCGGTTGTTTATCAGCATTGTATTGCCCATGTCGCGCAATACGCTGATAACATTGGCTTTGATGCGCGCGGTGTTTTGTTGGAACGATTTTATCTTTCCATATACTTTTACCAGTTCCAAGAGAATGCAAACCATAACTCTTGGCCTTCAGGATTTTGTAGGAGCCTATGGTTATACAGACTGGGGAAAAACGTTTGCCACTATTACTATAACGATATTGCCTACGCTGTTGGTTTACTTCTTTCTTGGAAAATATATGGTTGCAGGTCTTTCGGACGGCGCTGTGAAAGGATAACGCGCAGCGTCAAGCACTCAGAACAAAGAACGATGAAAGGGGATCGATAATTTATGTTGAATTTTCGTTATTGTATGCCCACGCAGGTTATTTTCGGAAGAAATACACAATGTCAGGTAGGTGAAGAAATAAAAAGGAGGGGCGGAACGCGTGTGCTGGTACACTATGCGGCTGATGCTGCTTGGGCACGGCCACTTTTGGATACAGTTTATGCTTCTTTAACAGAGGCGGGCTTGGCTTATGCGCCTTTAGGTGGAGTCGTGCCCAATCCGCGCTTGCACAAAGTATACGAGGGAATTGAGCTTGGACGGCGCGAAAAGGTGGATTTTATTCTCGCCGTAGGCGGCGGAAGCGTCATCGATTCGGCCAAAGCTATTGGCTATGGACTAATGGACGATGGAGATGTGTGGGATTTCTATATTAGGAAGCGAACACCTCGAGCCTGTATGCCCGTAGGAGTTATTCTAACTCTAGCGGCAACTGGCAGCGAGACCAGTGATGGCTCCGTCATTACCAACGAGGACGGCTGGCTTAAACGTGATGTCGGATCCGATATGGCACGCCCTCGATTTGCCATCATGAACCCGGAGCTGACATTCTCCCTTCCTGCATATCAGACAGCCAGTGGCAGCGCAGACATTATCATGCATGCTATGGAACGTTATTTTACACAGATTGATCATGTAGATCTGAGTGATCGACTGTGTGAAAGCGTCATAAAAACAGTCATGCGACAGCTTCCCATTGCACTGAAAACGCCTGCCGACTATGATGCACGCGCTGAGCTGATGTGGGCAGCGACAGTATGCCATAACGGTCTCCTGACTTCTGGGCGCAAGGGAGACTGGGCAAGCCATAATTTGGAACATGAATTGGGCGGCATGTTCGATGTTGCGCATGGCGCAGGACTATGTGCTGTGTGGGGAAGCTGGGCACGCTTTGTCTATCAAGCAAATATCATGCGTTTTGCACAGTTCGCCGTCGAGGTGATGGATTGTCAGATGGACTATCAGAACCCAGAACAAACCGCGCTGGAGGGTATCGCAGCGATGGAACGCTTTTTTAAACGTATTCATATGCCGACTTCCATTTCCGATATGGGCATTGAAATGACGGAAAGCCAACTTGATCGCCTGGCTGATAAGTGCTCTAATGGCGGGACTCGAACTATCGGTGCATTTAAAGCATTAGGACGCGAAGACATAAGGACTATCTATCAGATGGCACGCTGATTAAATAAGCGCCGGATAATGATAAAAGAATGGAGAGGAAAGCGTAAAGACGATAAAATCGGCGCGCCATATAGAATCATCTATGAGTATTAACGCTGTTCAGTTCGAAGGTTATAATATGAGGCATAATGTGCTGCTATCTGAAAAGACAAATAGACTATTTATACTCTATAAAAAGGCAACACTCTGCTTACAGGGCTATAAGGAATTCTGAAATGGGATAAGCATAATTCTATCTAAAAAGCTGCAAAAAACGCTTGTGCTTATGCCGTGAATATGAGAGAAATCTATTACTTTTTCTGACGCTCCCCACTTCAATTAACAGGGGGAGCTTTTTTGAATGAAAAAGCTGAAAAGCCGCAATAGAGACGGCAGATATTTGTCGATACAGCATTCGTTATGCCTGGCCGCAGAGTGTCACAGGAGACTCCAACTTCATGTCCGATTACTCCTTTCCGCACATCTAATACTAGAGATTGTTCACACTAAAGAATCAAAAAATCATGGCGAACAGGATAAAACCAGCAAAAACAATATCGAGCTTGTCATAGCGAATAAAGACCCTCCGAAAGCGTTTGATTCTTCGAAAGAAACGCTCGACCTCGTTTCTGCGTTTGT
>ERZ827150.5364-NODE-5364-length-10368-cov-2.573257_pt1 | contig 10368 bp, 10 predicted proteins | sample MGYA00519779_ERZ827150 | MGnify/ENA primary metagenome ERZ827150 (study PRJEB31778, sample SAMEA3449267) | human gut metagenome | biome: human gut; feature: human-associated habitat; material: faeces | place: United Kingdom | collected 2010/2012 ...
AGGCGCTTACTCTGGGCCAGCAGCTTTTCCTCCTGGGCCAGCAGATACACGGAGAACACCAGCGCCAGCAGGAAATTCACCAGTGCCCCCAGGATGGAGGTGGTGATGTCCAGGGTGGTGTTCACCACATTGCCGCCGTTGTTGGTGAGGAAGTCCTTCACCACCTTGGTGGCGTTGTCGGCGTTCATAGACAGCTCCGGCAATGTGACGCCCCGCTCCGCCGCAAAAGCTATGACCCCGTTCCACCAGAAGCTGATCCACATAGACGGGCACATTGGCCACCAGCGTGGCCCCGGCCTCCTCCAGACGGGGGATAAGAATGAAGATAATGGCGAAGATGATGCCCAAAAACAGCAGCATGGTCAGCGTCAGGCAGATGGGGCGCTTCAGCTTTCCCCGCCAGATCTCCGGCGCCTTGGCCAAGGCCTTGTCCCACAGCCGCTCCACCACCTTCAGCAGCAGGTTTACCACATAGGCGACGCAGATGCCCAGCAGCAGCGGCGCCAGCAAGGAGAAGAAGCTGTCCACCACTGCGCTCAGGGCCGAGAGATTATTCAGCCCCCAGTACAGCAGGATGGCGCAGAGCACCAGCAGTAAAATGCACTTAAAATTCTTCTTATTCAGCTCCAAACGGAACCCACCCTTCTCCGAAATTGCACCGAAATGCACCTAATTGTATCTATTATACCATAGCATCTGTGAAGATTCTATGTAGAAAAAGGAAATTTTCCGTGCCGATCCCATAAAAAGCGCGGCGCCCCCGGAGGCCGAAGCCGCCGGGAGCGCCGCTATAGGGGAAAAGGGGAAAGCAAATGAAAACGGATCACGAAATCGTCGCCTGCGCACTTTATCTCCGGCAGATACTATTCCTCCATCTATATTATATTCCATATTATGGGAAATAACAATGTTCCTTTTCCCCCGCATGAAGAGAGGGTATTTGCGCCTGCAGGCAGCCTCAGTCGCTGAACAGGGTGTCCAGGACCTGCTCCCGGGTAATGCCGCCAAAGAGGTCCGCCACCGGATAGCGCTCCAGCACCCGGCATACCTCCTCCCGGCGGAAGGGCGTACCCAGCAGGGCCTTTGTCAGCGGCTCCAGGCTGCTGACAGACAGGAAATCCCCGTGGAAGATCACATCTGTAATAAGGCCCCGGGACACGGACACGCCCACCTCCAGGCAGCCGCCGTCCCAGTAGCGCTTGGCGGTCATATCGAACCGGGGGGAGCGGCCATAGTTCCACTCCCAGGTGTCGTATTTCTCCGCCTTCAGTGCATCCGCCTGGGCCAGCTCCTGGGCTGTCAGGGCGTCGAACACCATGCCGCTGCCGGCCAGAGTTTCCTTCAGATAGGCCCAGAAGGCGGGCATATCCATATCCTGCTTCAAAAAGCTGCGGATATTGCCGATGCGGCTGCGGACGGACTTGGTGCTCTTGGAGCGGAACTTCTCCGGGTCCACCTGCAGGGCCCCGGCCACCATGTCCGCATTGGCGTCAAAGAGCAGGGTGCCGTGGTGGAGGATACGGTCTCCCCACAGCCGCTGGGCCGTGCCGGAGACCTTGCGCCCCTCCACCAAAATATCGTTGCGGCCGGAGGCCTCCGCCTGCAGGCCCAGGCCCCGCAGTGCCTCCACCACCGGCTGCGTAAACCGGGCCATGCTTAAGGCGGCCCTGTCTCCGGCGTCGGTGATGAAGGAATAATTCAGATTCCCCAGGTCATGGTAAACCGCGCCGCCGCCGGTGCTGCGGCGCACCACATGAATGTGATGGGCCTCCACAAAGGGGCGGTTGATCTCCGCCTCGGTATTCTGGTTCTGCCCCACCACGATGGTGTTGTCGTTCTGCCAGAGCAGAAGATAGTCGCCCCGGGTGCGGTGGGTCAGCACATATTCCTCAAAGGCAAGATTATAATACGGGTCCCGGGAGCCCGTTTCCAAATAGTGTACGGCGTGCTGCATACGGCGTCCTCCTGTCGGTGAAAAAATCCCTCCGAGAGTGAGAGAGGGGAGCTCTCGGAGGGATAAGGATAATGCGAACTCAGTTTTTGGTGTGAATGGCGCGCTTTTCGGCGTTCAGAGCCGCCTCGCGCATGGTCTCCGTGACGGTGGGGTGGGAGTGGATGGTGTCGACGATCTCATCCAGGGTCATCTCGCCCTCAATGGCCAGCGCACCCTCAGCAATGAGGTCGGTGGCCCGGGGCCCGATGATGTGCATACCCAAAATCTCGCCGTACTCGGCCCCGGCGATGATCTTCACCAGGCCCTCGCCGCCGTTGAGGATCAGAGCCTTGCCGTTGGCGCTCATGGGGAACTTGCCCACCTTATAGGCAATGCCCTGGGCCTTGCACTGCTCCTCGGTCAGACCCACGGAGGCCGCCTCCGGCTCCATGTACACGCAGGTGGGGTTGGTCTTTTCGCAGTAATGGGCCTCCAGGCCGCAGATATTCTCCGAGGCTACCTCGCCCATGGCGGAGGCGGTGTGGGCCAGCTGTGCATGGCCGAACACGCAGTCGCCGATGGCGTACACGCCGGGTACATTGGTCTCCATCTTGTCGTTGACCAGGATGCGGCCCTTGTCGTTGTCGATCTTTCCGGCGGCCAGGTCCAGCCCGGCGGTATTGGCCTTGCGGCCGATGGCCACCAGCACCTTCTCCGCCTCAAAGCTGACGGTCTTGCCGCTCTTATCCTTGCAGACTACCTTGGCACCCACAGGGCTGCTCTCCACGGACTGCACAGGGCACTCCAGATGGAAGTCCATGCCCATCTTCTTCATGTGGGCCACGCCGATCTTGGTCAGGTCGCCGTCCAGCATGGGCAGCATATGGTCCATAGCCTCCACCACGGTGATCTTGGTGCCGAAGGCGGCATAGGCGCAGGCCAGCTCCAGACCGATGACGCCGCCGCCGATGACCACCATGGTCTGGGGCAGCTTCTCCAGGGACAGAGCGCCGGTGGAGTCGATGCAGTTGGGATTTTCCTTCAGGCCGGGAATAGGGGGCTGGGCATTGACGGAGCCGGTAGCCACGATAATGGCATCGGCGGTCATGGTCTCCTTGCTGCCATCGGCCTTGGTGACCTCCAGTTGCTTCTCGCCGGTGAACTTGGCGGTGCCGTCCACCTTCTTGACCTTGTTCATCTTCAGCAGGCCGGCCACACCGCTGGTGAGCTGCTTGCTGATGGCGTTCTTATGGGCGATGACCTGGGGGAAGTTGACCTTTACGCCCTCCACCTCCACGCCGATGTCCTTGCCCTGGGTCTTGATCTGCTCCACCAGCTCGGCGGAATGCAGCAGGCACTTGGTGGGAATGCAGCCCACATTCAGGCAGGTGCCGCCCAGGTACTGCTTCTCCACGACGGTGACCTCCGCACCCAGCTGCGCGGCACGGATGGCAGCCACATAGCCGCCGGGGCCGCCGCCGATGACGATGACGGACTTTTTACCGCCGGCAGGAGCAGCGGCAGGCGCCGCCGGAGCCTGGGGCACAGCCGCCGCCACAGCGGCAGGCACTGCGCCGGGCACAGCCTCGCCAGCCTGACCGATCCAGGCCAGGGTACCCTTAACGGGAATGTCGTCGCCCTCCTGAGCCACCAGCTTCAGCACAACGCCGTCCTGCTCGCTGGTCAGCTCGTTGGTCAGCTTGTCGGTGGTGATCTCCGCCACCACCTCGCCGGCCTTTACGGTATCGCCCTCGTGCTTGAGCCACTTGGAAAGAGTACCCTCCTCCATGGTCAGACCCAGCTGAGGCATTTTCAGTTCATAAGCCATTTTTCTAATCCTCCCCGCTTACAGGATGATGCTCATGGGCTTCTCCAGCAGATCCCGGAGAGCCATCACGAACTTGGCGGCCACGGCGCCATCGATGAGGCGGTGGTCATAGGTAAAGGACAGGCGCATGACCTGGTGCTTGGAGATGTTGCCCTCGTCGTCCATCACCAGCTCGTCCTCCACGGCGCACACGCCCAGAATGGCGGCGTCGGGCTGGTTGACGATGGGGGTGAAGGTCTCAATGCCGAACATACCCAGGTTGGAGACGGAGAAGGTGGAGCCCTTGTACTCGTCCGGGGTCAGCTTGTTGCCCTTGGCCCGGGAGGCCAGATCCTTGGCGGCGGCGGAGAGGGCGTCCAGGCCCATGTGGTCGGCGTCGCGGATCACGGGAACGATCAGGCCCGCGTCCAGTGCCACTGCCATACCCAGATTTACATGGGCCCGCTGGATGATCTGGTCGCCGTCCAGGCTCACCAGCACCTCCGGGTGCTGACGCAGGCACTTGGCCGTGGCCTTGAGGATCAGATCGTTGACGGAATACTTGTTGCCCGTCTCGGCCAGGAGCATCTTGCGGAACTTCATCAGCTCCGTAACATCCACCTTGGTGTTCTGGGTAACAGGGGGGATCTCCGTGTGGGACTGCAGCATACGCTGGGCCACCACCTTGCGCATACCCGCCAGCTTGGAGACGGTGTCGCCCTCCATCAGCTCCAGCCCGGTCTTGCTCACGGGCTTGGCGGCGGGGGTGGGCTCGGCAGCCACAGGGGCCGCGGCCTTGGGTGCATTGGCGGCAGCCAGCACATCCTGCTGGCGGATACGGCCGCTGGGGCCGCTGCCTACGATACCGCTGACATCCACGCCCAGCTTGGCCGCCGTCTTGCGGGCCAGGGGGGAGATGCGGATACGGGCGCCGCCTGCGGCCACGGGAGCGGGCACAGGGGCAGCGGCAGCCGGGGCGGCGGGAGCAGCCGGGGCAGCAGGAGCAGCAGCGGCGGCGGCAGGGGCATCGCCTACGGCCTCGCCGGGCTGGCCCACATAGCACAGCAGGCCCTTCACGGGTATATCCTCGCCCTCCTGGGCTACGATCTTCAGCAAAACGCCGTCATGCTCGCTGGTGACCTCACTGGTCAGCTTGTCGGTGGTGATCTCCAGCAGCACATCGCCGGTCTTTACGGCATCGCCCTCATGGTTGATTCACTGTGAGACGGTGCCCTCCTCCATGGTCAGGCCCAACTGGGGCATACATACTTCAAAAGCCATAGTTCTCCCTCCTTACTTGTTCAGCACGCGCTTCACCGCGGCCACGATGTCCTCCGGATGGGGGAAGTTCTTGTCCTCCAGCACGGGGCTGAAGGGGGAGCAGATGTTCAGGCCGCAGACACGCTCCACCGGAGCGTCCAGCTCGTCGAACAGCTCCTCGCCGATCTGAGCGGAAAGCTCACCGGCGAAGCTGCCGCGCTTGACCTCCTCGGAGACGATGATGGCGTTGTGGGTCTTGGAAATGGTCTTTACAATGGCGTCCCAATCCAGGGGCACCAGGGTGCGCAGGTCCAGCACCTCGGCCTCAATGCCCTGCTCGGCCAGCTTGGCGGCAGCCTCCATGGAGAAGTTTACCTCGCGGCTCCAGGTGATGATGGAAATATCCTTGCCCTCCCGCTTCACAGCGGCCTGGCCCAGAGGAATGGTGTACTCCTCCTCGGGGATCTCCTCCTTCTTGGCGTACAGCAGCTTGTGCTCCAGGAAGATAACGGGGTCATCGTCCCGAATGGCGGTCTTCAGCAGGCCCTTGGCATCCGCGGCGGAGCAGGGAGCCACCACCTTCAGGCCGGGGAAGTGGCAGAAGAAGTTCTCCAGAGACTGGGAGTGCTGGCCGGCGTTGCGGCGTCCGGCGCCCATGGGAGCCCGCAGGACCATGGGGACATTGCACTGGCCGCCGGTCATATAGCGGATCTTGGCCGCCTGGTTGAACAGGGGGTCGGCGCACTCGGTGGCGAAGTCGTCATACATCAGCTCCACCACGGGACGCAGGCCGCGCATAGCCGCGCCCACGGCCATACCTACGAAGCCCTCCTCGGAAATGGGGGTATCAATGACCCGGTTGGGGCCGAACTCCTCCAAAAAGCCCTTGGTAATGGCAAACACATTGCCCATAACGGCCATATCCTCGCCCATGATAAAGACATTTTTGTCCCGGAGCATCTCCTCGTGCAGGGCCTCACCGATGGCCTTGCTGACAGTAATCTTTTTCATCGTGCCACACACCTTTCATTGTCGCTCACATACATATCGTCCAGCACCGTGGCGGGATCGGGATACTCGGACTCGTCGGCAAACTTAACGGCCTCGGTCATCTCGGCATCCGCCGCTGCGGTGATCTCGTCCAGCTCCTCCTGGGTGGCGCCCAAAGCCAGCAAACGCTTGCCCAGCTTCATGATGCCGTCATTCTCCAGGGCGTGCTCCATGTACTCCTTGGGGCGGTACACGGCGGGGTCGCCGCAGTAATGGCCCTGATAGCGGTACACGGTGGCCTCCACCAGATAGGGGCCCTTGCCGCTGCGGGCGTGCTCCATGGCCTTCTTCATGGCCTCGTAAACCTCCGTGGGGTTGGTGCCGTCCACGATGGCATAGGGCACGCCGTAGGCCTCGGCACGGCTGGCCAGATGGGGGGTATTGGTGACCCGGTGGATCTCGGTGGATACACCGTAGCAGTTGTTTTCAATGAACCACACCATGGGAAGCTGCCATGCGGCGGCCATATTCAGGGACTCGTGGAAGCTGCCCTCGTTGGTGGCGCCGTCGCCGAAGCAGCCCACGGTCACCGCGCCGTCGCCCAGGATCTTGGAGGCCAGAGCGCTGCCGGCGGAGATAGGCTGGCCGCCGCCTACGATACCGTTGGCGCCCAGGTGGTTCATCTTCTCCATGTCCGCAATGTGCATGGAGCCGCCCTTGCCCTTGCAGTAGCCGGTCTTTTTGCCGAACAGCTCGGCCATAGCCAGCTTGGGGTCAGCACCCCGGGCAATGGCGTGGCCGTGGCCACGGTGGGTGGAGGTAAAGTAGTCCTGGGGGCCGATAGCGGCGAAAGCGCCGGCCTCAGCAGCCTCCTGCCCGATGCTCAGATGGATATTGCCTGCCAGCATACCCTTGGTGAAGCACTCGGCGGCGTGTTCCTCAAAGGCCCGGATCCGGACCATAGCACTCCAAAAGCTGCTCCTTACTGTACATTTCCTTAGTTTTCTTTTCAGCCAATGTTCTCACACCTTTCTTTAGCTGTCCCTTACGCCTGCTTGGGCGCGAACAGGGGCACTTCCAATTCGTCGTCAAATTTTCTTCCCATGACCAGTCCGCCGATCTCGGCGATGATCACATCCACGGTGAGCAGCACCTTGGTGCCCTCTACCAGGTGGCCGCCGTGGGCGTTGCCGTAGCGGTCGCTGAGGCTCATGTGTACATGGAGGTTCGTGACCCCCTGGTCGTTATGGCAGATGATGCCGCTGCCGGCGGTCAGCTCAATGGGCCCCGTCAGGTGCAGCACCTCGCCGTAGCCGTAGCCGGCCTTCTTGTCCGGCAGCTCCACGGGATTGCAGTAGGCAACGCCGTCCAGACTGCCGATGGCGCTGAGGATCACGCCGTTATTGATGCCGGCCCGGCGGCAGGCCTCCGTGAGGCCCTGCAGCACATCCGTGCCGGGACGCAGCCGCACGGCGATGACCCGGGTGAGATTGCCCTGGGCCATTTCCAGAATGTCATTCATGGTTATTCACTCCCTATTCCGTTAAAGCTCGATTTGCTGCATCGGTTCCGTCAGCGGCAGGACCCGCAGCCCACTGTCCGCCGCCCCACGCGGCATACGCCGCGCCATATCCTGCATATGCATCCCATCGTCCTCCGGAAAGGGAACATGGTAGACGCACAGCGTATCCGTGTCAAAATGCCCGTGAAACAGGCGTGTATTATAATAAGCCTGGTAAAACAGGGGATTGAGGAACACCGCGTACAGGGGTGTGTCCGCCAGTCGGGAGAAGTCCTCGTGGAGATAGTCACTGTCCGCCGTGAACAGCACCCGCCGCCCGTCAAAGGTCAGTAGGTAGCACACATGGGGCACGGCCCGGTACTCCTCTCCCAGGTGCGGCACCATAAACGCCTGCACCGAAATATCCGGCTCTATCTGTATGGCGGCCCGGTCCGTATCGCGGCACAGGGGCACACAGGGGATGCCCTCCTGCCGCAGCCACCGGCTGAGCTTCTGCACCGCCGGGGACTCGTCCTTGGGATAAAACAGGCCCTTCACCCTCCGGCGCTCCAAAAGCGCCCGGACCATCTCCGGGTCAAAGTGGTCGGGATGGTAGTGGGTGAACAGCAGGTAGTCCAGCCGCTCAAAGGGCGGCTCGGCCCGAAGCATGGCCTCCCGGCAGCCGGGGGGCAGGAGGCTGAAGGGATTGTCCTTCCTGCCGAACAGCCCGTCCAGGAGCAGAGCCGTGTCCCGGTAGCGGATCAGCACGCCGGCGTTGGCCAGCAGGGTTACGCGGATGGGATAGCGGTCCATAGGTTTATTTTTCTTCGCCCACGGTCACATCCATCTTGTCCTCGTAATACTTGACCATGGCGATCTGGTCCTCGTCGATATGGCCGTTGTCGTTCATCCAGTCCATGACCCGCAGCACCACATCGGTCATAGGCGTATCCACGCCCATGTGATGGGCAAAGTGCTTGGCATTGAGGATGTCCTTGCGGTGAACGGCTACCCGGGCGCCGGGCTCGAAGTCGCGCTTGATGAGCTTGGGCACCTTGTTTTCATACACGGGGCCGCCGGCGAAGCCGCCCCGGGTGGCCTCGAAGGTGGTCTGCAGGTCGATGCCCGCCTTGGCGGCGAAAGCATAGGCCTCGGCGATGACGACCATGTAGGCTCCAGCCACCATGTTATTCACCAGCTTGGTGACGCTGCCGCTGCCGCTGCCGCCGGTGTAAACGGGATGACCCATGCACTCCAGCAGGGGCTTTACGCTCTCAAACACTTCCTTGTCGCCGCCGGTCATAATGGCCAGGGTGCCGGCAATGGCCATGGGATTGCCGCCGCTGATGGGGGAATCCAGCAGGTACATACCCGCTTCCTTGACGGTTTTATACAGGTCCTGGATGATGTCGGGGGCGGTGGAGCTGAGGTCAATGATGATGTTGCCCCGCTTGCCGTAGTGTACGGCGTCCTCCACGGACTTGCGGATAATGGCGTGGGTGGGCAGGATCTGCATGATGATGTCACACTGCTTATAAATATCCGTCTGCTCCTTCACCGGCGTACCGCCTGCGGCGGCGAACTCGTCCAGGCGATTCTGGGCCACATCAAAGCCCAGCACCTCACAGCCGCTCTTTTTAACCAGATTTTTTGCCATAGGCAGTCCCATAACGCCCAGGCCCAGGAAACCGATCTTCATATACATACATCTCCTTATTGAAATACATATGGAAACTCAACAAACTCCTTATTTTTTCCCTCCGTACCTCCCGCCCCCGGAGGGGCGGGAAGCACATTGGAAACAGAAAAGGAGTGTATAGGGGGGCAATATTAAGTCCTTACTTCTTCAGCAGGGACGGCAGCCAAGTGGTCAGCGGGTCCACATAGGTGATCAGCAGCAGCACCACGATGCTGATGAGCAGCAGGGGCATCAATGCCTTCAGAGACTTGCTGAGGCTGGTCTCACCGATCTGATTGCTCAGCAGCAGGCACAGGCCCACAGGAGGCGTGACCAGACCGATGCACAGGTTGAAGCTCATAACGATGCCGAACATCAGGGGGTTGATGCCGTACAGGGTCAGCAGAGGCATCAGAATGGGGGTCATCATAATGATGGCGGCATTGGCCTCCATGAGCATACCGATGATGAGGAACAGCAGGTTCAGCAGCAGCAGGATCAGCACCCGGCTCTCGGTGAGGCTGGAGAAGGTGTCCAGCAGCAGGGCCGGCAGACCGGATGTGACCACCACATAGCTGGAGGCCTTGGACAGGCCCACCATCACCATGATGGTGGCGGTGGAAACGGAGGCCTCCACAAAGGAGGAGGGCAGCTCGCTCCACTTGGTGTCCTTGTAGATAAACAGGCTCACGATCAGGGCGTACACCACGGCCACGGCAGCGGCCTCGGTGGCGGTGAAGATACCGCCGAAGATACCGCCCAGAATGATAATGGGCATCAGCAGGGCCCAGATGCTGCTCTTGAAGGTCTTGGCCACCTCCTTGGCGGGCATCTTCTCGTGGGCGGGGAGGTTATAGCGCTTTGCATATACCAGGGCGTAGCCCATGAGGCACACCACCAGCAGCAGGCCGGGGATCACGGAGCCGATAAACAGCTTGGACACCGACACATTGGTGATGGAGGCGTACACGATCAGGGTAATGGACGGGGGAATGATGGGGCCCAGAATGGACGAAATGGACGACACAGCCACGGCGAAGGGAGCGGGATAACCCTCCTTCTTCATGGCGGGAATGGTCAGGCCGCCGATGGCGGAGGCCGTAGCCACACCGGAGCCGGAGATGGCGCCGAACAGGCCCGAGGCCACCACCGTTACCAGGGCCAGGATACGCTTCATATCCACCATCCCTTATTGATCG
>ERZ827150.5370-NODE-5370-length-10360-cov-3.767686_pt1 | contig 10360 bp, 8 predicted proteins | sample MGYA00519779_ERZ827150 | MGnify/ENA primary metagenome ERZ827150 (study PRJEB31778, sample SAMEA3449267) | human gut metagenome | biome: human gut; feature: human-associated habitat; material: faeces | place: United Kingdom | collected 2010/2012 ...
TGCCGATTGCGGTTTTTAAACCGCGTTATTGATTGAGTTAGAAGCTCAAATTTTATAAGTTGACGGGACATGGCACAGTAGTGTGCTCATCCGGTCGAAACATCACTTGTGAAACGGTCAATAATAATCGGATGCACATCTGGGCAAAAGCATGCGTGCGAAAAAACGATACATAGGACTTTACGGAACAGGTGATGCAGCCTGTTCCTTTTTTTATAAAAGAAACAGGTCATCAAATTGAGAGGACTGTAGGCAAATGGAAAAAGGACAAATGCGCGCGCCAGTTTATGAGGCGCTTGAAAAGCTAAAGAAACGAAGAGTGGTTCCGTTTGATGTGCCAGGACATAAGAGAGGACGTGGAAACCCGGAATTAGTCGAGCTTCTTGGTGAAAAATGCGTCAGTCTTGATGTCAATTCCATGAAGCCGCTTGATAATCTGTGTCATCCGGTTTCAGTAATTAAGGAGGCAGAAGAGTTAGCGGCAGAGGCATTTCGTGCCGATCATGCATTTTTTATGGTTGGAGGAACAACGTCCTCTGTTCAGGGTATGGTGCTTTCTGTCTGCAAGGCAGGAGATGAAATCATTTTGCCGAGAAATGTTCATAAGAGTGTAATAAATGCACTTGTGCTTTGCGGTGCAATTCCAGTATATGTAAATCCGGAGATGGATAATCGTCTGGGAATCTCGCTTGGTATGCAGGTAAGCGAGGTAGAAAAGGCGATTCTTGAACATCCAAAGGCAGTAGCTGTCCTTGTCAATAATCCGACATACTATGGAATTTGTTCGGATCTTCGTTCTATTGTAAAGGTGGCACATGCACATGGCATGAAGGTGCTTGTAGATGAGGCACATGGAACGCATCTTTATTTTGGAGAAAATCTTCCAGTTTGTGCGATGGATGCAGGAGCAGATATGGCCTCAGTCTCCATGCACAAATCAGGCGGAAGCCTGACGCAAAGCTCCATCCTTTTAACAGGAAAGAACGTAAATTGGGAGTATGTCAGTCAGATTATTAACCTGACACAGACAACAAGTGCATCATATCTGTTGATGTCAAGCCTTGACATTTCCAGAAGAAATTTGGCACTTCGCGGAAAAGAGGCTTTTGGAAAGGTCGTTGCACTTGCCGACTATGCAAGAGAAGAGATTAATAAAATTGGCGGATATTATGCGTTTTCCAAAGAGCTTGTGAATGGGAGCAGTATTTTTGATTTTGATACGACAAAGCTCTCGATTCATACGCTGGAACTGGGACTTGCGGGAATCGAAGTCTATGATTTGCTTCGTGATGAGTATGATATTCAGATTGAGCTTGGTGATATAGCAAATATTTTAGCTTATATTTCTATCGGAGACCGCATTCAGGATATAGAGCGTCTTGTTGGTGCACTTGCCGATATAAAGCGTTTGTATTCAAAGGACCCGGCTAGTATGTTAAATACAGAGTACATTAATCCGAAGGTACTTGTATCACCGCAGACAGCATTTTATTCAGAAAAGACACGCCTTCCAATTAGAGAGACATCTGGCCGCATTTGTGCCGAATTTGTCATGTGTTATCCGCCGGGAATCCCGATTTTGGCACCAGGCGAGCTTATTACAGACGAAATTATTGAATATGTACTTTATGCAAAGGAAAAGGGCTGTTCTATGCAGGGAACGGAAGATCCAGCAGTAGAGTATTTAAATGTATTATAAGGCTGCAGAATAAAATGTGGCAGCTGAAAGGATAAAAAATGGAGCTTTGGTTTTCAGATTATCATACTGACAAGGTAAAAATGTCAGTGAAAGTGGAAAAGCAGCTGTTCGGCGAGCAGACCGATTTCCAGCGAATAGACGTGTTTGATTCAAAGGAATTTGGACGATTTATCAGCTCCGATGGAAGCATTGTATTTTCCGAGAAGGATGAGTTTGTATATGACGAGATGATCGTTCATGTGCCTATGGCAGTTCATCCAAATGTGCGCCATGTGCTTGTAATTGGAGGCGGAGATGGAGGCGTAGCAAGAGAGCTTTCTTATTATAAAGAGATTGAAGAGATTGATGTTGTTGAGCCAGATGAGGTATTTGTAGAGGTCTGCAAGAAGTTTTTCCCAGACAATGCAAGAGGTCTGGATGATCCGCGTGTGCGCGTCTTTTACGCAGATGGTCTTCGTTTTCTTCGTTCAAAGAATGATCAATATGATCTGATTATAAATGATGCAATTGATCCGTTAGGTCATACGGCAGGATTGTTTACGAAGGAATTTTATGGAAATTGCTATCGCGCTTTAAAAGAGGATGGCATCATGGTTTATCAGCATGGAAGTCCATTCTATGATGAAGATGAGGATACATGCCGCGCAATGCACCGAAAAGCAAGCCACAGCTTTCCAATAAGCAGAGTATATCAGGCACATATTCCAACATGTGCATCAGGTTATTGGCTGTTTGGATTTACGTCAAAAAAATATCATCCGTTGACAGATTTAAATGTGGAACGCTGGAAGGAGCGCAATATAAAAACGTGGTATTACACCACGAATCTGCACAAGGGTGCATTTATGCTTCCTCGATATGTTGAGGATATGCTGGAAGAAGAGGAAAACTAATACAAAACAGGAGGACAAAACGATGGGAAGACTTTTAATTATTGGATGTGGTGGAGTAGCAAGTGTAGCAATTCATAAGTGCTGCCAGAACAGCGACACCTTTACAGAGATCTGCATTGCAAGCCGTACAAAATCAAAGTGTGATGCATTAAAGGAAAAGCTTGAGGGTACCACAAAGACTGTAATCACAACAGCACAGGTAGATGCAGACAACGTAGAAGAGTTAAAGGCATTAATCAATTCCTATAAGCCACAGGCTGTTTTGAATGTAGCACTTCCTTATCAGGATTTGACCATTATGGATGCATGTCTTGCATGTGGTGTTGACTATATTGATACTGCAAACTATGAGCCAGAGGATACAGATGATCCAGAGTGGAGAGCTATTTATGAAAAGCGCTGCAAGGATGAAGGCTTCACTGCTTACTTTGATTATTCATGGCAGTGGGCATATAAGGAGCGTTTTGAAAAGGCAGGTCTGACTGCACTTCTTGGAACTGGCTTTGACCCAGGCGTAACAAGTGTTTTCAGTGCATATGCATTAAAGCACTATTTTGATGAGATCGAGACAATTGATATTTTAGACTGCAACGGTGGCGATCATGGCTATCCTTTTGCAACAAACTTCAATCCGGAAATCAACTTAAGAGAGGTTTCTGCAAATGGCTCCTACTGGGAGAATGGTCACTGGGTAGAGACAAAGCCGATGGAGATCAAGCGTGTATATGATTTCCCACAGGTTGGTGAGAAGGATATGTATCTGCTTCATCATGAGGAAATCGAATCTCTTGCAAAGAATATTCCAGGCGTAAAGCGCATTCGCTTCTTTATGACATTTGGTCAGAGTTATCTGACTCATATGAAGTGCCTTGAAAATGTTGGTATGCTTTCCACATCACCTATTAACTTTGAAGGAAAAGAGATCGTTCCGATTCAGTTCTTAAAGGCATTGCTGCCAGATCCGGCTTCCTTAGGACCAAGAACAGTAGGAAAGACAAATATTGGCTGTATTTATACAGGAACTAAGGACGGAAAGAAGAAGACCATCTATATCTACAATGTATGTGATCATCAGGAGTGCTACCGCGAGGTAGGTTCCCAGGCAATCTCTTATACAACAGGTGTTCCGGCAATGATTGGAACAGCGCTTGTCATGGATAAGATATGGAAAAAGCCGGGTGTATTCAATGTGGAAGAGTTTGATCCAGATCCATACATGGATATGTTAAACCGCTATGGTCTGCCGTGGGTAGTAGATGAAAATCCGCAGATCGTGGAGTAATGAAGCTATGTGGGAAACAATCAAAACACCAGCCTATGTGGTTGATGAAAAAAAGCTAAGAGAAAATCTGGAATGTCTGCATCGTGTCGAAGAAGAGACGGGCTGTCATATCCTTTTGGCACAGAAAGCTTTTTCAATGTTTCGCGTATATCCGCTGATCGGGTCGTACTTAAGTGGTACGACCGCCAGCGGTCTTTATGAGGCAAGGCTTGGATATGAAGAGATGAAAAAAGAAAACCATGTCTTTGCACCAGCTTACAAGACAGAGGATATGAAGGAGCTTGTAACGATCTGTGATCATATCATTTTCAATTCATTTGCGCAGTTTGAAAAGCACAAAGAAATCATTTCTGAATATAATAACAGTCAGAGAGAAAACGGGAATCGTGTAAGTATCGGAATGCGTGTCAATCCAGAGTTTTCCACACAGGAGGGTCATGCAATATATGATCCGTGTGCACCAGGTTCACGTCTTGGTGTAGTGCGCGCAAAATTTCCAGAAACACTTCCAAAAGAAATAGAAGGACTTCATATGCATACGCTCTGCGAGCAGGATTCTGATGATTTGGAGGCAACCTTCAACGCTTTTGAAAAGTCTTTTGAACCATATTTAAAGAAGATCAAATGGCTTAATCTCGGAGGCGGTCACCACATCACAAGACCAGGCTATGATATTGAACGTCTGATTCGCCTTATAAAGCGAATAAAGGATACCTATCATCTGGAAGTATATCTGGAGCCTGGTGAAGCAATTGCATTAAACGCGGGTTATCTGATAACAGAGGTTCAGGATATTGTGGACAATGACCTTTCTATTCTGATATTGGATGCATCTGCAGCATGTCATATGCCGGATGTATTAGAGATGCCGTACCGCCCACCGCTTAAAGGCGGCGATGAAGCTGGTAAGAAGCCTTATACATATCGCCTCTCATCCATGACATGTCTGGCTGGAGATGTGATTGGTGATTATAGCTTTGACCATGAAATTCATGTGGGAGACCGTCTTGTATTTGAAGATATGGCAATTTATTCCATGGTAAAAAACAATACATTTAATGGAATTGGTCTGCCAGATATTTGCTTGCTTCATGAAGATGGCGCCATCGAGACAGTAAAGCGCTTTGGATATGAAGATTTCAAAAATAGACTTTCTTAGTGGTGTTACGAAACGACATCGGTGTAATGGTTTCGTCAAACATTGACGCGTATAGAATTCATCTAAGAAAGAGGAAGGAATCAGAAATTTATATGAAATTGATAAAGCAAATTCCGAGCGAGGACGGCTTTTATATGCCTAGCGAGTTTGAGCCGCATCAGGGCTGCATTCTAATATGGCCAAAGCGCCCAGGTTCGTGGGGATATGAGGCAAAAGCGGCAGGGAATGCATTTGCAGCAGTGATCAAAGCAATAGCACAGAGCGAAAAGGTCTACGTTGCAGTCACGAAAAAAACACTTCCAATTGCACAAGAAAAGCTGTTTGGAGAAAATAAAAACGCGGACATAATGCAGCAGGACAATATTGAGCTTTTCTTTGCAGATACCGATGATGCATGGGCAAGAGATGTGGCACCTACTTTTGTTAAATCAAATAAACACAATACTGCAAATTCAAATAAAGAAGGTTCAGATCAAAGTTCAAACTATGCTAGTGATTCTGTTATTCGAGCCGTAAATTGGGAATTTAATGCGTGGGGCGGAAATGTCGATGGTTTGTATGCTTCCTGGGAAAAAGACAATGCATTTGCCAGTGCATTTGCAGATCAGTTTGGCTTTGACTGGTACGATGCTGCGCCATTTGTATTAGAAGGTGGTTCCATTCACAGCGATGGAGAGGGTACACTTTTAACGACAGAAAGCTGTCTGTTAAGTGCCGGACGAAATCCAAATCTTTCGAGAGAACAGATCGAAGAACAGCTGTCACGTTTTCTTGGAATCAAGAAGGTATTATGGATTCCGCGAGGAATTTATCAGGATGAGACAAATGAGCATGTAGACAATGTGTGTGCCTTTCTTCGCCCAGGTGAGGTAGTGCTTGCGTGGACAGATAATAAAGATGATCCTCAGTATGAGCTGTCACATCAAAGCTTATCGTATCTTGAAAACGTGCGAGATGCAAAAGGCCGCAAGCTTGTTATTCATAAGCTTCCAATTCCAGATCATCCGATATGCATCACAAAAGAGGATCTTGACGGCTATACATTTGAGGAAGGCGAGGATATGCGAGAGGTTGGAGAGCGTCTTGCAGCATCCTATGTCAATTTTTATTTTTCAAATGATGCGATCATTTTGCCAGTGTTTGGCGGTGAAAATAAGGAAAGCGATGAGCGAGCTGTGCAGCTTATGCAGCAGTGGAATCCAGACCGAAAGGTAATACCTGTTTTTGCGAGAGATATTTTGACAGGAGGCGGAAATATTCACTGCATAACACAGCAGATTCCAAGATGATTGAAACGAAATAGCAGCGCATGATATCCTTATAGCGAAATCGGACGCTGTACGCGATATTTGTGGAGAAGAGAGGAAAATTCATGAGTAAAATAAAAGCAGCAGCAATTCAGATGAAATGCAGCACAAATCCAAAAGAGAGTCTTTCGCATGCAGAAGAAATGGTCAGAGAAGCCGCAGCAAACGGCGCCAATGTCATTCTTTTGCCAGAGCTGTTTGAACGCGAATATTTCTGTCAGCAGCGCCGCTACGATTTCTATCAGTATGCTAAGACAGTAGAAGAAAATAAGGCAGTTCAGATGGGCAAGCGCCTTGCAAAAGAGCTTCAGGTTGTTCTTCCAATCAGTTTTTATGAGAAGGATGTCAACAATCTGTATAATTCCGTAGCATGTATAGACGCAGACGGAACACTGCTTGGCGTATATCGAAAAACGCACATCCCGGATGATCATTATTATCAGGAAAAATTTTATTTCACACCGGGCGATACAGGCTTCAAGGCATTTAAAACACGCTATGGAACAATCGGAATTGGTATCTGCTGGGATCAGTGGTTTCCAGAGACAGCACGCAGCATGGCACTTTTAGGTGCAGAAATTTTGCTCTACCCGACAGCCATCGGCTCCGAGCCAATTTTAGAGTGCGACAGCATGCCGCACTGGAGACGCGTCATGCAGGGTCATGCGGCAGCAAATCTGATGCCAGTCATAGCAGCAAACCGAATTGGAACAGAAACAGTAGAGCCATGCGAAGAAAATGGTGGCCAGACATCTGCATTAAATTTTTATGGTTCATCATTCATTGCAGACGAAACAGGAGAGCTTATAAGCGAAGCATCACGCGATCAGGAAGAAATTCTTTATAGCGAATTTGATTTGGCAGAGCTGGCACAAAAGCGCCTCGAGTGGGGACTATTCCGCGACAGAAGACCAGAGATGTATGGAATTATCGCGGGGAAGAAGTGATTGATATTGACGCTACAGTTCAAATAGAAGCCAATATTGAGGCAAAGCCCGAAGGTGAAGGGCTTTCGTAATATAGACGCGTGAACTGTAGGTATCGCAAAACTTTCACAAAATAAATTATGAATTTTATTGACAGATAGAATAATAAGTGTTATAGTACATGTAGAGCAGAACAACAATATCGTTCTGCCATTTGGAAACAGTTAAGCACGAAGCTCTTTATTTGGAGCGTTTCATAAAAAAGGAGTGAGAACTGTGATGAAAAGAGATTACTATGAAGTATTAGGCGTCAGCCACAGTGCAGACGCATCTGCAATAAAGAAAGCATATAGAAAATTAGCCAAGAAGTATCATCCAGACAGTAATGTAGGAGATGCATCAGCGGCAGAGCATTTTAAAGAGGTAAATGAGGCTTACGATGTACTCGGTGACGAGAAGAAGCGTAAGCTTTATGACCAGTATGGCCATGCCGCATTTGAGGAAGGCTTTGGTCAGGGCGCAAATGGTTACTCAGGTAGCTATTCCGGTGGAGCAGGCGGCTTTGGTGGTTTTGGCGGATTTAAGAATGCCGGCCAAAACGGCGGTTATCAGGAGTATCATTTTAATGGAAATGAAGCCGACATGGATGATATATTAAAAAATTTGTTCGGCGGCGGTCATTTTAAGGGTGGTTTTGGCGGTACTGGAAGTTCAGGCAGAAGAAGCTATTCGTCTAGTGGCTTTGGTTCTGGTTTTGGTCAGGGCGCAGATGGCTACAGTAGTTATTCAGACTTTGGATCTGATTATGGTTCAGGCTTTGGAACTGGTGCAGAAGAAGCAAATTCCCTTGATGTCAAAGCAGAAGTTACGGTTAGCTTTGATGAAGCAGCCTTTGGTGCAAATAAGAGAGTTCGTCTGCAGGGTTCTGATGGAAAAGTTCAGACACTTGAAATCAAGATTCCAGCAGGTATAGATACGGGAAAGACAATTCGTCTTAAAGGAAAAGGCAATGTCGGAAGAAACGGCCGTACAGGCGATCTGTTACTTAAAGTAACTGTGCAGGATAAGCTAGGATTTCGTCGTGAAGGAATGGATGTATACACGACAGTGCAGATTCCATTTACAACAGCTGTATTTGGCGGCGAGGCTCGCATTCAGACTATTCATGGTGATGTTATCTGCAAGATAAAACCAGGTACTCAGTCAGGTAGCAAGATCCGTTTAAGAGGCAAAGGTATTGTATCAATGAAGGATTCCAAAGTCTTCGGCGATCAGTATGCGGTTGTCGAGATCCAGGTACCAACGACACTTACACCACAGGCAGCAAGAAAGCTGCGTGAATTTGAAGCAGAGTGCGCAAAGACATCAGGCACGTCAAACGGAACACATGCAGCATAATTGCCTGCAAAAGATTTTTTAAAATTGATAGAGAAAAAGACTCTCATCATCCGAAAGGAATGGTGGGAGTTTTTTATTGCGCTGTGGGAATCCTTTCGGTATAATGGATTTGTAAAAAAACAAGGGGGACTATTTTATGTCAATGCAAATTGTGTTTGAGCAGATTCTTATAATCTTTGGCTATGTAATCGTCGGCTACGTGGCTGGAAAGAAGAATCTGATCACAAAAGAGCAGCAGCGCTATCTTTCAAAACTTGTTTCATCACTCATTCTTCCGTTTACAGTGCTGTCAGCAAGCAGCATGGAGGCAAGTGGACAAGATATAGTAAATGTTGCCATTGCTGTGGCGCTTCTTTTTTCCTGTATGGCACTTACATCAGCTGGGTGTATGCTATATGCAAAAATAAAACAGGTGCCGGAAAAAAAGCGTGCAGCCTACACGGGACTTTGCACATATCCTAATTGCACCTTTATTGGAATGCCTCTATGTATTGCGTTAATGGGAGAGTGGGGAACACTTTATGGTGCAGCAGGAATTATTGCATTTAATTTGTTATTTTTCACGCTTCAGATTTCTCTTTTTACAAGGAAGAAATTTCATCCAAAGATTTTCTTAACACCGCTTAATATAAGCACACTTGCACTCATTTTTATGTTGATTTTTCATGTGCATTTTCCAAGACCGCTTCAGACAGTTTGCTCCAATATCGGAGGAATCACAACACCTATGGCACTGATCATCGTCGGCGTTATGCTTGCGGATGGAAATCTTTTTCAGATTGTGACAGAAAAAAGAGCGTATGTGATCTCATTAATCCGAAATTTGATTTGCCCGCTTATAATGTTAGTAGTGATGGCACTTCTTCCGTTAGATCCGAATTTAAGAATGGCAGTGTTGATTTATGTGGCGTGTCCAGTAGCAAATCTGACAAGCGTATATGCGATTCAGCACGATATGGAACCAGCTCTTTGTGCGAGGGCAACGCTTCTGTCTACGATTTTATTTGCTGCAACAATCCCATTTATCATCTGGCTTGGACAGCTTGTATATGGCGTTTAAACACAATGTTAATTTTTTAACAAAAAAGCCTAAAAACTGGCAAAAAGATGTGCCCAATTGGTAAAAAAAGCAATTGACTTTTAGTGAAAATTCTGGAATAATATAGATAGATTGGGATGCTTTTTGGTTTGCCTCAAAGCCACCAATTATATACAGATATTTAAGAAAAGAGAGGTTAATGTAAAATGGCAAAAGTGGATTTAAGCCAGTATGGTATTACTGGAACTACAGAAGTTGTATACAATCCTTCTTATGAAGATCTGTTTGCAGAGGAGACAAAGCCGGAACTGGAAGGCTATGAGAAGGGACAGGTTACCGAGCTGGGTGCTGTTAATGTCATGACTGGTATCTACACCGGACGTTCTCCTAAGGATAAGTTCATCGTTATGGATGAGAACTCTAAGGACACTGTATGGTGGACCTCTGACGAGTATAAGAACGATAATCATCCGGCAAGCGAAGAAGCATGGGCAGCAGTAAAGAAGATCGCTCAGGAAGAACTTTCTAACAAGAAGCTGTATGTTGTAGATGCATTCTGTGGTGCAAACAAGGACACCAGAATGGCAGTTCGTTTCATCGTTGAGGTTGCTTGGCAGGCTCACTTTGTAACTAACATGTTTATCCGCCCAACAGCTG
>ERZ827150.5371-NODE-5371-length-10360-cov-3.072489_pt1 | contig 10360 bp, 8 predicted proteins | sample MGYA00519779_ERZ827150 | MGnify/ENA primary metagenome ERZ827150 (study PRJEB31778, sample SAMEA3449267) | human gut metagenome | biome: human gut; feature: human-associated habitat; material: faeces | place: United Kingdom | collected 2010/2012 ...
CGCTGCTGTGGGGCGTGGAAGGGCTTGTTCTGCTGCTGGACATGTATCTGTGCTTCGGCCTTCTGCCGGTGCCCCTGCGGCTGCCGGTATCGCTGACCATCGGTTTTTTCAGCTATGTGGGCGTTTTTATAGCCGTATCCGCCGATGGCTTCTGGAAAAAGGTCTATCTGTTAATCACCTTCTTCTGCGTGTGCTGCATCTCCTGGTCGGCCGGACTTTATCTCTGCTATTTCTTCTTGCCGGACAGTTCCGCAGCGGTACAGTATCTCGTGCGCACGGCGCTCCATTTTGCCACGGCGCTGCCGCTCCTGCTGGCATACCGGAAGCACGGCCGGCCGCTGCTTCGTGAGGTCAGCGGCTTCCAGAAGCGGAGCTGGCGGATACTGAGCGCCGTATCCAGTATCTATTGCTTTTTGTTTGCGGCACTCATATCAAGAATACGGCTGGATGGCGGCGTGGAGATCGAGACGCTGTTCGTGTTCTGCATAGCGGTGGCCACGTTTGCGGCGGTCACTGTTTTGAGCATCAGCAACATCGTCCATATGCGTAAGGAGGCACAGGAGGCACTGGTCAAGCAGAAGGTGGAATATTTGGCGCGCTATGTGGAGACCGTCAGCAGGGCGGAGCAGGAGAGCCGGCGAATCCGGCACGACAAGCGCCATCATGACGCCTGCATTGCCGCCATGGCCCGGGCAGGGGACACCGAGGGCATCCTGCACTATCTGGAACAGGGAGAGGAGACGATCGAGAGCTTTCCCACGTGGTGTCCGAACCGAATGGTCAACGAGCTTTTGCGCTCCTATGCCAACAAGGCACAGGCGGTCGGCGTGGCGTTTGCCGCGCAGGCGGACACGCCGGAGCAGTCCGGGATGTCCGATGTGGACTTTGTGGCCATCCTGGCCAATCTCATGGAAAACGCACTGAATGCCTGCGTTGGAATGGGCAGCGGAGGGCCTATCCGAGTCCATGTCCGGGACATCGGGCGCAAAACGGTGATCGCGGTGAGCAACCCTTGTCCTGATGGTCTGAAGCTGGAAAACGGCCTGCCCGCTGCCCGGGGCATCGGAATCGACAGCATCGCGTCCGCTGCCGCCCGCTATCAGGGAGAGGTACATTATAAGGTGGAGAATGGCGTCTGCACAGCCTGTGTCATTCTCAATCCGTAGATATGTCTATACCAAGAAAATTACCTCTGGGCGGTTTTCTTTTTGCCTGTGACCAAATCGGGAAGCAAACCGACCAATTTCGGTATTTTCACCCACACGCGGTGCGGCTGTGGTATACATTTATGGATAAAAGTGCGTTACTGCCTGTATATCGTCGAAAGCGCTGACATTCGGATGTCTGGCGAAGGAGCGTGGAAAGGACATTTGCTATGAACTGGCCTTGGAAAAAGAAAAAGCTCTCCTTTGCAGAGATTGCAAAGTTCAACTGGGAGGCAGACACCAACACGGAGCTGCGGCAAAAGCTGAATGAGTTGGCGAAGCAGTACCCGACGATGCAGGAGAGCGAATACAGAAGAAAGCTCCTGCAGCTCTTCCGTGAGAAGGGGCTGGACATCAACACCGAGCAGTTGGATATGCTGCTGCTTCTGCGGCAGAAGACGGATCAGATGTTGCTCGGGCGGGAGTCGGACGGACAGGAGAACGGGGAGTAGGTGCATCCGGAGAAATACAGTGTCCGGGGTGTGAAAGGCGGAAAAGAAAAAATGGGATATGAATACCGCAGAAACGAAGCCATCATACGGAGCAAGACCCGGGAGTTCTTCGGCGTCGGTACGGTGGTGACGGCTACCTCCTATTTGGTCCCTGTTGTAGACTTTATGCTCATCGGCATCCTGTTGGGCGCTGATGCAGTCGCCGCCGCAGGGCTTGGCGACAGCTTTGTGGACATTGCGGAGCTTCCGGGCTTTGTTCTCTCCGCCGGCGGGCCGGTGGCCGCCGGCATCCTGCTGGGCCGGAGAAAGCGCCGGCTGGCGGACGGGGCATTCACACTGTCCTTTCTCCTGGCGCTGATCGGAGGCTTGCTCGCGTGGTGTCTGCTGCCGTTCTGTGGCTATTTCAGCGGCATTTTGTCCAACAACGGCGCGATCACGGATGATGTGGCGCGGTACGCGTTCTTCACGCTGCTCTCGACACCGTTCGTGGGTGTGAACCTGATCCTATCAGGGTTTGCCATCGTGGATAACCGCTCCAAGCTGGCGATGGGTTCGGTGATCGCCGCCAATGGGGTGAACATCATTCTGGATGTGGTGTTCATGAAATTCCTGCGCATGGGCGTCGCCGGTGCGGCCGCGGCTTCGCTGCTGGGCAACGCGGCCGGTATTTTGGTGGCGCTGCCGTATCTGTTCTCCAAGAAGCGGACTTTCCGCTTTGTTCTGCGCAGAGAGGACATCCGGGAGGCCTGGCGGGAGCTGGTGTCCAGCAGCTCGTCCTTCGCCACGGATAAAATTTCCCGGATCATCTCCGGTTTGATCGTCAATCTGCTCCTGATGTATTTCGTGGGCAATATGGGCGTGGCGCTGTACGCCGTGTATGGTCAGCTGCGCTCCATCCTGCGTATTTTGGCGGGCGGCGCACTGCAGACCATCTCCACCCTGGGCGGCATGCTCTACGGCGAGCGCGATTTCTACGGGCTGCAGAGGATGTTCTCCCTTTTGGCCAAGTATACCTACGCCATTGTGGCGGTCATCGTAGCGGGGCTGTTCGTCTTCTCCGCGGCGTTCCTTAATTCCTATGGCATGACTCCGGACGCTGATACCGTGATGGCCTTCCGCATCATGCTGTTCAGCCTGCCGTTTCTCTGGCTCAATGACCTGCTTGCCCGTTTTTATACCAGCGTGCAGCGTCAGAGACTGTCCGTGCTTTTGCTGACGCTGCAGAACGTGGTGTTCAAAATACTGTTCCTGCTGCTCTGCGTGGCAGCTATTTCCCAGCTCCACTGGAGCAGAATCCCGGCGGTGGCGTGCTGGTGTCTCTCGGTGGAGCTCCTGACTCCCGTGACCACGCTGCTATGGGAGAAGCGGACGTATCACAATATGGCCATCCTTGGCCTGGAGGATCAGACAGAGCGGACCTGCCACACCTTTTCCATCACGGGGGAACGGGAGAACGTGGCGGACATCCACCGGGAAATCGAGCAATTCTGCCGTCAGAACGGGATACCCCACAATAAGGGCGTTTTCCTGGCCATTGCGCTGGAGGAGGCCGTTCTGAACATCATCGGCCACAACGATCATGTGGATATGATCGACATCTGCCTGCTCCTGGAGGAGGGGGATCTGATCGTCCGTATCCGTGACAACGGCGCGCCCTTTGATCCGCTGGCCTTTGTGGACGATGGGGATATTCTTCAGGAGAACAACATCAGCCTGCTGGAGCGGCTTACGGATCAGAAGGCCTATACCCGGATCATGAACATGAACAACACGGTGCTTTCGATCAAGCTGGAGGGTGCGCAGAATGAATGAGCATATTGCGGAGCTTTCCCGCAAATATCCGGCCGCTGCGGAGCTGCTTGCCCAGCACGGAGATGAGACGCTGCGGGCCTATTTGGGACAGCTCCGTCACCGGCCGTCGCCGGATATTCTGCCGTCGGAGGATCTGCTGGAGGCGGTACAGGATTACTTTACGCCCTTCTTCGGCGCGAAGACTGCCAAGGAATGTGCGGCGATACTCCGCCGCAGCCGCTGCATGACCACCGCCAATCACCACCACCCGGCCTTTGAGTACATGACCGTACAGGACACGATCCTGTGCGACCAGTGGCTGCGGCTGCAGGGGGAGCAGGGAGCGGTCGTCCCGGTCATGGCCTGTGCCAATCTGAACCTGACCAGCACCCTCTACCCGAGGGGTATGGTGGTTTACGACTGCACGCTGCCGGAGGGCCGCCTGCGGCTGCCGCTGTACTCATGGAAGCTGAAGCGCCCCTGTGTGGCCGCTATAGGGGGCATTACCCCTGAAATGGTGGACAACGTGCTGAAGCGCCTGCCGCGGGAGACGCGGCAAGGCTCAATCATGCCTGAGATGTCCGCCGCGCTGGAGCGCTGCTGCCGGGAGGTCCTGCTCTCGGACCAGGTGCAGCGGTATGATACGCTGCGCCAGCAGACCACAGCCATCAACGCCATGCTCTCCCAGCGGTACTTTACCGACCGATGTCCCCAGTATCTTTGGATGCCCATGGAGACCATCGCCGCGAAACTGCTGGCAAAGGATCTTCGGTCGGATGGGACTCTTCTCCATCAGATGCTGTTCTCCATGAGACTGCGCGCGGCACTGCTCCGAGAGCTGGACGGCGTCGCCGGCTGCTGGACGGGAGATACCGGCGGCACGCACTTTTTCTGGGGACTGGACAGCCGGAATATCCTGTTTCCCCTGCGGCTGCGGGAGGAGGCGGGCGAGACGGTGCTGGCCGGTCAGAATTCACTGGGGGAGGACGTGACAGTTTCCTTTACGCCCCAGGCGCTGACGGAGGGGCTGCTGGCGCAGACGCTGCTGCCGGGCATATTCCTCTGCTTTCTGGAGATCCATTTCCTTCGTGATTTCACGGTTTTCGGCGGCTACTACCAGCCAACGTACCTGGCGCAGATGCGCCGGGGGATGGTGCAGGCGATGCGTGAGCTGGGGGGCTTTGACGAGGAGGCCGCGGTTATTGAGACCAAGCGCAGCGATATGACACTGGGACTGATCTACCTGCTGCGATCGCATGGCGCAGGGCTGTTTCCGGTCTCCACAGCGGAGCTTATGGAACGCCCCGTCTCCACGGCGGAGATCGAAGAAAGGCTGGAGATGCCTGTATCGGAGGCGCTTGCCATGCTGCGCTGAGCGGGGGAAGGGATACCGTATATAGCTTGACGGATCACAGCATACCTGCTATAATTGATATGCATACCAAATTATGGATAGAAAGGTGATGCATACTGTTATGAAAAGAAGTGCTGTTGGAATGAAGAAAACGATTTTGAGCGCTTTGCTGGCGCTATGCACGGCGGCGCTGCTGACCACCGCGTCCTTTGCGGCGGATAAGACGGTGTCCTCGTGGAGCGAGCTGGCTGATGCCATCCAGTCGACAGATACTTCCCCCAGCATCACGCTCTCGTGCGACATTACCGCCGGGGAGGGGGACGGGGAGATCACCGTTTCCGGCACGTCAACGGTGCGGCTGGATCTGAACGGCCACGTTCTGGACGGCGCTATGCGTACCCGGATATTCCTGGTGCAGGACGGCGGACGACTGGTCATCACCGACTCCGACGCGCAGAAGCGCGGCGCTCTGGTCGGCGGATCGGCGGAGGATGCCTCTGTTGCCCATAGCGGCGGCGGTGTGTATGTGGCGGCGGGCGGTCAGCTGGAGCTGAACGGCGCGACCATCCGGGACTGCCAGGGGGCGTATGGCGGCGGCGCGGTCTGCACGCAGGGCAATTTCTATATGTATAACGGCGCGGTCATCAAGGACTGCGAGACCTGGCACGCCGGAGGCGGCGGTGCGGTGTATACCACCGGTAGCGCGGCCAGGTTCATCATGCGCGACACCGCCCTGATCGACAACTGCTCCTTCTGCGGCGTATGGGTGGAAGAGGGCACGTTCAGCATGGAGGGCGGTACGATCAGAGGCTGTGAGTCTCGGTCCGGCGGTGGTGGTATCTATGTCAGCGAGGGGGCTGTATTCACCCTGTCCGGCGGCCTGATCACCGGCAATTATGACGGAACGAACAAGGGTGCTGCCATCTATCTGGCGGGAACGCTGAACCTGCGGGGCGGCGAGATCGCGGACAACATCGTGGATGATATGTCCATCTATTGGGAGGACTTTGAACCCCACGAGGGCATTTGGGGTACATATTCCAGCACCATCAACTGCGGCGGCGGCATAGTAAGGGACAATGTGTATTTGCAGGAGAACGCCCGGGTGAACGACGACTCCTTCTACGGTACGACCGTGTTTTTCGACAAAATGCTGGGCAGCGGTGATGTCCGGGGCGGCACGTACCTGGAGGAGTGCTGGTATCGGACCTCAAGCTCCAGCTGCATCGTGGTTTTCTTTGATAGCAGCGACTCCTCCAGCTTTCTGCTGCGGGAGGAGATGTTCGGTGGCAGCAAGCCCATAGAGCCCACATGGCTGGGGGGCGAGTGGGTCACCGAGGATGGCGAACCATTTGATTATTCTCAGACGCCGACCCACCAGTACAGAACATACCTCTATCGGAAGGCGGAGACAGGCGCACAGGCAGACGCGGACGGCGATGCGGCCGCGGATACCAGCGGCGGAGAGGATACCATGAATGCCGGCGCGCTTTTCAGCAACACGGGGGATACGTCCTCCACCGTCACGCTGCTGCTCATCCTGTCGCTGGCGGGCAACGTGGGCCTGGTCATTGCACTGGTGCGGGTGAAGAAAAAGTCGGCGCGGTAAAGGGACAAAGAGACCGGCCCTATATGGAACACTCCATATCGGGCCGGGTTCTTTGCCGTATATTCAGCTTTAGTAAGACAGGAACGGCAGCTTCAGCCGTCCGCGGCGCTTGGCCCAATAGAGCAGGCCGTACAGCACCATAGGCAGGCAGGTGCCCAACCAGCTGTATTTCGATTGGATCAGCAGGTTGAATATGGCGTGCATGGTCACGGCGATGGACCACAGACCGAAAATGCCTGTCCAGAACAGCTTTTTCTGCCTTTTCACATAGGGTAGGCCCGCGCCAACGACCATCGTACACAGACCGTGCATCAGACTGGCGGACAGACCCCGCAGCGCCGCCCAGCCCAGCGTCACCGACGCCAGGTTCTGGACTAAAATGGTGGTGTTTTCCAAAATGGAGAACCCAATGCCCACCGACATGGCTACGGGCAGGATCACCTTCCGGTCATTGCTGAAGAAGAGCGCGAACACCAGCACCGGCAGCGCCTTCAGGATCTCCTCCACGATAGGGGGAACGGTCTGTGTAAAGCGCACTGTGTCCAATCCGCACAGAGAATAGAGAATGGTGTCGACCTCATAGGCCACCAATGCCGTCGTCATGCCCAGCAGTAGGAAGAACACCAGCCGCCGGGAGCGGCGCTCCAGAATAGGCAGCATCAATCCCAGCGGCAGGGCGATGCACAGAAAGATCACATAAACCATTTCCGCACCCCCATTTCCGCCGTCGGCAGCATTGCCGTCAGCAGAACGCAGACCAGCAGCGTGACGACCGGCTGCGCCGTGCCGGGCAGACCGGGAAACAGCATTGCCGTCTGTCCCAGCCCCAGCAGGATGACCAGCGCGTTATAGGGCCGCATGACCCGTATGATGCCCGTCTCCACGTCCGGCAGCAGCAGGTGCTTCAGAGCGAAGTACAGCGTCAGCCCCATGGGGACGGCCGGCAGAAGCAGGGGCAGGCTGGCATCAGGACCATAGCTCGTCATGCTCCATGCGGTCAGCCCCAAAACAGCCAGCGGCGCGGCCAGCGCCGCCAGGCGGTATGGGAGGTACATCGGCTCTCCGCCGTCGGCCAGCCGGTCGATAGCGCCGAAATAGGAGGAAAACAGAAAGAACCACATACCCACATAGCCGAGACAGCCTATGTGGAAGCCGCCTGGGGCATTGCCGTAGATCAGCTCCCAGCAGCCCTCGAACAGCGCACCCAGCAGATAGCTGGCGGCGGCGAACAGCAGTATTTTGAAGAACAGGGGCTGCTTGCGTCTGGTACACAGTACCACGCCAAGACAGACTGACACCAGCGCCGCGCCCAGCCGAAGGGGGATCATGCCTCCGTTCCTTCTGCCATGGCCTTAGAGGGCTTTTTCCGGTTGAGAATGGCCCACATCAGCGCCGTGCCGCCCGCACCGCCGATCAGCGCGGCGAAGGCCACCAGCGCGTACTGCCCGCCAACTGCGGTCGTCCCGCCGTCGGTGGAGAACAGACTGCCGCTTCTGGACGCGGCGATAGCGGCCAGTGTATCGGCGGCGCTGTTGACGGAGCTGCTTGCACCTTGCAGGTAGGAGTTATATTGACCGATAAAACCCTGCAGATTGACCATCAGCGATTGCGTCTGAGCGGTGAGGCTGTCCTGATAGACCGTGAGGCTTTCAATGTTATAAGCCCAGCAGTCGAAATCCTCTGGCTCGCAATAGGCGAGATCGCGATCCCGCATGAAGCTGAGCATATCCTCGGGCATCTCCGTTGCGCCCTCTGACTGAAGCTGCCGCATCTTTTCGAGGGTGTCCGCGGTCAGGGTCTGTTCCTCCTGAAGTTCCTGGATCTGCTGCATACAGGAATTGGCGGAGTCCTTGCAGAGCTGCGCCTGTGCCAGCTGGAGCTTGGCGAACATAAGCTGTATGCTGTTGTCAGAATCGAAGTCAATGCCGTTCAAGACATCGGACAGGGAGGTAGTGCCGCTGCTATTGACACCATCCTCCGCCGCGGCGGGAACGGTCAGCAGCAGCGCTATCGCAAGGGCACACAGTGCAGTAAAGTGCTTTTTCATGTCACGCAGCCTCCTGAAGATCGATGATATTATTCTATCACAATCGGCGGGCGTGCGTCAACACGAAGATATTTTGCGTGAAAAGACGTTGTGAAAATACCGCGACTATGCTACACTGTTCTATATCATAAATTACCGCCGTATCCGGCGGACGGAGCATGAGAGGAGAAACAACATGGACATCAAGAAAACGAAGAACGATACCACACTGACGCTGGCTATCCAGGGCCGTATCGACACCACCACCGCCCCCCAGCTGGAGGCGGAGCTGAGATCCGACATTGACGGTGTCACGGAGCTGTATCTGGACTTTACCGGCGTGGAGTACATCTCCTCAGCGGGGCTGCGGGTGCTGCTCTCTGCTCAGAAGCTGATGAGCCGACAGGGAAAGATGGTGCTCTCTCATGTGAATGAGTCGGTGATGGAGGTCTTTGAGGTCACCGGCTTTTCCGACATCCTGACCATCGAGTGACGTGGCAGCTGCGGAGGATGTAACGGTCACGCACCGTACAAAGGACAGCTTCACAGGCCGTATGTTCCGCGGTCTGTGGATACCGGCCATGCTGTCGTCGCTGGGCTGGGCGCTCAGCGATATGGCGGACGCCGTAGTGGTGGGGCAGAGGTTGGGGGCGGTAGGTCTTGCCGCCATCAGTCTGATCCTGCCGGTCTATATGGTCAACTGTATGTTCGCCCACGGGCTGGGGCTGGGCGGTTCTGTCCGCTATTCCCGGCTGCTGGGCGAGGGGAGGACGGCCGAGGCGGCGGACAGCTTCCACGGTGTTTTCGGCCTGGCGCTGCTGTTCAGCGTCGCCACGGCGGTCCTGGGCAGCGTGTTTATCGAGCCGCTGCTGGCGCTGCTGGGTACACGGCCGGCGGACGGCGCACTGTATACCGCCACAAAGGACTATCTGCAGATTTTGGTGGCGGCCACGCCGCTGTTTTATCTGTCCAACATACTGAACTACTACCTGCGCAACGACGGCAGCCAGCGGCGGGCCGGAGTCGGCTCTGTCGCGGGCAATCTCTGTGACATCGCGCTGAATGTGTTTTTGGTGCTGGTGCTTGACCTGGGAACGCGGGGTGCGGCGCTGTCCACCGCACTGGGACAGATCATCACCATCTGTATCTATCTGCCAGGGTTCTTCGGTAAGAAGCATACCCTGCGCTTTGCCCTGCCCAGGGGACGCTGGCTTGTGCCCGCGCTCTCCACGTTGAAGGCAGGCATGGCCACCTCCGTGCAGTATCTGTATCAAATGATTTTCTTCCTGGTGTGCAACAACCTGCTGATCCGGCTGGGCGGAGAAACAGCCGTGGCTGTTTTCGACGTGATTCAAAACACCTCGTACCTGATCCTCTATCTGTTCGAGGGCACGGGCCGGGCCATGCAGCCTATCCTGTCCACCTATCAGGGAGAGCATAACCGGCAGGGCAAGAAAAATGCGGCGCGTTTGGGGTTTACGGCGGGCCTCGCCGCCGGCGGCGCGCTCATCATCTTTGTAGAGCTGTGGCCCGTGGGGATGTGCCTGCTGTTCGGTATCGCCGGCTCGCCCTCGGAGGTGCTGGCGTGCACCGCACTGCGGCTCTACGGCGCGGCGGCGCTGTTCGCCGGCGTCAACATCCTGCTGTGCAATTACTATCAGGCCTGCGAGAACGAGAAGCCGTCCTTCCTGCTGGAGACGCTCCGGGGTGTGGTGCTGCTCATTCCGCTGACGTTTGTGTGCTATGCGCTGGGATTGCAGCACTTTTGGCTGCTGTTCCTGCTGACGGAGGCCGGATCGCTGGCGGTGTTCCTGCTGCTGGGCATCAGCGGCCGCTATAAGAAAGCGGAGCTGCCGGAGGAGCGCATCTTCCAGCGGACGATCCTCAGCAACGCGGAGGATGTGATGGACGTGTGCCGCGAGC
>ERZ827150.5373-NODE-5373-length-10353-cov-2.989318_pt1 | contig 10353 bp, 10 predicted proteins | sample MGYA00519779_ERZ827150 | MGnify/ENA primary metagenome ERZ827150 (study PRJEB31778, sample SAMEA3449267) | human gut metagenome | biome: human gut; feature: human-associated habitat; material: faeces | place: United Kingdom | collected 2010/2012 ...
GGCTTTGAAGCGCTTACTTTTGCAGTGCGCGACGGTGTAGGCGGATTTATTCATCATCCGCTGCTGCTCGTCGTCTGTTATGCACTCGTTGTGGGGGGCATGGTTTGGGGCTTCCTTAAAACTCCAACGGCCTTCATGCCGGGTGAGGATCAGGGTGTAGCGCTGATGCAGGTGCAGTTGCCGCAGGGCGCGACGATGGAACGTACGGATCACGAAGTGACTCGTATCCAGAAATTCTTGGAAAAAACGGAGTCCCGCGATATAGATTCGTTCTTCGCCGTGCGCGGGTTCTCGTTCGCAGGTTCCGGGCAAAACATGGCCTTGGGCTTCGTTAAGCTCAAGGATTGGAGTGCTCGACCCAATGACGATCAGAGCGTGCTTGCTATTCAGCGACGCACGATGGGCGCATTCATGATGTCTCCTGAATTCAAGAATGCCAGCACCTTCCTTTTCCCATTGCCAGCAGTGCCGGAATTGGGTGTCGCAGACGGCTTTGATTTCTATATTCAAGACGAAAAAGGCGCTGGTCATGCCAAGATGATGGAGCTGCGCAATAAGTTTCTTGCTGCTGCAAATCAGGACCCTCGTCTGACAATGGTTCGTCACAACGGTATGGACGATACGGCGCAGATGCATCTGAAGCTCGACAACGAGAAGCTTTCAGCCTACGGACTTGATATTGCTACAGTTAACTCCGCGCTTTCTACGGCGTTGGCCGGCAGTTACGTCAACGACTTCCTTGATCGTGGTCGTATTAAAGAAGTGTGGGTCCAAGGTGTGCCATCTTCACGCATGCAGCCTGTAGATTTGAATCGCTGGCACATTCGTAACAGCAAGGGTGAGATGGTTCCTCTCTCGACTATTGCTGAAGTTGAATGGAACTATTCAAGTCCTCGTCTGGAACGTTTCAATGGTTTGGCGGCTTTGAATATTCAGGGTAGCCCGGCTGCAGGTGTGTCTTCTGGTGAGGCGATGCAAGCTATTGAAGAGATAGCCGCAAAGGTATTCCCTGAAGGATATTCAATTGCATGGAACGGCGTTTCTTATCAAGAACGTCAGGCTGGCTCGCAGGAAGCAGCGCTTTATGCCATTTCGCTTCTCGTGGTGTTCCTCTGCTTGGCGGCTCTTTATGAAAGTTGGTCAGTGCCTATTGCCGTGCTTCTGGTAATTCCTTGCGGTATCGTCGGTGCTCTGGGGCTCACACTGTTCCTTGGCATGAATAACGATGTTTACTTCAAGGTTGGCATGCTGACAACGATGGGGTTGGTGTCTAAGAACGCTATTCTGATCGTTGAGTTTGCTAAGGATCTGGTTGCCGCAGGGGAGGACGTGGTAAAAGCTGCTTTGCATGCTGTCGAACTGCGCCTGCGCCCGATTTTGATGACTTCGCTTGCTTTCGGGCTGGGGGTGCTGCCGTTGGCCATTGCGCACGGTGCTGGCTCCGGCGCGCAAAATGCCATTGGTGTGGGCGTGCTTGGCGGGATGATCACGGGCACGATCCTTTGCGTGGCTTTGGTACCGGCATTCTTTGTCTTCGTGACGCGTATCGCGCATCGCATCTCCGGCGGGCCTAATGCGCCGGTGAAGACGGTTCAGGCCTGATACCTCTGACTTCGGAGTGCGGCGGCTTAAACAGCAGCCGCACTCACAGAGCAAAATGTAAGAAATTCCTGTCTGTGACAGAAGGTGAATACAAATGAAGAAGATGCTGTCTCTTATGCCACTGGCGGCGGCACTTGCCCTTGCGGGTTGTGTGAATTTGGCGCCGGACTATGAGCGTCCGGAAGCGCCTGTAGCGCAAGCCTGGCCCGAAGGTGAGTCTTACGCTAATAGTGAATTGAAGCGCGAAGAGCTGCCTAAATGGCAGAACTTCATTCAGGACGATCGCTTGAAAAAAGTCATTGAGCTTGCGCTTTCCAATAACCGCGATTTGCGCATCGCCGCGCTCAATGTTGAGAAAGCGCGAGCACTTTACGGCGTGCAGCGTGCGGATCTTTTCCCAACAGTCGCTGCAGCAGCTTCCAATGCAACAACGCATCGCGAATCGACGGACTCCACAACGCATGCCTATTCAGCAGATTTGGCAATGGCAAGTTATGAAATTGACTTTTTTGGTCGAGTTCGTAATTTGACGGAGCAGGCGCTTCAATCTTACTTGCAGTCAGAAGATGCGCAGCGTACGACGCAGGGCACGTTGGTTTCAGAAGTAACGCTGGCGTGGTTGACTCTTGGCGCCAACCGCGAGCAGCTCGCCCTCCAGAAAGAAACGCTTGCCAGCCAAGAGGAAAGCTTCCGTTTGGTGGGAGAAAGTTACAAATATGGTGCTGCGAGCCGCCTCGATTATGAGCAAGCTCGCACAACAGTGGCGAGTGCCAGAGCTGCGATTACTACCTATGTTCGCGCAGTGGCGCAAAGCCAAAATGCACTCGAACTGCTAGTGGGCTCTAAAGTTCCTGATGAGTTACAGCCCTCCGGGGTAGAGCTTGCCGCAACGCTTCCAGCGACAATGCCCGCGGGATTGCCGAGTGAAGTCCTTCTTAATCGCCCTGACATTATTTCTGCAGAACGCGGCATGATTTCCGCTAATGCCAATATCGGTGCGGCGCGCGCGGCCTTCTTCCCAAGCATTTCGCTTACGGCTAACGCAGGCAGTGCTTCAGCTCACTTGTCCGACCTTTTTGGTGCGAATACGGGGCTGTGGAGCTTTACGCCTAGCATTTCGATTCCAATTTTTACTGGCGGTCGTAATCTTGCGAACTTGCGTTCCGCAGAAGTGCAGGAAAAGATCGCTGTTGCAACCTATGAAAAGAGCATTCAGACGGCTTTCCAAGAAGTCGCCGATGCTCTTGCGACTGAAGGTACGGTCGAGCGGGAGCTCAAAGAACGCCGTGAATTTGCGGATGCGGCTTCACAGGCCTTTGAACTGTCCAGTGCTCGTTACAAACACGGTGCTGCGGCCTATACAGAGGTCCTTGATGCTCAGCGTACCAAGGTATCTGCTCAGCAGGCTGTGATTACGGCTGAACTCTCGCGTGCATCCAGTCTTGTAACGCTCTATAAGGTATTGGGCGGTGGTACTGAGCTGCCCGAACCGGCTAAAACCATTGAAGGCGCAGAGAAGTGAGCCCCGTTGCCGATCAGGAACGGACGGAGCGACTTGCCGAACAGCATCGGCGAGAAATCGTTGATGCGGCAGAACGACTGGTGAAGGGAAATGGCCTTCATCAGTTAAAGCTGCGTGATATTGCGAAAGAAAGTGGTAAGAGCCTTGGCAATCTCTACAACTATTTCCAAAACAAGGAAGCGATTATTGAAGCGCTTGTAGAGCGTGAAAAGAGTCGCTTCCTAATGGTTGTTTCTCAAAAGATTGAGCCTTTGCCAGGGGAAGACTATAAATCTATGTTGCGAAGGCATCTTGAGCAGATGGCCGACGCATATCTGGATCCTGACAGCCTGCTGCTAGCCATTTCTGTAGCGGGGGAGGCACTGGTTAATCCTGGCGTACACAAAATTATGGTGGCGGCTAACCGCCGCATTGTTGAGCATGTGGTGGCACTTATCCATCAGGATCCATCCTGCTCTATGGATAATGTGCCGAGGGAACTGCTTGAAGCGCGAGTAATTTGTATTCGTACTTTTTTTGAGTCGTTGCGCGGGGCGGTAGCCTTTTATCCTGATGTCAATCGGGAAATGCTTAAACAGGTTACGATCGAACGACTTCTTCTGATTTGGATGTGGGAGCGTTCCAAAGCGCTTGGCATGTCTCTCGAAGCGTTTGAGAAAAGTATGGCTAGTGACTATTGCCCTTGAGTAGGGACTCGTCAAAATTAATAAGCCTGAAGGTCTGTGTAGATCTTCAGGCTTATTTTTATTAGATCAGTTAGATTTTGCCGCTGATTATTTCTTGGGGAAGCGCACAGGGATGAAGATGCGGCCGCCATCACGCTGCACCAGAAGCAGAACCTGATCGCTACGACATGCTTCGCGCAGATCTGAAGCGCTCTTCATGAGTTTGCCGTTGGCACTCACAATAATGTCGCCTGCCATCAAGCCGGACTGCTGCGCAAATTTGCTGACCTTCGTAATAAGAAGACCGGTTGTTTCAGCATCCTTTGATTCAGCATCAGTGAGTACGCGGGCCTCAATGCCAAGACGGTGTGTATCTGCCGATGAGGCCGAGTTGTCTGCAGCCGAGTTGGTTCCGATAGTAATATCGAGCTTAATCTCTTTTTTATCGCGAATAACAGTGAGTTCAGCCTTCGTACCTGGGCGGAGTGAAGATACAAGCATGGGCAGTGATGAGGAGCTTGTTACCTTGCGGTCATTCAAAGCCGTAATGACGTCGCCGGCTTTCAGCCCAGCCTTCTCTGCAGGACTGCCTTTTTCAATCTTGGTGACGAGTGCGCCTTCAGGAGTCTTCAGCCCGAAGCTTTCAGCAAGATCCTGAGTGACTTGCTGGATATAAACACCGACATAGCCGCGAGTTACTTTGCCATCTTTGACCAGTTGGTCTTTCACCTGCAAAGCAATATCAATTGGAATGGCAAAGGACAATCCCATGAACCCACCGGAAGTGGAGAAAATTTGGGAGTTAATGCCGACAACTTCTCCCTTCATATTGAAGAGCGGGCCGCCAGAATTGCCGGGATTGACAGCGACGTCTGTCTGAATGAACGGCATGTACTGGTCAGTAGGAAGATTGCGAGAGAGCGCAGACACAATGCCGGCAGTCACGGTATTGTCAAGACCAAAAGGACTGCCTATGGCTGCTACCCATTCGCCAACCTTGAGCTGGTTGGAGTCACCCATCTTCAGCGCAGGTAAATCCTTCGCTTCAATTTTTACGACGGCGATATCGGTTTGTTTATCTGTACCGAGAACCTTGCCTTCAAATTCACGTTTATCGGTCAGGCGAACAACAATTTTATCTGCCCCCTCAACCACGTGCGCATTCGTCAGAATGAGCCCGTCCGTAGAAATAATGAAACCCGATCCCGTGCCTCGTTGTTCAGGGATTTCTTGCTCACCACCGCCAAAAGGCATCGGAAATCCAAAGCGGCGGAAAATCTCGGCACCTTGTTCATCCATGCCGGGGAAGCCGAAATTTGGCACGGCGACGGTACGAGCATTTTTTGTGACGGATATGTTTACTACGCCAGCGCCATTATCTTCAACGAGTTTGACGAAATCTGGGAGCTGTCCCTGCGTCTGCTGCTGTGTTGGGGTGCTGCTTTCTGTCGCCTGCACAGGCAGTGCGGCGGATGTGAGCGCAAAGGCCGCGCAAAGCGCAGCCGCCAAGGAGGTCTTCGAGAGGATCTGCATTGCTTTAATCCGTTATAGATGCGCCCGAAAACGGTTCGAAAAGAAGCTATAGAGCAGTTTTTCGAACTCTGGGACGTAGTGCGTAAGTTAAAAACTGAAGTAATTTAACTCTAACGGATCACACGGTTGCAGGAGGCAAGCTCCTAGCAAACAGCGGTTAAATTTGTAAGTGTCTTCTGCGTTAAACACTTTCTTCGGGGCAAGATGCGCCGAGCGGCGGGAATGAGAGAACAAAGCTTGTTCCTCGGCCGTCAAGACCGTCTTCAATCGTGACTGTGCCATGATGAATGTCGACGATGCGTTTGACAATGGCAAGTCCCAGACCTGTTCCGGACGTTTTGGTACCTAAAGCACGGTAAAAGCGGTCAAAGACGCGCGCCCGTTCATCGGGAGCAATGCCTGGGCCGTTGTCGCTTACGCGGACAACCGAACGCCCATTTACGATCGAGCTTGAAAGCTCGATGCGTCCACCTTGCGGGGTATAGCGGATGGCATTGTCGGTTAGATTGGTGATCATCAGACGAATAGCATCTTCCATGCCGTCGATTTGTGCCGGCGAAGCCGAAGCGGTGATGATGATGTCTTTTTGCTCGGCGATTGGAGCCATATCGTCGCGAATACTAGCAATCAACGCATCAAGATGAATGGTCGACATGGGCTTTTTTGAAGCGTCAGGATCAAGGCGCGCTAGTGTGAGCAGCTGCTGAACGAGGCGAGTTGCTCGGTTGATGCCTTCATTCAAGCGAGCGAAGCATTTATCTTGTGCTTCAGGGGTTTTTGCTCGTTGAGCGAGCTGCACCTGAAGTTTTAAAGCCGTTAACGGTGTTCGTAGTTCGTGTGCTGCATCCGAGGCGAAGCGTTGCTGCGCGCTTAAACTCTCACCTAGACGCGCTAATAGGCTGTTGATCGCGTTTACAAGACTTGCCAGTTCAGAGGACAAACCTTTTGTAGAAATTGGCTGCAGAGACGTTGGTGATCGCCGTGCGATAGAACGTGCCGTACGTTCCAAAGGTGCCAATCCGCTGCCGACGACAATCCAAACAGCAATAGCAATGAACGGAAGGAGCAGACACAGCGGCTGCAGGATACGAAAGGATGCGGTTGCTGCGAGAGAGGTTCGTACGGCGAGATCTTGTCCGGCAGTTATGACGAGCGGTCCTACTGCTACGGAATAGGTACGCCAATCACGCCCATCCACTTTTGATAATCCAAAACCAGGACCGTCAGGCAGTGGCAAGGCTGGAGTATTCTCACGTTGCCACAGACTATTGTTGGCAGAGTCGTAGACCTGAACGATGATGCGGTAGCTCGGAGCGTCACCGATGATGGTGAGGTGTTCAGGAGCATGCATGGGCATGCTGCTTCTCACAGAGTCAGCCAACGACTCTGCCGTCTCACGCAGGTGCGCATCGAGGAAGTCGTTGAATTCAGCCTGAGCAGAAAAGAAGGTCGCTGCCGCGGCGGAAAACCCCGCCGCAAGCAGAGCGGCCAAAAGCGTGAATAAAAGCTTCCGGCGGATGCTCGTCATGATGTAAATGGCTTTTAAGTTTCGAGCATGTATCCAACTCCGCGTACGGTTTTGATCGCCGAATCAGCGAGTTTCTTACGCAGATGGTGGATATGAACCTCAATTGCATTAGACCCTACAGTGTTGTCCCAGTTGTAGAGCTTTTCCTCAAGCTGTGCACGGCTCCAAACGACCCCCTTGCGTTCGGCAAGAGCTGCAAGAAGAGCGTATTCCTTTGAGGAGAGAATGACGGGCTCTCCTTTATAGGTCACTTCACGAGTGGCCGGAGAAATCTTGAGCTCCCCACGTTCAATTACCGGATCTGCTCGTCCGGCAGACCGGCGTAGTAAGGCGCGAATGCGTGCAGAAAGCTCATCAAGATCATAGGGCTTGATTAAGTAATCATCAGCACCGCTGTCGAGGCCCTTAATACGGTCATCGACCGTATCACGCGCGGTGGTGACAAGAACCGGTGTTGGGTCGCGTCTGCCGCGCATTTCTTTTAAAACTTGCAACCCGTCTTTGCCAGGCAGGCCTAAATCGAGGATGACGAGAGAGTACGGTGTTGTATTGAGTGCGAGAAGTGCTGAGTTGCCATCCCGCACCCAATCGATGGCATGCCCTTCAGTTTCCAGGCCAGCCATGACGCTTTCGCCGATCATGTCGTCGTCTTCAACGAGCAAAATTCTCATGATGGATTACCAAATCGTTCAATCAGGCGCTCGAGCACAATGCGCAACGTTTCCGCCGCCAAGAGCGCGAGCAGGATGAGGCCGGGAAGCGATTGTCGAGCCTCAAAGAGGCCCAGTCCGCCGGGACAGAGCAGGATGAAGAGTCCCCATGCAGCTACTGCACCAAGATAGGCGCAGATAGCTGAGGCAACAGTCAGCCAGGCAAGAAACCGCAGTCTAGGCTGACCACCAGCACCGGCGGCAGCGGCTAGATCCCAGCGGAACAAGTGAAATGATTGTAACCCGACGGCGGTGGCGACTGGCGCCTGGTGAAGTTGTGTTTGAATACTTTTGGGCAGTCGAATCAGTGCCCAGTGTCCGGCAGCCGTCCAAGCGTAAAGTGCTGCATCACGCAGACAACCACCCACTGCAGCCCAAAGCGGCAGCGTCCAGCTGTCAGCCTCAATCCCAATAAAAAGACCCGCCGTCGCAGCTCCCCAACCCGGTGAAGCGAGTGCGGCGAGAAATACCAACGCAGCGTGCCAGCTGATGAAGAACTCAACCATAGAATTGCGGTATGGATAAAGTGCCGTTAACGGCGCAAAGGATTATCAATGACGGAATTTAACAGCGGCCGAGGCGGTCGCGACGATGATATTGTGGATCTGGAAGCGCAGCCAGTGAACGCGACTGGAAACAGTGCAGAAGGATCCTCTCGAGAGCCTATAAAGCAAGAACCGCTTTCAGGTACCGTCACCGTGGCTCACATCGTCTACTGTCTCCACTCGATTTCGATTCTCATCGGGCTTTTAACTGCCGGGCTTTCAATCGCCGGAGCTTTTGTCTTTTCAGCGCCGTCCATCCTAGCGGTCATTATCAACTACATATTCCGTTCGGATGCATCTGGAACTTGGTTGGAGAGTCATTTTTCCTGGCAAATCCGCACGTTTTGGTATGCCCTGCTTTGGCTCGTTGTGTTGTATTTGGTGAGCCTTCCGTTGGTATTTTTCGGTATCGGGATCTTTGTTTTCATTGCCGGGATGCTTGTGTTGGGTATATGGGTTGCCTGGCGCATTTTGTCAGGGTGGCGCCGTCTCGCGTCGCACCGCGAAATGCCGCTGAGCTGAGCGTTATACTCACAAGCTTTCAAATTTCACCAGGCAGTCTTTCTATGGCCCTCGGCGCTACGGTATATAAAGCTCAGCTTTCCATTTCCGATCTTGACCGGAATTGGTATGGCGAGCCTGTGCTCACGCTTGCGCGACATCCCTCTGAGACGGAAACGAGACTGATGCTTCGAGTGCTCGCTTGGTGTATGCGTGCGGGGGAAAAACTGGAATTTGGCCGTGGGCTCTCTACTGACGGAGATCCAGCTCTTTGGGAGCTTGACGATACTGGAGCCATCATTGATTGGGTGGAGTTGGGTGTCCCAGATTTGCGAACGGTAAGGAAGGCAGCCGGAAAGAGTGAACACGTGCTCGTGTTGGCTTACGATGAAGCTCGTTCGGCTCCTTGGTGGGAAAGCTTGAAGGGGGATTTTTCTAAGATCAGCAAACTCGCTGTTGTACTCATCCACGATGACGAAGCGAAAGCTTTGGGAAGTATGGCTACACGCAACATGAAGCTTGCTGTGACTATCCAAGACGGCGTTTTTTGGGTGAGTAACGATCATTCAAGCCTACAAATTGATCCCGAGTGGCTCAAGCGTGAGGATGAACGTTGGACCTGAGTGAATGAGAAAACGCCGCATGTTGTCAGAAACATGCGGCGTTTTTGAAGTGTTCTCAGCGATCTGTATTGACGAGTGATTCAGCCATTTTGGCGAAGGCTCCTTCAAGACGAAGGCGGACTTCAGGATCGGATACCGTTTCAGCCAAAGCTGAACGCATCGCGCTCATCCACTGATAACGCGCGTTCTGTGTAATGACGAGTCGGCGATGCCCTTCCCGAAGCATCGGCATGCCGTGGCGTTCAAGATAGAGAGGCGGGCCGCCTAGCCATCCTGAGAGGAACTCCTTGAGGCGAGCTTCGTAATGTGCGAGGTCTCGTCCTGCGTATATGCTGCGGAGCTCCTCTAATTGCGGATCGGCGAGCAGAACGCGAATGAAGGCGGCGGTGAGGCGATCAAGACCTGCATCGCCGCCGACACTGTCATATAGCGTTTTTTCGATCGGCAAGTTAATAACCTTTCATCGACAAAAAACGATCCAACCGAAACCGAGCAAAAGAATCCACCCAAGCAACGGTGAAAGGAGGTAGCGGAAGATGCGATGCTGAGGTGTGAAACCAAAGCCGTAGACCCAGAGGATGCTCATACCGAAGAGCATGCCGACTAACGCGCCATGAGGCACGCCGGTGGCATCTTCGGCTATTGCACGAGGATAAAGAACAACGACGGCGGCACAGGCTAGAGCACCAAGGAACGAAATGATTCGTAAAGCAGTCGATCCCCGCGAGGATGCGGCAGGCTTTGTGTTAGTCATCGTTGCGGGTCACCGTAGTTTCGATGACAGCGGCAAGTACAACGGCAAAGCCAAGAGCCATGATCCAATAGAAGTAGCTCATGAAGAACTCCTAGAAAGCAGATGGAGTGCGCTGCAGATGCATCTGCAGCGCACAGTTTGAACATCAATCAGTAGAGATGATGCGTGTTCTTTTCGATGTATTCAGCATTAAGTTTGCCCGACATCACGCGGTACGCCCAAGTCGTGTAAAGCAGCACGATTGGAAGGAAGATCAACGTCACAAAGAACATGATCTCAAGCGTGAGCTGGGAGCTGGTGCAGTCCCAAAGCGTCAAACCGGCATTGAGCATCGTTGAAGACGGCATCACAAATGGGAACATCGAAACAA
>ERZ827150.5376-NODE-5376-length-10345-cov-3.377843_pt1 | contig 10345 bp, 10 predicted proteins | sample MGYA00519779_ERZ827150 | MGnify/ENA primary metagenome ERZ827150 (study PRJEB31778, sample SAMEA3449267) | human gut metagenome | biome: human gut; feature: human-associated habitat; material: faeces | place: United Kingdom | collected 2010/2012 ...
TCTCGGCCTTGGGGGTGAGTGCCGCCACCGAGTCGATGACGATGATGTCGATCGCGCTCGACCGGATCAGCGAATCGGCGATTTCGAGCGCCTGCTCGCCGTTGTCAGGCTGCGAGATCAGCAACTCATCGATGTCCACTCCCAGTTTCTGGGCATAAGTGCTGTCGAACGCATGTTCGGCATCGATAAACGCGGCAATGCCGCCCGCCTTTTGCGCCTCGGCGATCGCATGGATCGCAAGGGTCGTTTTACCCGACGATTCGGGACCGTAGATTTCGATCACGCGGCCTTTCGGATAACCGCCGATACCGAGCGCCTGGTCGAGTGTAATCGAACCTGACCGGATAACCGGAACGATCTCCACCGCCTTGCTGCTCATTTTCATAATAGCGCCTTTGCCAAAATCCTTCTCGATTTTGTCCATTACGGCGCTGAGAACTTTCAGTTTCTCGGGATTCACCTGGGTTTTGTCTGCCATATAATTATCTCTGTGATATTTTCTATTGATACGCTTCCACGATCTGTGTAAAGTGGTCCTTGGTATTTACCTTGTCGAAAATCTTCTCTATCGTGCCATCGGGGCCGATCACAAACGTCGTACGCAAAATACCCATATAGGTACGCCCCATAAACTTCTTTTCACCCCATACTCCGTAAGCGGCCGCAATACTCTTATCCGCATCGGCGATCAGCGGGAAATTAAGTCCATGTTTTGCGATAAAGCCCTGGTGCGACTTCACGCTGTCGGGACTCACACCGATTACCTCAAAGCCCATTCGCTGCAACTCGGCCCGGCCGTCACGCAGACTGCAGGCCTCGGCGGTACATCCGGGGGTGTTATCTTTCGGGTAAAAATAGAGAATCACCTTCCTGCCTCGGAAATCCGACAGAGAAATGCTTTTACCGTCCTGATCGGTACCGGTAAACAGAGGGGCTTTATCGCCGATTTTCAACTGGGTCATACTATGCCTCTTTTCGTGAATATACGGTTTAAAGGTACGAAATAAAAGTGAAATTTAAAGCAGAAAAGCAAAGAAGGTTATGAACGAGAACTCCCTGTCAGACCGCTAAAAGCCTATTTAAAAGGGAGTTGCATTATTTTCCCGTTATTTTTGTCGGAAGAGTCATACACTCCAGCGTTGTACGGCTCCCTGTAACGGTCTTTGCAGCGTACAACCGGTATGGTACGAAAAAAAGCACCGACAGGACAAAAAACGGAAGCCTATAACTTTTGATTATAACAGATAAAAAAGATTGAATGACATCTCCGCAAAGAAGTTTCTATTTTTATATCGCATTTCAAAAGAATAGCAAGATCATGTATAAACAAATTATCCGGCCTCTTTTATTTTTAATGGATCCCGAAAAGGCACATTCCTTGTTGGTGTCCTGCCTCAAAGGTTACCGGCATCTGCCCTGGTGTAGGTATTGGGTGCGTCGTTTTTACGCTTATCCCGATAAACAATGGGTATGGAATGATCTTGTTTTTAAAAACCGCATCGGGTTATCGGCCGGTTTTGATAAAACGGCCGAGGCTTTTGATGAACTTGCCGATTTAGGGTTCGGATTTATCGAGATTGGAACCGTCACCCCTTCTCCCCAGAAGGGAAATCCCCGGCCACGTATTTTCCGCCTTGTTGAGTGTGACTCACTGATCTCGCGTACCGGATTCAACAATCCCGGTCTGGACATGATAAAATTGCGGATTGCACAACGGCGCAACTCCTACGTGTTAGGCATTAATATTAATAAGAATCCGTCCTCGGAAGGCAAACAGGCCATAGGCGATTTCTTATCTTTATACAGAGAATTGTATGATACAGCCGATTACTTTACCATCAATTGGAATTCGGTGGAAACGGAAGTAATGGAACAGGCGCTTACTGCTCTGGCAGCTTTTCGGGAAACACGAACAAAATATGTTCCATTGTTGCTGAAATTACCGGCCGACCTTACGGAAGAGGCGCTGAATGCCGTTACAGCGTGCATCGACAACTATAAAATAGATGGTGTGATCGCTACGGGCCCGACGATGGACCGAACCTACCTGACTGCTTCACTCAACCGATTGCAAAAAATTGGGACAGGAAGCATCAGTGGAAAAGGTATCGGAGATAAATCGTTTAGAATAGTGAAATTTCTGCGGGGCCACGTCGGAAAGAATGTACTGATCGTAGGGGCAGGAGGAGTGATGACTCCGCACGATGCTCGGAAAATGCTGGATGCAGGAGCCGACATGATACAAATTTACTCCTCCTTGATTTATGAGGGACCGGCTATCGTAAAAAAAATGATCAAGGCAACCCAATAAAATATAAAACTATGGAACGTAATTTTACCGAATGGCCATTGGGCAGTACCGACCAGGGCGCCACTCTCTCAATATATCGGGCCAACCAGACTCGTAGCAACGCTGTGATTATGTGTCCAGGCGGCGGTTTCAATCAAGTGGCTATGGATCATGAAGGATATGCTTTCGCCGATTGGTTTCATCAACAGGGGATCACTTATGCCGTATTGAAGTATCGTATGCCTCATGGGCATGTCGAAATTATTCGGGAAGATATCCGTGAAGCGATTCGCCTGATACGCGCCCGGTCCGCGGAATGGGGGATTCAACAGGTAGGAGTGATGGGGGCTTCTATCGGAGGGTATATTGCCGCTACGGCTGCAACTTTGTACCATGGAACGGACCGCGCCGATTTCCAGATTCTGCTTTATCCGGTGATCAGCATGACGGAGCAACTGACACATTTGCCCTCGCGATGCAGAATGTTAGGAGAGAATATTCCCGAAGCAGAAAAAAAAGCGCTCTCGCTTGAACTGCATGTTACCGAAGAAACCTCTTCTGCATTTATTGTCTTGGCAGAAGATGATCAGACCGTGTCACCGCTTAACAGTCTCGCCTATTACACGGCATTGTTGGAACATGGGGTCTCTGCCGAATTGCATATTTACCCCCAAGGAGGACACAGCTTTGGGTTTTGCGACAGCTTTATATACAAAAACCTATGGACTAACGAATTGAGCCAATGGTTAAACGCTCTTTAACGCAGCAATCCGATAATAATCCTAAGACCAAATACAGCAACGGAAAAACACTGGAAAACTTTCCTTTTCTCATTCACCTGGCTCCGAAGAGACTATTTCGCCAACACGCGCTTCTCGATCTCCTCGATCTGGTGACGGAACACTTTGTCTGTCTCCATCAGGTTCGAAATCGCCTTGCAGGCATGGAGTACCGTCGCATGGTTCTTTCCTCCGATCGAAGCCCCGATAATAGTCAGCGGCGCTTTCGTATGCTGTTTGCTCAGGTACATCGCGATCTGGCGCGCCTGTGCGATCTCACGCGTACGACGCGGCGACTTGAACTTCTCCTCCGGCAATCCCAGGTATTCACACACCACTTTCTGAATGTGATCGATCGTAATCTCCTTCTGCGTAAACTGTACGTACACTTTCAGTATCTCCTTGGCCAGCGTGACCGTAATCTTTTTGCCGAGGAACGATGCATTCGCCACCAACGACGAGAGAGCTCCCTCTATCTCACGGACATTCGCATTGATATTATCGGCCAGGAAATCGACCACCTCGTCCGGCACATCGGCCCCGAGACGAAGCGCTTTGTTACGGATAATCTTGACCTTCGTATCCAGGTCCGGCAACTGCAACTGCGCCGACAACCCCCATTTGAAACGGGTCAGCAACCGCTGCTCGATGTCTTTCAGTTCAACGGGCGGCTTATCCGACGTCAGCACGAGCTGCTTGCCCGACAGGTGCAGATGATTGAAGATATTGAAAAAAGCGTTCTGCGTCTTCTCCTTACCGGCCAGTTCCTGAATATCGTCGATAATCAACATGTCGAGCATCTGGTAGAAGTGGATGAAATCATTGATCTCACCCGACCGCACCGCATTGGTAAACTGGGCCTGGAATTTGTTCATCGACACATAAAGTACCTGCATCGACGGACGGCGTTGTTTAGCTTCCATGCCGATCGCCTGCGCGATATGCGTCTTGCCAAGCCCCGAATCCCCATATATATATAAAGGATTAAAAGGGGTTGCACCCGGATCGACAGCCACCGAAAAACCTGCCGAACGGCACAAGCGATTACAATCGCCCTCGACGAAGGTATCGAACGTATAATTCGGATTCAGTTGCGGGTCGATTACCAGCTTGCGGATACCCGGAATCACGAACGGATTCTTTATATTTGTCGTGTTCGTCTGCGTGGCAAACGTATTGATAGCCGTCATATCGGCATCGGAAACCACGGTGGAAGCCGGCTGCTCGGCCTGGGGCACCGCATAGCGCAACTTGGTTTTCAGCCCGAATTGCTGATGGATGATCGGGGTCAACAACGGAATGAAGTGCTTCTCAATGTGATACACATAGCTTTCGTTCGGAACGCGCAGCTTCAGGGTCGTTCCGTCGAAATCGAGCGGCACGATCGGCTTGAACCATTTGGAGAACTCTTCGTCAGAGGTCTGCTCCTTTATCTGGGACAAGCACATTTGCCACACGTCTCCGTATGTCCGATTTTTAACGATCATCGTATTAAGGTGGGTTATTTCTGATTTCCGTAGGACAAAATTGTAAATAACAATATGAAAAAAAAACGGGGTATCATATTGTTTGTTTAACAAATATTTATATAGAAGAATAAGGGCTTTCCGAGGGTCTAAATTTAACCGTTTGATATAGAGTATTCAGAAAATAATTCGTATTTTTGTTTATAAGTTTTTTCGACCTGAATGTTCCGTAATTATAAATAAAACACATAAAATCATGAGTGAAAATCTGGACCAAATCGTGCAGGGGAAAGCCCAAAAATGGCTGGACGGCAACTATGACTCAAAGACAAAAGATCAGGTTAAATACCTGATGGAAAACGACAAAAAAGAGCTTACCGAAAGTTTTTATAAAGATCTGGAATTCGGCACAGGCGGCTTGCGCGGCATCATGGGGGTCGGCACCAACCGCATGAATGTCTACACGGTCGGAATGGCCACCCAGGGGTTAGCGAACTACCTGAAAAAAGCCTTTCCGCACGAACACATCAAAGTGGCTATCGGACACGACAGCCGCAACAACAGCCGGCTCTTTTCCGAACAGGTCGCATCGATTTTCGCAGCCAACGGATTCAAGGTATACCTGTTCGATTCGCTACGTCCGACCCCGGAACTCAGTTTCGCGATCCGGCGGTTGGGATGCCAGAGCGGGGTAGTAATCACGGCATCGCACAACCCCAAGGAATACAACGGCTACAAGGCATACTGGACCGACGGAGCGCAGGTAACCCCTCCGCACGATAAAAACATTATCGCAGAAGTAGAGAAGATCACTTCCCCCGACGAAGTACTCACCACCCAGAGCAAAGACAACATCACTATTCTGGACGAAACTTTCGACGAAATCTACCTGGACGCCGTCCACGGCCTATCGCTTTCGCCCGAAGCCATTGCAGCGAACCGGGACATGAAAATCGTCTACACGCCGCTGCACGGCACGGGAGTTATCCTCGTTCCCGCATCCCTCCGCAAATTCGGATTCCGCAACATCATTACGGTCAAGGAGCAAAACATTCCCGACGGCAACTTCCCGACAGTCGTTTCGCCGAATCCGGAAGAACGCGCCACGATGAAGATGGCGCTCGATTTGGCAGCCAAAGAGAAAGCCGACCTGGTATTGGCAACAGATCCCGATGCCGATCGCATCGGAGTGGCGATTCCAAATGAAAACGGGGAGTATATACTGCTTAACGGCAATCAAACCTGCGCATTGTTGACCTATTACCTGATCAAGCGCTGGAGTGATTTGGGACGGCTCGACGGCAAGCAATACATCATCAAAACCATCGTAACGACCGGACTGATCAACCGAATCGCGGAAGCATTCGGAGTTAAATGCTTCGAGTGCCTGACCGGCTTCAAATACATCGCCGAAATCATCCGCGAACACGAAGGCAAAATGCAATACATAGGGGGAGGCGAGGAGAGTTTCGGCTTCTTGGCCGGCGATTTCGTCCGTGATAAAGATGCGGTGAGCGCCTGCTCACTGGCAGCCGAAGCGGCAGCCTGGGCCAGAACCCAAGGCATGACACTGTACGACCTGCTCAAAGATATATATGTCAAATACGGCTTCTACAAGGAAGCGATGGTTTACATCGTCCGTAAAGGCAAGGAAGGTGCAGACGAGATCAAGAAGATGATGGATGACTACAGGGCCAATCCGCCCAAAACCATAGGCGGTTCTCCTGTGATTACTATCAAAGATTACCTTTCATCCGAATCACTGGATGTCCGCGACGGAAAACGTTCGACGATCGGTATGGAGAAATCCAATGTACTGCAATTTTCCACCGAAAACAACACGATCGTCTCCATCCGGCCTTCCGGAACAGAGCCGAAGATCAAATACTATTTCGGCATCTGTGAAAAACTGCCGTCGAAAGAACAATTCGATGCCGTGCAGCAGAAACTGGACAAACGACTAAAAGAACTCGAGACCGAACTGAATCTGGACTAAAAATTCACACAAATTTATGGCTTCTATATTCACACGTATCATACAGGGTGAAATTCCCTGCTACAAAGTGGCCGAAGACGACCGCTATTTTGCATTTCTGGACATCAACCCGCTCACCGAAGGCCATACGCTGGTCGTCCCGAAAAAGGAGACCGACTACCTGTTCGACTTGGACGACGACACACTGGCAGGCATGGTGCTTTTTGCAAAGCGAATCGCAAAGCGGATAGGGGAGAAAATAACATGTAAAAGGGTTGCCGTAGTCGTCCTTGGACTGGAAGTACCGCATGCACATATCCACCTGATTCCAATCAATAACGAAAAAGATGTCGATTTCCATCGGGAGAAACTAAAACTTTCACCGGAGGAGTTCAAGCGCATATCGACAATGATCACATTGTAAATAAACCACTTACACTCCATGTAAAGCACCCTATTACAGGGTGCTTTTTTATTTAACATAATTAAACGCTCGGATTACAGATATAAAATCCAGACAAACACCGAAATAGGGCAGAGTCTAATGTAATTAACTTTTCAGCAATTACACAATTCATGGATTACATTTGTAATTCAGGTTAGTGCAAGGCCTCCCATATTTATCACATTTGTAACCACGAAAACATAAAAGTGGGAGCGTAGCTGCTGGATTACATCTGTAACCGCATTCTTTTACCGAAATTTATCGCTTTACTTTACCTGACGATTAAATCATTTTACATATTATATTTAAGTACATTATAATCAATCAATTGATTTAAATTACATCATGTTTACATTTAACATACCGGCTGACTTAAATACGACCTAATGCATACACGGGGCTTTATCCATGTTTAATATAACATAAATACACTAATAATCAAATATTTAAACATATTTACACAAACTAATAATGCACCTCAATCAATTTGATTGCTATCAATACTGCGGATTAAATATTACTATTTACATTTGTAACTAAACATTGTCGCATTTTATTTGTTTCCTTTTGTATGCAACCTTCGAATTTATTGGCATAAATATGTTAACTTTGTAAAAAACGAGAAACATGAAAGATCGGCTGGAAAAATTCATAAAAACGGAAGGTTTGACTCCTTCACGTTTTGCAGAAATAATGGGCGTACAACCATCGAGCATCTCACACATCCTAGGTGGCCGGAATAAACCCAGCTTCGACTTCATTGAGAAAATGCTGCAGCGTTTCCCGAAACTCAATCCAGATTGGTTGCTTCTAGGTAAAGGCAACATATACCGTTCAATTTCCGACAATACGGTCACACCGATCACAACTTCGTCGTCACAGGCGACGATCATCCCCGCTGCGACAGAAACGAATGATGCATCGAATACGAATCGGGCATCATCTTCGGGAGACTCAATGGGAACAACCACGATAACCGAAAATAATCAACAAAAAGCGGCGGGATCGTTATTTGATTTTACCGACAATTTAACTCCGCGAGAATCGCATAAAATGAATCAACATGGACAGTCCCTTGGAAAAATCGATTTTCAAGAAACTAATCCTTCAACACATCAGACTCCGGAAATCGCTCCGAATCATTCGACACAGTCTAAAATAGGTACAACCACACGAACAGGAACCGGGTCAAAATCTCAGAGCGACTCCCAGGATCACACTAGAATCATGAATGATGTCCGGCAAACATCCGAAATCGAGCGAATCATTATTTTCTTTAAGGACAAAACTTTCATCTCTTATACTCCGGACGAATAACCAATGGATTATAATTTATATTATGTTAAATAGTGATTAGGATTTGTATCTTTGTGATACATCAAAACCTAATCATTATGTCTAAACCTGTTCTTATTATTTCTGACGAGCGAGCTGTTTTGCTTCTTACTAATCTTTTGGATATTAGTTTTGGTTCGTCTGCTTTTTCTTTGATTTCTCGGATGCCCATTGAGGTTGTTCGTAATCTCTTGGCTCTTGTGTTGGATAGACTTTCTAAGCCTGTAAGCCATGAGACCGACCGAGCGTAATATCCGGAGGCTTTCGGATTTGCTTATTGACTTTCCGGAAGTGTCTTACACGCCTGTTTTGCGTGATGGTTCTTTTGGTCAGCCTCGTCCGCGTTATTGGCTGTATATCTATTTTCGTTTTTATCGCCGAGGAGATGGAAAGATCGTTTCCGGTTGTCGTCCTTTTTCGAGAGGTCGTCACGCTCTTCGTTTTATCTCGCAGTATGCAGGTAAGAATCTTATAGACGATATTTATTTTGTTGATGCTAAGGCACGTAAGTGTTATGATGTTGTTTGTGACTATAATCGTGTCAAGCTTCTTCCGTGTCAATTTGCTTTTGATTTTCAGTATGATTAAGGAGGTGTATCGGCCGATAATGCGTCGTAGGAGTCAATGGTACAAGCGTTTGCTGGCCGAATATAAGTATTGTACTGGTTCTACCTTTTTTGTTACGTTGACTTATGAGGATTGTCACGTACCTATGGAGTATGGTTCTGATGGCTTACCTTTATTTTATACTACTTCCAAGCGAGATGTACAGTTATGGTTTAAGCTTATGCGGAAGTATTGCGTTCCTGATCTCGGGCGTATTCGTTATTTCATTGTTTCCGAGTTTGGTGAGAATACCGGTAGGCCTCATTATCATGCTATTATATTTACAGATGTTCGTTGTTCTTTGGAGTATATGACGGATGCGGTGAATAAGCATTGGCATAAAGGTTATATAAATGATGTTCAGTATCTTAAAGGTAATGGAGGTTTGCGTTATGTTGCTAACTATATTACAAAGGCGCTGGACTGTTATAAGACCTTTGCGCTGATGTCTCGCCGGCCCGGACTTGGTATTTCTTATGTGGAAGCGCAGGCTGATTATCATCGCGGAACTCCTGTTCCTATTGATATATCTGATGATGGTACTCGCAGGCTTTTGGCAGCTTGTATGTATCATCCATTAAAAAAACGTATAGATTTTTTTGCAAAACGAAAATTTTTCGTACTTTGCATGTCGAATATTAATGTTAACCAGCGCCGTAAGCCTTCCCTGCCCCGTTATTTTCGGGATAAGTTGTTTACGAAATTTGAACGTGAGTTGCTTTTTCGGCGTTATTTAGATGATGAGTGTCGAGAACTCTCAGAACTTTCTGCGGAAGATCGTAGAAATCGTGAAATCCAATTTGAAGAGCGGGAACGTATGGCAAAAGATTGTTACCTTCGTTCTCTTAGCAAGCACGGTGGTACTGCTCTGTATGCAATGCACTGTCGTGAAGAAATCGAGCGATGTGAGAATCAGGCAAGACGCGAAAACCTCGGTTTTGGACTCGGCCAGTTTGAACCTTCTGAATGGCTCCAGTAGTGAGTAGTTGAGTTATGGCTTTTGATTGGGCAGGTCTTGTGACTGGTGGTCTTAGTGCTATTGGTAATGCTATTACAGGTGGTGCGTCCGCTCGCAAGCAGTATCAATATCAATCTAAGCTGATGGATAAGCAAAATAATTTTGCTCTTTCCATGTATAATATGGATAATAGGTATAATAGTCCTGTTATGCAACGTGCTCGTCTTGAGCAAGCTGGTTTAAATTCGAATCTCATGTACGGTAATGGTGGTATCCAGAATACTTCGAGCGGTGCTCCCGGTTCTGCTTCTGGTCAGGCTCCTCATGTCGATTATGGCAAACCTTCTGATGCTATATCGAATGCTTTGCAGTATTCTATTGTTAATGCCCAGGCTGATAAGATGAGCGAGGAGGCTCGTTTGGCTGCTGAGCGTGCTGAATCTGAGGCTATTTCTCGTGAGCTTATGATTGCTAATGCTCGTCTTGCCATG
>ERZ827150.5386-NODE-5386-length-10327-cov-3.948598_pt1 | contig 10327 bp, 6 predicted proteins | sample MGYA00519779_ERZ827150 | MGnify/ENA primary metagenome ERZ827150 (study PRJEB31778, sample SAMEA3449267) | human gut metagenome | biome: human gut; feature: human-associated habitat; material: faeces | place: United Kingdom | collected 2010/2012 ...
GATATGCTCGGTGGTGGCCGACCAGGGGCGGTAGGGGTTCACCACAAACCACACATCGGCGTTTTTCAGCAGGTGGGCGCAGCCGCCGATGAGCTTTGCGCCGGTGTCATTGCCGCCCACATCCAAAATGACGTTTTTGCTCTCATCCAGCAACAGCGGCACAAGACCGCCCACCTGGGTGGGGGCGTCGGCGCGCTGCTGCTCGAAGTGAACGGCGGCGCCTGCGTCCGCCAGCAGCGCCTCCGCGTCCCGGGAGCGCATCAGTGGCTTGGTTTGGTCCAGGTCGAAAAAGTGGACCGCTTTCCCCTGCTCTGCCAATTCCAGCGCCAAATGCACCGCCAGTTCGGATTTTCCGCACCCGGCCTCACCCAGGAATACGGTGTTGCTGCTGCGGAGCAGCGCCGAAAGTCCGGCGGCACTCACGCTTGCACCTCGTAGCGGTCGAAGATCTTGAGGTGTTCCTGACCCTCCAGCACACGGCAAGCACCGGCTGCCAAGGCCTCCAGCTCAAATTCACCGGCCATGATCTCCACGGGGGCGATGAAGGACAGCTTCTTCGTCAGGTAGTCAGCCACATATCGGGAATGGGCGATGCCCCCGGTGAGGATGACGCGGTCCACCTGGCCGTCCGCCCCCGCCGCCAGCGCACTGACCGGCCACATCACTGACCCCAGGGAGGTAGAAGCATGAACGCAAAAGGACCTGTTTTTAAGTACGGTGACAACATTGACACCGATGTGATCATTCCCGCCCGTTACCTGAACACGCAGAGCCCCGCCGAGCTGGCCGCCCACTGCATGGAGGACATTGACGCGCAGTTCAAGCACAACGTGAAGCCCGGCGACGTGATGGCGGCGGGCTGGAACTTCGGCTGCGGCTCCTCCCGGGAGCACGCGCCGTGGGTGCTCGAATACAACGACATCAATCTCGTGATCGCGGAAAACTTCGCCCGCATCTTCCGGCAGAACATGTTCAACTGCGGACTGATGGCGGTTTCCCTGCCCAAAGCGGACATCGACGACATTTTCGCCACGTTCGCGGGAACGGAAGCAACCTGCACGACCGATACGGAGAAAAAGACTTTCACGATCTCCAACGGAAGCACGACGAAAGTCTATCCGTTCACGGTCGGAGAATTCGATTTCGAGCTTGTCAAAGCCGGCGGCTGGGTCGATTACGCGGACAGCAAATACTGACCGTCCGCCTTTCCGGCAGCAAAAGGGACGCGGTTTTCAATCCGCGTCCCTTTCTTTTCTCCGCCCGCAGAAAAACGCTCAGTTCGCTCCCCAGCGGCGTTTCTGCTCGGCAGTCCCGCTCCAGTATGAGGAGCCTGAAACCGCACGATACATGACGGGAGACACATGACCGTCCACCCATAACATGTTGATCCCCATATCCGAATAGTGGCGTCCGAACATTTTCTTCGGATTGCGGAATATACGGAATGCGGTACTGTCATCGCACCGCATTGTCGCAACCGTGTGACCATCTCCATCATCAATATCCATCATCAGAAAGACATTGGAAGGATTCCTGATCCTGGCAAGTTTCTGTCCCAGATTCGACGGATCCCATCCGGAAATACACGCATTCAGCGCATAATGGCGGTTATTTCCGGCTACGGGTTCCCCCGATGCCGGACAGGCAAACGTGCGGTACGGCATTTTGCCTGTCGTAATCCTGGCATTCACATACCAGTAATCCAGCGTCTCCGTGCCCCTCGGCGCAAGGTATGCGTTGACCAGAAGAGACTGCCACTGTGTCCAGCTGTTGCCGGAGCCCGGATGATTTGGCAGGATACAGTCATCCGCCATATCCGTTGCATACTGAAACACATACAAACCGTTCTGACGCATATTCGACACGCAGTTTATATCCCGCGCCTTCGCCCGCGCCGAGTTCAGAGCAGGCAGAAGCAGCCCCGTCAGGATGGCGATCACGGCAATTACCACGAGGAGCTCCACAAGGGTGAATCCGCATTTCACCCCGGCTCTTCCACGCTTTGAAACGACATTTCCCGATATGATTTTCCGATCTTTCATAATCTGTAATTCCTTTATTCTGGTTTTATTTTATTCAGACCGCTTACCAATGGAAATAGCGGTACGGGTCATCGTTTGCTACAGGCGTATCGGAATAGAGCGAGAACGGCTTCGTCAGACTCAGCACCGGATTGCCGGCGATTCCGCCAGCGGACGCCAGATCGTTGCAGAGAATCACGAGCGTGTTCCCGCCCGCGTTCAGCATTCCGGGTTTGAGCGTGTAACGGCGCTTGAACTTCCAGTAATCTTCCGGATTCGTCTTTCTGGAGACTTCTCCCAGAAATTTCCCGTTCAGCCAGACCCACGATTCATCATCGACCGCTCCAATAAACAGCGTCGTTTCCCTGTCCGCCATTCCCGCCGGAACATCGAATGTCCTGCGGAACCAGAACCAGCCGTCGTACTTCTCCAACTCCGGAATCTGTGTCTCGAACATGCCGGGAACATTGACCGGACGCCAGCCGGACGGTCTGAATGCAGGACGGAAGAACCCGCTGCGGCGCCCGCGTTTGCCCGGATCCTCTTTTCCCATCCACCCCCCGGAAAGAGCAAGACGCACATTCCCGTTTTCCGGACGGAACATTTGCAGCAGACCGCTCTCCGGTCCCGCTCCAAGATTTGCCAACAGACGTGCCATCGCAAAATCCGCACGGCGGCGGGAGGAATGGATCGCATACTCATTGCCGTCGATCTTCCACGGCGGGACCTGCATCATCAGTACTCCGCCGCGTCCAAGCTTCCGGTATTCGAGCGAGCGTCCGCCTTTGGACCCGGCGGGAAACGCATCGAACTCCTGCTTCCAGCGGAAATGCAGATCGGAGTTGGAAAGTCCCGCAAACACAGGAACATCCGAAAGATCGCAAAAATCGGAGAAATACGTTCCACGGACCGTAGAAATTCCGGGTACAAGACCGGCGAGCTCCGCGCCGCTCATGCCGAACGCCGCAACCTGAAGTCCCGCCCGGATCAGAGCGGAACAGTTTTCCGGCAGCCCGGTACCCGGAGCGACCGCCAGCAGATCGTCCGCAGTAATGCGCGACGGATCAAGCGGCTCCGCGGGAATCCGCAAAACTGAAAGCTGTTCCGCAAGTTCTTCCGGACCGGAATACCAAACTTTGCGGACCGGTTTGACCACCGCTCCGTCCAACCGTCTCAGCATCGCGGCGAAAAGCTCCTCCGTCATCGGTTCCGATTCCGTTCTGCCGGAAATATCCAGTTGGGAAAACAGGATCACCGCACCTTTTTCCCGGAACTCCATCAGCGGGGCATACTGCAAATCAAATCCTCCCTGCCAGAGAGGCAGGAAATTGCCAACCGGAGGTTTTTCCGGTAAAACCGTCGCCACATTGCCGCGGTTCGCAGCACGCCAGATACGGCGGTTCATAAACCCGTTCCAATCCGTCACCGGATAAGAAAAATTCTTCAGCGGCGGCATATACTGCGGAAGCAGAGTCGCTTTTCCACGCCAGTCGCGAATGACCCCGCCGGGATTCCCGTTCACCGGGAACAGTCTGCGGACGCCGTGTTCGGTTGCGCGGAATCCAATCCGGTTCAGGGTCTCCATGCTCTGCTCCATGACGAGCAGTTTCAATCCATGCTCCAGCCGCCCGGAAAGATCGAACGGAAGTGCGGCAAGCGCTCCGCGTCCGAGAATCAGCAGTTGAACTCCATCAAGTCCGGACTCCTCTTTTACACTCTCCGCCTCAACGCCAAGCCGTTTCAGCAATGCGGACGCCGTACCCTCCGGGTCATACACTCCGACCCGGGAACGGAGCGCAACCGCAGTTCCCGGCAGAACGGTTACCGCAAACGAATCCTTTTCCACGGAACCGTCCGCATACCGGAATTCGGCGGAAAGCGTCTGCCTGCCTCCCGCATCGGCGGGAAGCTGAAATTCCACGGGAACCTCCGCCCTGCCGCCGACCGCAACCGTCACCGTCCCGGAAACGGGCTCCGCCATGCCGGAAACGCGCCATGACCAGCGTACCTTCTGCGGCTGCCGGGTATCGTTGAGGATCTGCAGAGTCTTGTGAACCGTCTCCCCCGGACGGAACGTATGGGAAAGTTCCGTGAAGTCCCCCGCTTTCCCGGCGATCTTCGCCGCCAGCGGACGCCACGCGGCAATCACAGCGTTTCCCATCGGTGTAATCTGATAAGGGGAATACGGATCATTCGGCCAGTACCAGTCACAGGTATAACCGCCATCTCTGATGCAGATGATGTCGTTGACGATCGCGGAGCGTTTCAGATTGCGGAAACGTCCCGGATTCGGCACGGCGGGCTTCGATACTCCCTGTTTCCGGAAAAGATTGGAAAAATCCCACAGCAAATTTCCGGAAAGCCCCCGCACCCGGAAATCAAAGAGATTCCGGCGGACAAACATCTCACGGACCTCATGTACATCTGGATAACCGGCAACGATATGCGGACGCAGCGGTGTGTTTTTCCGGTTTCCCCGGACCATTTTCTCCTCAAACCGGTAATAATCCTCTTTCCGGCTGTCGGAGCGGTATGCCCGTTCGCCCAGATACGGCGCGTTGAATTCGTTGAACCACTCGCAATGCAGATCTTTGTAACCGCCGTCCCAAAGGAAGCCGGGGCCGCGCTCGCTCGTATAACTGGCAATATGCGGCGCTCCGTACTCCACGAAAAAAATGGGCAGATCCCCCTGCTTCTCCCACTTCTCCAGCCAGTCGCTCCGCTCCTGGATCGGACTCCAGTTCAGATAGCAGTTGATGGAAAAAACGGAACCGAGCCTGCCTGCGCTATGGTGATAGACCGGGCGGGACGGGTCGATCCTAGACAGAATCTGCTCCGCCAGCTGAGCCTGCTCACGGCGGTTTCTGTGATACGGCGACAACCCCTGTTTTCCGGAAGCGGACGTTCCGATACGGTCCGGATTCTGCTGATCGGCATATCCCATCGCATTGTGACTGGTCGCCAGCATGACGATGCCGGGTATGTTCTGATAACGGCGCAGCTGATGCGAAGCGATCCGCTCGTATTCCGCCGCATTTTCCGGCTTTTTCAGATTGAACCCGAAGTTCTTTACATGCGGCATGGACATCGACGTGAGAATACCCGCCCGCGAAGTTTCGCGCCAGTATGCGGCATTGTAGCAGCAGGTTCCGGGCGCAAAATCATAAATGGCTTCCAAAAGGAAATTGACATGGAATTTTTTATAAACCCGGATCATGTGCGCAAGCATTTCATCCGTCGCTTTGGCAGGAAACTTTGTATTGTTCACACTGGCGCCAAACAGATGAATTTTCTTTCCATTCAGCAGGAAATCACGTCCGCTGACCGAGAATTCCCGAAACCCGAATTCTTCCGGATAATATTCATCCAGAACGGAACCTGACGGAGAAAGCAGCGCCAGCCGGACCGTATACATATTCTGCGGCGTATCAATATCCCAGAGTTTCGGAGCCAGCCAGTCCGCGGAAAACGAAAACCGCTTCCCTGTCCCGCGGAACGGCTCCGAAAGAAAAGTCCGGACCGGTCCCGTTTCATCGGAGACAACCGCTTTCAGACGGTATTCCCCCTCCGGCAGCGCATTGAATCCGGTATCAAACGTAATGGTTTTCCGCGTCACGGAAGAAATCACATGCACATCGGAAATCCCGTACTTTGCGGGAATCGCCTCCAGTTCCACATCCCCGCACAATCCGCGGTTGTTCAGATCCCGGAACGACTGATACATGCGGGTCTCGCCCATGAACGTGGAAAGTGACGCCGGTTTTGCGGAAACAAAGACCGCCAGTTCGTGCGTCTTTCCCGGAATCAGAAAATCCGTCAGATCCAGCACGCCGCCCGGATAAAGAAGCGTCCCGGTTTTCCGGCCGTCCACATACACAGTTCCAACGCTTTGCAGGAGGTCGATCAGCAGACGGATCCTGCGTCCGTTCCAGGATTCCGGAACCGTCACGGAACGGCAATACCACGCTTCCCGGATTTTCTCTTTCCGCGCGGCGCTCTTCAACGCTTCCGGCAGATACGCAATATTGTTGTTCGCTCCTGGTCCGTATGCCCGCTGCGTCAGTTCGGGAAACGACGCAGGAACCTTGAACCATCCCCACCCGGAACCGGGTGCCAGAACGGATTTTGCATCGGCGTCCCGGAATACCGGACGGAACTTCCAAAGCCCGTTCAGCGTCACTTTCTCCCGGCAGGAACTGCTCTTCCGTTCCGCATTGTCCAGAGAAAAGAGCACTTCTTCCGTACTGCCGTCCGGCGGCAGCCTGTCTGTCAGTGTTTTTCCGTTCAAGAGATTCTGCGCGGCAAGCGGAAAAGCAAGCACCGCCACAAGCGCAATAACCATTCGTTTCAGCATCTGCACCTCCTTGTTGCATGTTTACAGAGTTAATTATACATGAAAAACCGCACAAAAAGAAGAGGGGGCAAATGCAAATAATTGCCAAAAACAGCAAAATTATTGTTTTTTTGTTTCTTTCAAACGATTCCGGAACTGTCCGGGCGAGCAATGGAACGCCTCCCGGAACGCATGGGAAAAACGGACCGGATCGGAAAAACCGCATCGTTCCGCCACCAGATTCACCGGGCAGCGGGTATCATGCAGAAGCCGGCAGGCAAGTTCCAGTTTCAGGGAACGGTAATACTCTTTCGGCGTTGTATTCAAATATGTTTTGAATAAACGGTTCAGCGTGGAGCGGCTGATATGAAACTCCTCCACAAAGTCTTCCAGCGCAAGATTCTGCGGAATCCCGATCTTCATGCTCTCCATAATCCGCACCAGCTGTTCCGGCATCTGTTTCTCAATGTTCGAAGCCAGTTCCAGAAGGAATTCGTATGCGAGGGAACAGGCGCGGAATACCTCTTTCGCCATAATCGCACGCTCAATCTGAGTAATCGTCCCGATCAGATGATCCAGATTTCGAACCGGGACCGCCAGACAGTTGGTGAGTCCGAGATCCGCCATGATCTGAGTCAGCGAGCCTCCGCCCAGACAGAGCGCCAGCTTCCGGCATCTGCCCGACGGTCCCGACTCCAGACGCGAATTCTCCCCCCGGTGCATCAGATAAACGGTACCCGGATTGACCACCAGGGAAGTATCCCGCTGCCGGAACTGCATGTTGCCTTCCAACGGAATCTCAAACGCAACCAGACGGTAACGGATGTGTTCATACCAGTTCCCGCTTGAATACATACCGTGGTCGACAAATGCCGGAAACAGCGGCAGATGATAGTAAACCGCATATTCCAACTTTGCGCCCACCACCGTTGCGGCACGCGTGGAACCGCGTTCCAAACCTCTGCACGGCAACGTATAGTTGTTGTCAATAATGTTCTTCTTCATAACCGGATCTCCGTCACGGGCGGCGGTCCGCCTCCGGTTTGATCAGAGAGCGGAAAATCATCGGGACTTCAGAATGCGGCACGGAATCCCGGATCAGCCGCCGGACCTGCCGCAGCGAAGTCAGCGGTTCGATCGTCCGGATCACCGGAAGCCTCACCTCTTGCTGTCCGAACCAGCGCCGCCTGTCGCAATAAACCGCCAGTGGCAGGAAACGGCATTCCCGCACAAGACGCTTATAAAACAAATCCGCAATCCGGGCAGGATTCTCGTTCGGATACGCCCGGAGCGCATAAATGCCGCCCGAATAGAAATAAAGCGCTTTCAGCGATTTATCCTGCGCCATCGACGCAGCCTGCCAGATCATGTTCAGCGCCTGAATCCGGTAATGAAACCGGTTCTCCGTATCAAACCCGAACTGTCCGCCATACAATGCAAAATCGGGCGAACTGCAAAAGCCGAACAGCTCCATCCCTTTCCAGTATGCGACCCGTGCAGCGTTATAGAGATGCAGACTCCGCAGGTCCATCGGCAACGACGGATTCGCCGACTCCTGAAGCTCCCCGGAATACAGCATCAACAGCGCATAGCGGACGGAATTCGGACGCATCAGCGGCACGGCTTCCGCCAACCGCCCCTCCCGGATCAGCCGGCGCGACACCACGTTCTGAAGGAAATAAAAACGGTCCTCCGGAAGCGTCTGAAAGCGGGTCGCGGCAAAAGCGGAAACATAGCGGAGCAGATCGTCGGTCCGCATGATATGTTCCGCAAGATGTGCGGCGTCCATCAACGCATTGGCGCGGAGGAAATAGAACAGCGCCTGCTCCAGATCTCCTTTTTCCACATAAACGGTTCCGATCCGGGCGTAAACGCCATTTTCCTCCGTCAAAGCGTCCCGCGACCCGTTTTCCGGGAACAGGAGCGGCAGAGCCGGAAACGAATCCGCGGCATTGCCCCAGTCCCACGGGAAATCGGAGGAGTACCGTGTTCCCTGCCGCGGCAGACGCGCAAGCCAGCTGCGCAGATACTTCAACGCCCGGTCCGCGTCACCGTCGCGGCGCGCCTGTTCAGCATTGAGCCAGTCACTCAGCGTGTCCTCGTGTTCCACCATGGAGAGCCAGCGGCGTCCCTGCTCCGGATTTCCGTTCCGGATCGCCAGATACGCCATGCGGGCGGCATTGCCGAGTTTCGGCGTTTTTTCCGCAACGGCATCAATAAACGGCTTCACATCGTAAGGCGAGCACATGAAAAACGCGGCATAGATTTCGCGCAGCAGCGGATCGGCAGTCCTGCCGAGGACATCAGCGCCGGTCCGCGCCGCCTCACGGGAAAGCAGATACCGGAGCAATCCGGGCTCCCTCTGTTTTTCATTCTGCAAAGCATATTCCAGAAATGCGTAACGGATCCGCCCGCCGCCGGAAGAATTGCGGATCTCATGCTTGAGAGTCGCAAAGCCGAGCCCGGCGGAATCCGGGCAGCCATCCGCAACACGTTTCCGACAGAGTTCATGCCACCGCTTCCGCGCTTCGCGGTCACCTCTTCCTGCGGCGAGATTTCCCAGCATGTAGCACGCCCACACGGTACGGTCCGGAAACCGTTCCGGCTGTTCCGCCAGCATAATCCACTCCATCGGCTCGCCGGCAGGTTCTCCCGGCTTCCGGCTGCGCACACGCTCCCAGCCCCGCAGGAACAGACGCAGCGACTCCGGCAGTTCCGGCACGCTCCGCCAATCCGCGTTTGCGCCGTTCCGCACGGCTCCGGCAAGCCGGAGATAAGCCTCGGCGTCACCGGACGGAACCAGACGGAGAAAATCCGCTTTTTCCGCGTCCAGAGTCGAACCGGTCCCGGGACGGAGCAGACGGTACGGCGCGAGCGCTTCTTTCTGTTCGGCGGCGATCAGTCGCAACTCTTCGGCAAACCGGGGACCTGCCCCGTTTCCGAATTTTCCCTGATAAAAATAGTTGTTCGGAAAATACGGCGAACAGGCAAGCCCGCCGATTCCGACCGATAAAAGCAGAAAAAACAAAAAATATCTCATGGCAAAACCTCAACTGCCGGTTCCGGAAGTTCCTCTTTTGTGCGGCACCACATCGCGGAAACGCCCTGTCCGGACAAGGGCGCGGAACCGGACAGAACCGACGGCGGAATACCGAACACATGTTCGCCCGCCGGAACAAAACCGCCGGAAAACGCATAATCCTCCACCCTGCAGCGTTCCCAGTTCAAATGGATGCGGATCCGTTCCGCTCCGATCCACGCAACGTTTTCCACACACAGTATCTGTAATCCGTTTTTTGAATTTTTCCAGTACGCGCGAATCTTTTTTCCGACTTTTTTCCCGTCCATGATCCGCTGAAGCGAATCCCGGTCCAGACACAGCCGGTCGCCGGGAACGGGAAGCCGGAACCAGATGATTCCCCGTTTCCGCTCCCGGATCAGCTTCACGCACTCCGCAAGCTGATCAAGGTCCGCAGCAAGCACAACGCGCTCTCCGCCTTTTCCCGCCCTCCCCTGCTCCGCATTCAGGGAAACAAGCCTGCCGTCCCGGAAAAACAGTTCGTAACCATAGCATGGAAGCGCAACCTTATACGGGAAACCGAGCCGCTCCGCACGGTTCAGGGAGTCCGCGACAACCGATGTTCTCATCAGCGACGCCCCTTTGCCGAAATCAAGTCCATGCACCTGAAGTACATAAAATTCAAGCCCCTTTGCAAACTCCGGAAATGCCCGATGTTTCAGATGAACCGGAAGCACGGTCGCGGAAACACGCCTGACGCCTTTTCTCTTCAACTCGCGGACTAGCTCCGCGTAACGGGGAAAGAGCCGTTCGGGACAATCCAGATCCAGCTGGACTGCGGAAAACGCAGGATCGCAGATTTTTTCCGCGATCTCACGGGATGAAAACCGGTTCAGCAGCTCCGCATGAATCCGGTACACGGGAACCGCCGGAATCTTCCGCGACGCCAGCAGG
>ERZ827150.5389-NODE-5389-length-10325-cov-2.869718_pt1 | contig 10325 bp, 5 predicted proteins | sample MGYA00519779_ERZ827150 | MGnify/ENA primary metagenome ERZ827150 (study PRJEB31778, sample SAMEA3449267) | human gut metagenome | biome: human gut; feature: human-associated habitat; material: faeces | place: United Kingdom | collected 2010/2012 ...
CAAAGCGATTCATATAAAAATAAATTCCCGCTGAAATACGATCCTGCAGGTCTCACCGGCCCCTATGTGGTGAAAGAGCTCTACCGGATCACCGAGGGAAATGCTCTGATCGTCACCGAGGTTGGTCAGCATCAGATGTGGGCCGCCCAGTTCTACCAGTTCCGCAGCCCCCGGCAGTTTATTTCCTCCGGCGGACTGGGAACCATGGGTTATGGTCTTGGAGCAGCAATCGGTGCAAAATTCGGTCGTCCGGACAAAGTGGTAGTCAATATCGCAGGCGACGGATGCTTCCGTATGAACATGAACGAAGTTGCTACGGCAGCAAGAAATAACCTGCCGCTTATTGAGATCGTTATTAACAATCACGTACTGGGCATGGTGCGTCAGTGGCAGACTCTGTTCTACGATCACCGTTATTCAAGCACCATACTGGATGACAAAGTAGATTTTGTAAAATTTGCAGAATCCATGGGTGCAGTTGGCATCCGTGTGACCAAAAAAGAAGAAGTGGGTCCGGCGATCGAAAAAGCAATCGCACTGAACACAACTGTTGTGCTGGACTGCCAGATCGACTGTGATGACAAAGTATTCCCGATGGTTCCTGCAGGAGCTCCGATCGAGGAAGTCTTTGATGCTGAGGATCTTGCGAAGAAAGAAAAATAGGAATTAATAAATAAAGCAAACCTGATACATTAAAATATATATCTGGTTTGCTTTATTGCTATAAAAATATATTTAACAGAATTTTGATATTGACAATAATTTATCAGAGGTGTATAGTGTTTCATATGTTAGCACACTAAAGTGCTGACGGGAAAGAAGAAAAAGGATAGCTGTTTAGCTGGCATATGCGAAGGTGCTGAACAGTTATGAAAATGTGAGAAAGAGGAGGAAACTAAGGTGAGTAGAGTTTACAATTTTTCAGCAGGTCCTGCTGTACTGCCGGAAGAAGTGCTGAAAGAAGCACAGGCAGAGATGTTAGATTATAAGGGTACAGGAATGTCTGTGATGGAGATGAGTCACCGTTCCAAAGCTTTTGATCAGATTATTCAGGAAGCAGAAAAAGATCTGAGAGACCTGATGCACATCCCGGATAACTATAAAGTGTTATTCCTTCAGGGCGGAGCATCTCTGCAGTTTGCCATGATCCCAATGAACCTGATGAAAAATAAGAAAGCTGATTATATTGTAACCGGTCAGTGGGCAAAGAAGGCTGCTAAAGAAGCTGAGCTCTACGGCGAAGTTAACGTTGTCGCTTCTAGTGCTGACAAAACATTTTCTTATATTCCAGACTGTTCTGATCTTCCAATCGATGACGATGCCGACTATGTTTATATCTGCGAAAACAACACTATCTACGGCACCAAATTCCACACACTTCCAAATACAAAGGGAAAAACACTTGTAGCTGATATCTCTTCCTGCTTCTTATCTGAGCCGGTTGATGTTACTAAATATGGTATGCTTTACGGCGGTGTTCAGAAAAATGTCGGTCCTGCCGGTGTTGTAATTGCAATCATTCGTGAAGACCTTATTACTGATGATGTTCTTCCAGGAACACCTACCATGCTTCGCTACAAGATCCATGCAGATGCTGATTCTCTTTACAATACACCTCCATGCTATGGTATTTATATCTGCGGCAAGGTCTTCAAGTGGCTTAAGAAAATGGGCGGTCTTGAGGAAATGCAAAGAAGAAATGTAGAAAAGGCAAAGATCCTCTATGACTATCTTGATTCTAGCAAGCTGTTTCACGGTACAGTTGAGCCGTCCTCTCGTTCTTTAATGAATGTTCCATTTGTAACTGGCGACAAGGAGCTTGATGCCAAATTTGTAAAGGAAGCTGAGGCTGCCGGTTTTGTTAACTTAAAGGGTCATCGCACTGTAGGCGGTATGCGTGCAAGTATCTATAATGCAATGCCAAAGGAAGGTGTAGAGGCACTTGTTGCATTTATGAAAAAGTTTGAGGAGGAGAATTTGAAATGAAAAGTGTTTATTGCTTAAATCCAATTTCTAATGCCGGAATGAGCCGTTTTGATGATACATACTGCATCGCTGATTCGATTGAAAATGCTGATGCTGTGCTTCTTCGCAGTGCTTCTATGCATGAAATGACACTTCCTGATTCTCTTCTTGCAATTGGACGTGCCGGTGCCGGTGTGAATAATATTCCGCTTGATTCCTGCGCAAAAAAAGGTATTGTCGTTTTTAATACACCAGGTGCAAATGCAAATGGTGTAAAGGAACTCGTTATTGCAGGACTCATGCTTGCTTCACGTGATATTGCAGGCGGCTGTCACTGGGTACGTGAAAATAAGGATGACCCAAATATTGCAAAGACAGCTGAGAAGGCAAAGAAGGCTTTTGCTGGAAATGAAATTAAGGGAAAGAAGCTTGGCGTAATCGGACTTGGTGCAATCGGTGTTCTTGTTGCAAATGCTGCAAGTGAGCTTGGAATGGAGGTTTTGGGCTGCGATCCTTATTTAAGCATTCAGAATGCAGTTCGTCTCTCTCACCACATTACAATTGTAAAGGATAATGATGAAATCTATAATCAATGTGATTACATCACCATCCATGTTCCTGCACTTGACTCTACAAAGGGTATGCTGAATAAGCGTGCTTTTGATCAAATGAAGGATGGTGTCAAGATCTTAAATTTTGCAAGAGATATTCTTGTAAATGATGCTGACATGGCTGATGCTCTTGCAAGCGGCAAGGTTTCCCGCTATGTTACAGACTTCCCGAATCCAGCTGTTGTAAATATGCCTGGTGCTCTTGTACTTCCTCATCTTGGTGCTTCAACTGAAGAATCTGAGGAAAACTGTGCTGTTATGGCTGTCAACCAGATTATGGATTATCTTGAAAATGGAAATATTGAAAACTCTGTCAACTATCCATCCTGCAGCCTTGGCTACCGCAAAAAGACAGCACGTATCTGTGTATGCCACTACAACAGACCAAATGTTATCAGTCAGCTGACTTCTCTTTTTGGTGAGGCTGGTGTTAACATCAGTGATATGGTTTCAAAAAGCCGCGGCGAATATGCATATGCGATATTTGATGTAGAAGCGCCTGTAAGTGATGAATTTGAGAAAAAGTTAGAAGCAATGGAAAATATTATTCGCATTAGAATCTTATAACACAAAAAGCAGCGATCAATCAGGTCGTTGCTTTTTTATTTATAAAATTTCATCAATTTCTGTCTGTGTCATAGGCTTAATATGTGCCAGTGTATTTCTTGCATTTCTAAGCCTTGCAATCATTTTCCCATCTTCGAAAGCGACAACTAATCTCCCTAATGATACCAGATGAGACAAGACACCAATTTCCACATCCTCGGCATCAAAAAACATTTCGCCGTATGCACCAGTTATTGGAAGAAGTGCTTCAATTCCTTTTCTGTAGCGCTCTACGATAATGCTTCGCTGCTTTTCTATAATAGGAAATACTACCTTAATCTGCGCTTCCCACATTCGTTCTGCAATCTGCTTTTCGCTTATGTCAGGCCAAAAGGCCGTTCCATCGCTTCTAAATGTTTCTTTTTTTATTGACGCAATTGTCTTTACAGGATCCTCTAAAAATGTACGCCCTCTCTTGATACATGCGCAGGCAAGCTCTGCATCATCTGGCACAACTGATGAGACAGCCTCTGCCAGATACTGGCGAAAGCCCTCTGTCTGCTTTTGCGTGGATGCCGCAAGCATCGCAAAAAGATATGTGTCATAATGTGCTATCTCTTTTTCATAAACAAGTCTTTTGATGCTTCCGCGTTCAATAATTGGTACATCTTCTCTTGTTTCAATCAAAAATATACAGCCTTTTTTCCCTTTGCCAAGCGCCTTGCTGTAGCCTTCCAAAAAAGTGTACCACTTCTTCGCCTGCGCTGCATCTGCCTGCGTTACCCAGAGGATATAATGGTTCATTATTAATTCTTCGCTTTTTGCAAGAAACTGCGCATATCCTATTCCTGGCCTATACTGTGCCCTTTTCTCCTGACGGCAATATTGATAAAACAGATATTCCCCCGGATCTTTGCCGCTATCCATAATAATTTTCAGGGAACGGTCTGAGTTTTGCCTTTCAATTTTCGATATGACCAGATCGCTCATTGTCTCATACCACGGGACAAACTGCGGAAGCTGTAAAAACAGATGGCTGCCTGACTGAACGGCTTCCACAATCTGATCAATGAAATGTGATGTATTTGTTATATTTTCCCACCATAGTCTATCCATTGTTTCACCCCGTTATTGATTCTCCATGTATTCAAGCAAACGGCTGTCAATTTCATCTGATGTTCCCATCATCTGGAAGAAGCTGTATCGTGAGAACAGATACTTTTCGTTTACTGTATGACGCAAAATGTTAAGCTCAAGAAGCTCCTGCATCAGTCCATTAATGACTTGTGTTTTCTGAACGGCAACCTGATTGATGCCTACGCCAATTGCCGCCTCTTTGATATCCTCTGCTGAAAAGCCCTCGCTGTCAGCTGCTGAGTTTGCATTTTGGTGATACAGATATGCCATCAAAAGTGCAATGATATAGTACATGTTATCTTCGTCAAGCTTAAGCGTGATCTCAAACTTTTCACGGATCTGATTCATAAAGGATGGATCTGAGAGCACCTTTTTAATATGCTTTTGTGTAACCTCATAGGCTGGTGTATTGCCTTCATCATATCCGGCATAATCGTCCTTTTTCATTGCCTCAATTAAATTCGCACAATAAAGCTGAATCAGACCTGGAAAATAATTGGTGCTTGCTAAAATAAGTGATATCAGCGCCTGACGCTCCTTTGGAAAACGAAATCCCAGACAGTAAAGCGGCTCCTCAAGAAGCTGTCTTGCATCCTTTGTGTGAAATGGTCTAATCGTAATCGAGCTTAAATGCGTAATCACACTATTATTAGACAATGCTGCATCGCGCTTAAAACGCACAATATTATGAAGACCTGCAATAACAAACTTAAAGCGGTCCATTCCAATATTTTGAATCTCTTTTAGAGCATCAAACGGTTTGAAATTTACTTCTGTACAGCTCTCGATAAATGTGTCTGCCTCATCTAACAAAAGTAACAGATAAGGAATACGTTCCTCTTTATCGTCAAGCAGCCTTTTTTTGATTGCCCTTGCTAGTACATCCCAGTCTGTCGTATCAATTTCTTCTTTTAGAACACCAGCATCATACAGCTCACAGCAAATCTTTTTAGCTGCTCGTTCATAATCCATGCCCTTGATTTCAATGTAAACTGCACGGTTATTATTTTCATCAAAATCAATATCCATTTTTGCCTTTTTTAAAAGTGCCGACTTTCCAAGCTGACGTCCTCCATAAACGATATTGACACCGGAAGGTGATTCGATTTTTTCAAGCTCTTCCTGTCTTCCGATAAATATCTCCGGAGGCATTACCTTTGAAGAATCCCACACATACGGCTGACAATATGAAAATGGCATCATAACAGACATCAATATCTGATTGATAAACTGCACACTGTAATTGTTTACTAAGAACATTAATAATACGCGGTCAATGACTGCAAAGACTTTATCACTAAAGCTTGCCTTTATCTTTTTTGCAAATAATCTTCTGTCTGGAAGTGACAGCGCATAATCAAGAAGAACTAGTGTATTTTTGCTGTTTCCGATATTTTTTAATTCTTCAATCAGACGGTCTGCATCATACTTTCCAAACAGGCAGGCAACGCGAAAGCCCTCTGTCTGCGCCTTTGATCCAAATGCCGCAATCGGATGCTTATAGTTTGCTTTTCTTCCTACTACAGCAGAAATCGTAACCATATAGTTTTCAATTCTTCCAAGCTTTGCCTGCTCCTTTACCTGTGCGTCTAAAAAGCCAAGCGCCTCAAGAAGAGCTGTCAGCTTATACTGTCCCAAAGCCTGTCCGTTATTCATCCAGTTATCAATAAGGCGCTTTGCCCACTTTTCGTCCTTGTTATGAATCCGCACAACTGCCAGATCACTAAGACTCTTGCTGCTGTTAGCAACTGCCTTATAATTATAGTCATACTCTTCAATAAACTTTGCCAGATAATCAGTGCCTCGAATTTCCCGCTCCTCATCTGTCTCCTCACTATTAATTTTTGACAGAAGATCCTCTGCCACTGTATAGTTTTGACATTCAATCATGCTTTTTATTGCGGCAATGCGCTTTTTGCGGCACTCATCTAACGTGTCGTTATTCTCGATTCCTTCCACCTCGCGAAGGAGTGCCTCTCCGCGCACCTTTGCGTCCTCGTGAAGTTTTTTCTCGTACTCCTCCAAGATTCGTTTGAAGAAGCCATAATTTTTCGTCTCATCAGCATAAGCAAACCACTCATTTGCGATCTTCTGAATTTTTTCTTTCTTATTTTCCTTTGTCTCTTCAATCTGTCCATAGCTTTGCGCCAACTCCAGATTTTCAATAAAGTTATTAAGACGGATTTGGGCATCCTTTCCAGCCTGCTCCTTAGATGCCTGAATATTGTATTCTTCTGTTGCATTTCTATTTTTTTGCATATAATCTAAAATCTGTTCTGCTGCTCCGTAGTCGTCTCCATATTCCTTGAAAATATGCTCAAGCTTTTCCTCAAAACTTAACAGCTCAAGCTTAGAATGACGCAAAATACGAGCCGGAAGTGACAATTTCTCAAAATCAGCAAAATTTCCCCGCTTATCTGGGAAATATTCCTCGTCTAAAAGTACCTCGCTTCCTCTTAAAAAATCTATGTAAAAATATTTGTGAGACTCTTCCTTGTATCTGCCATCCAATCTTGCCAGAAGCTCTTTTATTGTCTGCGCTAGCACAGCTTTTCCTGCCTGCACATAAATATCTTCTGCTGTTTCCTTCTTTTGAACGATTTTTTCAGCAGCTTTTAATTCTGCCCTAAGATCACTTTTTATCTCACGGTAGCGCTTTTCACCTGCATCATTTTCAGAACGGCTGCGTCCAGATGCCAAATCAATCCACTCACATGTAATCCCAATGACCTTTTCCATAGCATTTGTCAGGTTATTTCTAAGGTCGCTCATAAGATTGCTAGTCTTAAATTTGGTTCCGCCATTCGTCTTTGATTTATCCCAACAGTCATTAATATAGTTTCCTAACTTTTCACGGTTAAGATTTGAATATTCGGCTGTACAGCCATCACTAATAAAATTAATAAGCAAATTTACACGAAACAGACTCGCATACTCGTATTCGCCATTCATGATTGCCTGAAGATATGATGCCATCTCACCATCCTCAGCAAAAACTAATTTCCATGTATCAACAAAGCGCTTTACGTTTTTATGGTTTTTAGGCTGACCTAACACGTATGTTTCATAATATCCCTTTGCACGCACTGCCAGATTTTCCAGTCGGTGTTCAATTTTCATCTGATCCCTTAGGCGATAATCGGCGTAGCAATCAATTCCCTTATGGAATTTTCCCTTAAACTGCACCATGCGATATGCTGCGCTCATCAGCTCAGGATAAGCCTGTGTCATAGGAATACTCTTCATGTTCTCATATAATGCCTTCATTTCATAATCATATTCAATATGGTTCATAAAGAAATTGCGAAGGCAGGTAGACAGCATAAGATAATTTGTCAATATATCCTCATTCTGCGGATACATTGCAAAGATTTTATGAGAATCATAGGAGCATCTCATTTTAGGATCATTGACTGCGTAAGCTAACTGCTCATACAGCATTTTATATTGTTCATTTGTATCCTTTACAGCATCGAGATAAGCTGTAGCACAGTAAGTTTTTTCTTCCACAATCATCATGCAGGCATTTTGTATTTCATCTTTTGAAGAGTCTGCTGACTGATCTGGTAATTGATCTTCAAATTGACTTTCTGGCTGACACTCTAACTGATCCTCTGATTGATTTTCCTTCTTTTCTAACAGCTTCTTTGGAGAAAACGGATCATTTGACACATACTCAAAATATTCGTTTTTTAGCAAATCGTAGCAGATTACACACTTTGGATCAAATGTCATTTCTTTTACTACATAATCGGCATTGCAAACTGCATAATCCCTGTTTAGTCCGGCAACAATAACGTAATCAGTGCCATAATTTACGCTCTCTCGAATATTTTCAAGAAGAATCTCTTCATCCTTACTTCCCTTTAAGCTCCAGAAAATACCAATCATAATTATTGAAGATGTATCCTTTAATACAGCCACAAAACACTCATCAAAAACTGCTTCCTTCATTGAGGTATTTGGCTGAATAATCTCATAAAATGTATTCAGCAAACGCAAATAAGCAATCCTTGCAAATGCTGCATTGACAGATTCCTCATCCACATCAAGATTCATTTCATTTTTTGCCTGATTATCATAAACAATACCTTTTATTTTTAAATAATTGCGTGCTTCTCTTGACTGCATTGCTTTCCATGCCTTTGCTGAAAGGGAATAAAAAGAATCCAATCCAGGAATTTTATAAATTCTGATATATCCTTTTTCAAATAAGTAGCGAAATGACATTTCGAGTGTGATCATGGATTTCTTCGTTGCGAGTGCCAGAAACTGAATGGAAAGCACACCAAACGTATCAAGACATGTTAAAACCAATCCATTTTCCGTTGCAAACTTTGCACGAATTTCGTTTAAAAAGCTCTTTGTTCCAACTTTTTTCTCTTCTTTTCCTTTTTCAATCTCAAGTATATAGCAAGCCACATCCTCATCACGAATAAATGGAAGCTGCTTTGCTGCCGCAATCTCTGATAGAAGCTGCGCATCTTCAACTGCTTCGTTATCTTTCGCAGGCTTATCGTTACTTTCTTCCACTACAATGTCAGTCTGATCGCTTTCATTTGATGCTTCTTTAATCGTTCTTGCCACAAATGCCTTTCCAAGCAGCTGATTATCAAATACAGACGACAGTTCCAGAATATATGCTATAACTTTGGCGCTGTCTGTCTCATCAAGTGCCTGCATGAATGTACTGTAAGCATCTAATTTTTTCTCTATCTTTTCATCTGACGGTGCTTTTTCATATGCATCCAATAATTCCTTAAGATCATTCTTATATGACGAAATATGCTCGTTTGTATCTGGATCTAGCGACTGCAGGGACTTAAAACGCTTATACGCAAGCCTTCTCTCCTCTTTCTCAATCAGCTGCAGCTGTTCTGTTAAAACATGCTTTGCCTCTGACATAGAAGATTCCATAAGATTTTTTATCCCTGTCTCGCCACAAATATCTGTATAATTTTTTGTCTCTTCCCGCAATTCTTTTAATTTATTCTCAAGTTTTGACGCGATTTCATCTGAAAGTAATTTTTGCTGTTTAATTGACTTTGCTGCTTCGTCCATATCCTGCTGTACTTCTGTCATACAGCATAACAAACGCTCTGCACATGCCAGCAGATTTTTGATTTGATTTTTCTGTTCTTTTTGAGTCATTCGCACATCCTCCTTTAAAATATCGTGTGGTTTTTGTTCAAATTGCCACCATCATATGACTATTTTACCACAGGATTCATGCAAAAGCTACTTTTTTGCAGGGTTTAAACTAAAAAATTTGTTTCTGCCCTTAAAGTTTACGAAAGCCCTTAGGTGCAATGGTTTCGTCGTCGGACCAATTTCGTTACAGCTCACTGGACACCCATTTGCAAAACCGCAGGCTCCTTTTATGTTCTTTCTTAGATCCTTACTCTTTTTGATACTGCTCTATCTGGCACTGATGCTCTTTACTGCTCTTATCATAATTTATTGCAACTAATAAAATATCACCCGTGTAACTTAGAATGGATGCCGGATAGTTTCTATCTTTTATCTGCTGCATAGCTGTCTGTGCATTGCGGTTCCATTTTAATTCAACTATTAGTGCCGGGTACTCATTTTGATATTCTGGCTTTGGAATGAAAACAAAATCAGCAAAGCCTCTGCCAGTCGGCAATTCCCGAATTGGCTTAAAATAATACTGCATTGCACAAAGATAAGCGATCGCCAGCACGCTGCTCAATGAATTTTCATTATTATATTGAATCTTTATGATAATTCTATCATAGCACACTTTGGGCTTACTGTCATTTGATTCACAGTTCAATTTAAATAAAAAATCGACAGACCCTCCTGCTATGGAAGATCTGTCGATTCTACTTATGCTTTTTTAAGATGATTATGCTTTTTCTTTACTTTCTTCACTCTCATCATTATGGAGGAGCACCACATGAATCTCTTCTGCTTTCTGTCCCTCGGTTTGTGTCACTTCAATATGAAGCTTCTGCGGCTTGTTGTTTTGATTTTCTTTATCCTTTTCTGAATCTTCTTCCTCTGAAACAGGATTTTCAAAAAAGGATAAAGAAAATCAAAACA
>ERZ827150.5392-NODE-5392-length-10320-cov-9.995226_pt1 | contig 10320 bp, 8 predicted proteins | sample MGYA00519779_ERZ827150 | MGnify/ENA primary metagenome ERZ827150 (study PRJEB31778, sample SAMEA3449267) | human gut metagenome | biome: human gut; feature: human-associated habitat; material: faeces | place: United Kingdom | collected 2010/2012 ...
TCATGGAGCGCAGCAGGGGGGTCTTTTTGTCCAGTGCCTCGCCGGTGTAGCTGACGAAAGCGGTGGGGATGCACAGCACGTCATCCTTCACGAAAGCGTAGCTGGTGGGGTCCCATGCGGTGTAGCCGCGGGCCTCGCAGGTGGCACGCAGGCCGCCGGAGGGGAAGGAGGAAGCATCGGGCTCGCCGCGCACCAGCTCCTTGCCGGAGAACTCCATGATGGCGGTGCCGTCGCCCACGGGGCTCACAAAGCCGTCGTGCTTCTCACTGGTGATGCCGGTCAGCGGCTGGAACCAGTGGGTGTAGTGGGTGGCACCCAGCTCCATGGCCCAGCGCTTCATCACGCTGGCCACAACGTTTGCCACCTCGATATCCAGGGGTGCGCCCTTGTGCAGGGTGCGCTCCAGGCTCTTGTAAGTAGCGCTCGGCAGGCGCTCCTTCATTACATGCTCGTTAAAGACCTTGCTGCCGTAGATTTCCATAACATTTGCTGCCATAAATCCTACTCCTTACTTGATCTTATGTCTGTCCCTTCCGAAACTGTCTCCCGCCGCCGAACTGCGGCCCGGAAACAGCGAAAAGCTTTTTAACAAAAACGGCGCTGCGAGTCAGGAGATGACCCACAGCGCCGTTGCTGTCTATGGTTTGATTATATCCCGGAACGGCTCAAAAGGCAATTGACAAAACTGACGATTCTGCACAAACACGTTCTCGTTTTTTTGGGAGATATCGTATTTGGTATTACTTTTAGATCACCTGGAACAGGAAGAACTTCAGGTAATTGGTCTCGGGCACGCCCCACAGGATGGGGTGATCCGGTGCCTGCTGCTTCACCTCGATCTGCCGCAGCTGCCGGTGGGCATCCTTTGCGGCGGCGTGCAGCATCTTGATGAACAGCTCCTCGGTGGCAAAGTGAGAGCAGCTGGCCGTGGCCAGATAGCCGCCCCGGGGCAGCAGCTTCATGGCGCGGTAGTTGATCTCCTTATAGCCGCGCATGGCGTTCTCCACCGTGCGGCGGGCCTTGGTAAAGGCCGGCGGATCAAGGATGATAAAGTCGTAGGGGTGGCCCTCCTTTTCCAGCCGGGGCAGCAGTTCAAAGGTGTCCTCGCAGAGAAAATCCATGTTGGTCAGGTTGTTGCGCTGGGCGTTCCGCTGGGCCATGGCAATGGCCTCGGCGCTGATGTCAGCGGCAGTGACCCGGGCAGCCCCGCCCTTGGCGGCGTTCAGCGCAAAGCTGCCGGTGTGGGTAAAGCAGTCCAGCACAGTGTGACCGGCAGCAATGCGGGCCACAGCCCGGCGGTTGTATTTCTGGTCGAGGAAAAAGCCGGTCTTCTGGCCGTTCTCAAAATCGACGTGGTAGAACACGCCGTTCTCGCAGATCTCAGTCTGGGTGCTGTCGGGGTGCGTCTCGCCGGGCAGGTCAAACCAGCCCTTGTTCTGCGCCAAACCCTCCTTGGCCCGCAGAGCCTCGTCGTTGCGCTCGTAGATGCCCTCAATGGTCTGGCCGTCGGCGCGCAGGACTTCCGCCAGCAGGGGGAAGAGGATGGGCTTGAGCTTTTCCATGCCCACGCTCAGGGTCTGGGTGACAAGGATATTGTTGAACCGGTCCACAGTCAGGCCCGGGAACTGGTCAGCCTCGCCAAAGATGACACGGCAGGCGGTCAGGTCGGCGGGCTCCAGCGCGGTCTTGCGGTAGGCCCATGCGTATTCGACACGGCGCTTCCAGAAAGCGGCATCGAAGGTGTCGTTGGCGTTGCGGGAGATGAGCCGCACCCGGATCTTGCTTTTCAGTGAGAGAAAACCGGTGCCAAGATAGGCACCCTTTGTGCTGACCACATCGACCAGCGTGCCGTTTTCAGGCTCCGCCTCCGGGGAACTCTGGATGTCGTTTTCGTACACCCAGGGGTGGCCGCCCACCAGCAGGCCCTCGGCGTGTTTGTTGACGGTGTAAACGGGGTAATTGCGAGAAGATTTCATAGATGCTCCTGTTATAACTGGCTCGCCCTCTCAGTCTCGCTCCGCTCGCCAGCTCTCCCGAAGGGAGAGCCTTTGGCGATTTTCGATTCAGTCTCATCAAACTTGAATACAGAGCGGCTCTTGGCTCCCCCTTTGGGGGAGCTGGCAATGCCGTCAGGCATTGACTGAGAGGGTGAGGATGCTAAAATTTCATACTGATATTTATTCTAACATAAAAACGTGCTAGAATAAATACAAAAACACAGAAACGAGGAAAACGTCATGGAGATCGAACGCAAATGGATGGTGAACGGCTGGCCGGAGGGTGAAAACTTCCCGGCTCTGCCGCTCAAGGAAGAGTTTGCCATGCGGCAGGGATATATCAGCGTGCGGCCCACCGTGCGCATCCGGGAGGAGGCACTCAAGGGCGGCGAGACGGCCTATATCCTCTGCTTCAAGTCCGGAAGCGGGCTTGCACGGGAAGAGATCGAGCGCCCCATCGACAAGAAACTGTTTGATGAACTGGAAACAAAGATCATCGGTAAGCCCCTGATCGGGAAGATCCGCAGAAGCTATGTCCTGCCCGATGGCCTTGTGCTGGAGGTGAACCATGTGGATGAGGGCCAGCCCACTGCGTTCTGGTACGCTGAGGTGGAATACCCCACCGTGGATGCCGCCTGCAGCTGGAAGCCGGAAGCCTTTGGCCTTGCAGACTATCTGAACGATGATGTCACCGACCAGCCCGGCCAGAGCATGGGAGCCTACTGGGAACAGACCCGGAAATAAAAATGACCCTCTCCGTCGCGCAGATGCGGCCGCCTAGCCCTTGGGGAAAGACGGCAGTGCAAGGCAATGACAGAGAGGGTCATTATTTTTTACTTCTTGTGGTACATCCGGTCTGCTTCCTCATAGGTGGGCTCGCAGGTCAGATACATGCCCAGCTTCTTCACGGTATCCATATCCACGCTGGACAGGATGACGGTGGAGTGCATATCGCAGCCCTTCAGGTGGGAGAGCTGCTTGAGGGCGGCTGCTGCAGTGGGATTCTGCGCGGCCGAGCTGGACAGGGCGATCAGAATCTCGTCGGTGTGCAGGCGGGGGTTCTTGCTGCCCAGATAGTTGGTCTTGAGGGTCTGGATGGGCTCGATGGCGGCGGCAGAAACGAGGTCAAGCTCCTGGTCGATACCGGCCAGCTTTTTCAGCGCGTTGAGCAGAACGGAGGAAGCGGCACCCAGCAGGGGGCCGGTCTTGCCGGTGACAACGGTGCCGTCCGGCAGTTCGATGGCAGCGGCGGGGGCACCGCCGGTCTTTTCAGAGACTGCATGGGCGGCCTGCTCCACCGGGCGGCTGCCCAGGGTCAGTCCGGCCTGATTCATCAGCAGCTCCAGCTTGTAGACCTCACTCTGGATCTGTGCGCCGTTCTTGAGGTCGCACAGGGCCTTGAAGTAGCGGCGGACGATCTCGTTGCGGGAAGCCTCGCAGCAGGCCGCATCGTCTACGATGCAGTTGCCGGCCATATTCACGCCCATGTCGGTGGGGGAGTGGTAGGGGCTCTTGCCTGCGATCAGCTCAAACATGGCGTTGACCACGGGGAAGATCTCAATGTCGCGGTTGTAGTTGACCGCGGTCTTGCCATAGGCCTCCAGATGGAACGGGTCGATCATGTTCACATCGTTCAGGTCGGCAGTGGCGGCCTCGTAAGCCAGGTTGACCGGGTGCTTCAGGGGGATGTTCCAGATGGGGAAGGTCTCAAACTTGGCATAACCGGCCTTCACGCCCCGCTTGTATTCGTGATACAGCTGGGACAGGCAGGTGGCCATCTTGCCGCTGCCGGGGCCGGGAGCCGTGATAACCACCAGCGGGCGCTGGGTCTCGATGTACTCGTTGCGGCCATAGCCCTCGTCGCTCACGATGCGGGCAACGTCGTTGGGGTAGCCGGGGATCTTATAGTGCCGGAAGGTGCGGATGCCCAGGCTGTTCAGCCGCTTCTCAAAGGCTTCCACCTCGGGGGCAGCGGTGTACATGGTCACGCATACACTGCCCACAAACAGGCCGCGCTCCTGGAATGCATCGATGAGACGCAGAACGTCCAGATCATAGGTAATGCCATAGTCACCGCGCACCTTGCTGCTGACGATGTCCTCAGCGTTGATGACGATAACGACCTCGGCCTGATCCTTCAGCTGCAGCAGCATCTGCAGCTTGGAATCGGGCTGGAAGCCGGGCAGCACGCGGGAGGCGTGGTAGTCATCGAACAGCTTGCCGCCGAATTCCAGATACAGCTTGTTGTCGAACTGCGCGATCCGCTCCCGGATGTGCTCCGACTGCATCTGCAGGTATTTGTCGTTGTCAAATCCTTTTTTCATTCGTTGCTCCTCTTCCTGATTTCGGTTCCCATATCCTGCCCGGGCAGCGGGTTCCACAGCGGAAGTGTGCCCGGGGAATTACACAATACATAAAGCAGTATATCATATCAGAGGAGCGGGTGCAATAAAAAATTAACAAAAGTCCCGCTCCCTCCAGCAGAGAGCTTCTGCCGGAAAGAGCGGGGCAGGGAGGAACAGTGCGGATTACAGGGTCAGCTGGATGCCGCTGAGGGTCACGGTATCCGGATCGGGCTCCTCATCCTTTGCTTTGGCGCGGGTCTGCTTGGGCAGAGCGTCCTCGTGGACTACTTTGCCGCATTCCAGCTCAGGGATGGCAAAGAAGGCCGCTTCCAGAGCATCAGGCAGCTCTACTTCACCGGTAACATGCAGGAATTCGATCTGAGCCAGCAGGTCTGCGCTCTCTGCGGGGATGACAGCATCGCCCAGCACATAGAGACGGGTGCCATACCGGCGCAGGGAAGAGGCGGTCAGCTCCAGGTCGTCCTCCACCACGGCGGTGCCGTCCGGCACGATGATCAGCTCGGTGGAATCCGGGAAGAGCGGGGCCAGAACGGGCGCAAGGCTTGCGCACAGGATGGCCTTTGGAGCGGAAAAGCTGCAGCCCTTTGCGGCCAGTGCGGCAGTGTCGAGCCTGGGGTCAACCGCCAGGAAGCGATGTTCATTCCAGTACAGGCGGCTTTGTGCCCGCAGCAGGAAGGTGTTGTCTAGCTTGATGGAGCTTCCCGGCAGGAGCACTGCATCATCGGGGTAGACCGCCAGCTTTCCGTTCAGGATGCAGCGGGCGGATACCACTGCCGAGAGGCACTGCGGGCAGTAGATCATACCGTTGACCAGAATGCAGGCGTACTTCTGTAAAACCTCCGCAGCATCCGGTGTGATCATCAGCTTGCCGTTGACCACCAGTACCTGCCCGGCGGCGGTCTGGCTGGCAGAGCTCAGCGTGACCTTGCCATTGACCACACCCACCGAGACCTCCTCCGGGACATTTTTGCAGAGCATCGAATCCAGAGAAATGTTGTGCTGGCTCAGGAGCGTCTGCACCCGGGGCGAGGTCAGCGCGATCATGCAGTCCAGCTTGATCTGCTCATAGCGGTCAAGAAAATCCTCCTGCACATTGCGCAGGTCCAGGATCATAGCGTCCACATTCAGGTTCTTTTTCATCATTTAATCCTCCGTAAGTTCAGTTTTGAGGCGATGGCGTATCTGGGCAAGGCGGCTGCGGACCGTGCCGGGCGGGAGACTGAGCAGCTGACCGATCTCTCTGGCATTGTAGCCCGCTGTATAGCGCAGGGTGAACAGCCGCCGCTCTTCCGGGGTGAGCAGAGCCAGCAGACTGGCGGCTTCCACTGTGTCCAGCGCGAAATCCGGTTCAGCACGGTCCTCTTCCGGGAAAAAAGTGCTGAGCAGCTGCTCCTCCTTTGCCGCCCGGCGGAGCTGGTCACAGTAGAGATTCCGCGCAGTGGTAAACAGCCAGGCCTTGCACTGCCGCTCTGTAAAGCTGTTGATAAGGGTCCGGTTCTGCAGTGCCCGCAGAAAGACTTCCTGGGTCAGATCCTCCGCCCGGGCTTCGTCCCGGCAGAGATTGAAGCAGAAGTGTTCCAGCCTGTCCCAGAAGGTCTCGTACAGCAGCTCCCACATGGGGCTTCCTCCTTTCATTGCGTCGTTCTGCCTGTAAGACGAAGGAAACCGGGGAAGTGTTGGATAGATTCGGAAAAAAATAAACCCTCAGTCTCGCTGGCGCTCGCCAGCTCCCCTACCAGGGGAGCCTTTGGCATGGCGGTAAACAGCGTGAAACTGAGGGAAATTCCTTGATTTAATGTTTTGCTTCCAGTGCTTCGAGATCTTCTTTGATCTCTTCCACATCTTCTTTCAGGAACATCAGGCAGAAGCTGACGGCCAGCAGCAGGCAGGAAAACCAGATGGCCTTTGCGCCGCAGAGGTCCAGCGTCAGGCTGCCCAGGCCCGCGCCCAGCGCAAACAGGAGGATGATGCCCCAGTAATAAAGGGATTTTTTCAGGGCGGCAGGATTGCGGTTGAGCACCCAGCTGCAGAGGGAGTCCATGCCGCTGCGCATGTTGCCGATGCACATGGTGCTGGCAAAGGCATAACCGTTCACCTTGCGGAAGGTCTGCACCTGCATCGCACAGGCAAACGAGACCAGCGCATTGGCCATAAGATTCCACTCTTGCGGGAAAAAGCCCACCACGAACAGCATCACGATCTCACACAGCACCACCAGCTGCCGCCAGTGGAGCCGCTGCAGATTCTGCAGCTTCTGGTGCATCAGCTCTGCCGCGAACACGCCCAGCGCAAAGAAGCACAGGGGCACAAGATAATGCAGCACATGCCCCCACTCTCCGGCAAAGGCGTGGACAGCCATCAGCACGATGTTGCCGGTCTGGGCGTTGGCAAACACCTTACCCCGGAACAGATAGGTGTATACGTCCTGCAGGCCGCCGGACAGTGAAAGGAACATTGCCGTGCAGAAGGCTTCCGACATCTGGCCGCGGCGCTTTTTCTTGGAATTCATGCAAATTCCCCCTCTGATTTTTTACCCCTATACTATAACGCGGGTTGACGGATTTGTCAAAAACAAAAGGTGATTTTTGGCGGTTTTGACTATGTAAAACGAATATGCCTGCCATGTTTTTTGCAATTGCATCCGGGTTGTGCTACAATAAGACCATTCATACAGAAAAAGGAGAATTCCCCCATGCCCAATATCATCGAGATCACGGATTTTCACGCGCCGGAGCTGGACCCCTACGCCCGCCTGACACAGAACCAGTTGCGCAGTCGGCTGGAACCTGAAAAAGGCATCTTCATTGCCGAGAGCCCCAAGGTGATCTCCCGGGCACTGGATGCAGGCTTTGTGCCGGTCTCCCTGCTGATGGAGCGCAGGCAGATCACCGGCCCTGCGGCGGAGATCCTGACCCGCTGCGGGGATGCACCCATTTATACTGCTGACCGGGAGCTGCTGGCTGCACTGACAGGCTACGAGCTGACCCGGGGTGTGCTCTGCGCCTTTCAACGTCCGAAGCCCCGCACCGTGGAGGAGCTTTGCCGGAACGCCCGGCGTGTGGCCGTGCTGGAGGGTATTGTGGATTCCACCAACGTGGGTGCCATCTTCCGCAGCGCGGCAGCGCTGAACATGGACGCTGTTCTTATCAACCCCTCCTGCTGTGACCCGCTCTGCCGCCGGGCCGTGCGCGTGAGTATGGGCACGGTATTTCAGGTGCCCTGGGCGCAGATCGGCGAAACGCCCGCCGATTGGCCCGAAAAGGGGCTTGCCCAGCTGAATGCCCTGGGCTTCAAGACGGCTGCCATGGCCTTGAGTGACCGTTCGGTCAGCATTGATGACGAAGCCCTTGCCCGGGAGCCGAAGCTTGCCATTGTGCTGGGCACGGAGGGAGACGGCCTTTCCCATACCACCATCGCATCCTGCGATTATACGGTCAAGATCCCCATGTCCCACGGGGTCGATTCCCTGAACGTTGCCGCCGCCAGCGCCGTGGCGTTCTGGCAGCTGGGCAAACAGTAAATCATAAGCCATACAGCAAAAACTCCCGTCCGGAGCGCATCCGGGCGGGAGTTTTGCTATGCATTAGAAGGATTCAAAGGAGAAATTACTTTTTCATGTAGATGTGGTGGGGCAGACCTGCAATGTACAGCGGAGTCAGCTCAGCCTGGATCAGCGGGCGGGCATACTCGAGGAATTCCTCGGTCATCTGGGTGTGATTCTCGTTCATCCAGCTCAGGGGAACCTTCTTCTCGAGGTTTGCAACTTCACTGATGGGGTGCAGCTCGGTGATGTACTGATAGGGGCTGTTGGAGATGCGCTTCAGGGCGACCATCTGACCGGTGACACCCTCAAAGGCAGCCTTGGCAGCAGCGCCGCCCACCTGGTAAGCCTCGGTGATATCGGTGCGGCTGGTCAGGTGACCAGCGCAGCGCTGCAGGGTAGACAGCTCGATACAGCGGGTCTTGGTATCCAGATTGCGGGCGACCACATTTGCCAGATAGCGTGCGGTACCAGTCAGTGCCTTGTGGCCGAAAGCGTCCACTGCGTGCACATCATCGGCCAGCTCGCAGACGTAGCGGCCGTCCTCGAGCTTGACACCCTCGGAAACAGCGATCACGATGCTGGGCTTCTTCTCCTGCATGGCGCGGACCTTCTCAATGAAGTGCTCCACGTTGAAGGGAACTTCGGGCAGGCAGATCATATCCACGCCCTCGCAGTCATCGCTCTTGGCCAGAGAGGCAGCAGCGGTCAGCCAGCCGGCGTTGCGGCCCATGATCTCGACCACGGTGACATAATTGGTGCCGTAAACGGTGGCATCGCGGATGATCTCCTTCATCACCACACCGATGTACTTTGCCGCAGAGCCGTAGCCGGGGGTGTGGTCGGTCACCATCAGGTCGTTATCGATGGTCTTGGGAACGCCCATGAAGCGGATGTCGCTCTGGATGCGATTGCCGTATTCAGCCAGCTTGCCGATGGTATCCATGGAGTCGTTGCCGCCAATGTAGAAGAAGTAGCCAATGTTCAGCTTTTCCAGGATGGCGAACAGCTTCTTGTAAACGGTCTCGTCATCGTGCCAATCGGGCAGCTTATAGCGGCAGCTGCCCAGGAAGCTGGACGGGGTGCGCTTGAGCAGCTCGATATCCAGGTCATCGGTCAGCACGGTGGAAAGATCCACCACGCGCTCCTCCAGCAGACCGGCAACGCCGTTGCACATGCCGTAAACGATCTCAGCGCCGCGGCTCTTGCAGCTCTCGAATACGCCTGCCAGACTTGCATTGATGACGGAGGTAGGGCCGCCAGACTGACCAACGATTGCATTTTTACCCATGATGATTTCTCCTTTTCTTCTGTTTCGGCTTTTATATTATCGTGCAGGAGCACGAAAACAGACCACGAGGGGGGAGGAGGCGCGCAAATGAAACTTACAGGCAGATATGGCGCGGGGTACCGTTGACATAGACCGGTGTCACTTCGTCCAGGATGAGCGGACGGGCATACTCCTCAAATGCCGCCGTCACCTGCATTCCGTCCGGGGTGATCCAGTCCAGGGGCACCTTTTTCTCCAGGTTTGCCACCTGCTGGACATCCACGGACTCGGTGATGCACTGGTAGGGGTAATCGGAAATGCGCTTGAGCGAGATCATCCGCCCGGTTTCGCCCGCAAAGGCAGCGGAAGCGGCAGCGCCGCCCACGGCGTAGGCCTCGTTCACATCGGTGCGGCTGGCCAGATGGCTGGCGCAGCGCTGCAGAGTCGAAAACTCAATGGCACGGCTCTTGCAGTTCAGGTTGTCGTGGATGAGATCGGAAAGGTACCGGCTGGTGCCGCTGAGGATGGCCTTGTGGCCAAAGGCATCCAGCTGCCCGGCGGTGGAGACCAGATCGCACAGATAGGTGCCGTCGGCTGTCTTAACGCCCTCGCTGGCTGCAATGATGACATTGGGTTTGACCCGCTGCAGCTCGTCCACCCGGGTCAGGAACCTGTCCGGGTCAAAGGGCACTTCGGGCAGCAGAATGAGGTCGGGGCCTTCGCAGTCATCGCCGCCGGCCAGACAGGCCGCACCGGCCAGCCAGCCTGCGTGGCGGCCCATGATCTCGGCCACCGTTACGCTGCGGATGTTGTAAACGGAGGAGTCACGGATGACCTCCTTCAGGATGGTGGCAATGTACTTGGCGGCAGAGCCGTAGCCGGGGGTGTGGTCGGTCAGGCAGAGGTCGTTGTCGATGGTCTTGGGCACACCGATGAACCGGACGCTGCTGCCCACCTGGGCACCGTAACGGGAGAGTTTTGCAATGGTGTCCATCGAGTCGTTGCCGCCGATGTAGAACAGAGCACAGATATCGTACTTGTCAAACAGGGTGAACAGCTTGATGAACGGGGTAGAGTCCACGTCCGGGTCCGGCAGCTTGTAGCGGCAGCTGCCCAGATAGCTGGACGGGGTGCGCTTGAGCAGCT
>ERZ827150.5406-NODE-5406-length-10298-cov-3.578444_pt1 | contig 10298 bp, 10 predicted proteins | sample MGYA00519779_ERZ827150 | MGnify/ENA primary metagenome ERZ827150 (study PRJEB31778, sample SAMEA3449267) | human gut metagenome | biome: human gut; feature: human-associated habitat; material: faeces | place: United Kingdom | collected 2010/2012 ...
TGTCCCCCGAAGCATTTCATAAAAACATAATATATTAAATATCAATTTATTACAAGTCAAAAATGATACAAAACATTTTCTGCATCGGCAAATAGTATCACACAATTAACTGATTATCAATATATTACAAAACAAATAATAGAAAACAAAAGAAGAAACAATCCAACTTCAATAATATTGATAATCAACATTTTAAACATTCAGGAATAACAAAGTATTGTATCAATTCTTCATGATTTTGTCCCCCGTTTGTCCCCTAAACGGATACAAGGGACAAAATTCTGTCCCCCGATGTATTTGGAACACTTATACCTACCAAATCAGGTAAAAACATAAATAATTATCATTTCGCAGAGTTCTTTGGATCTCTTATTAGCAATGTGCATAAACATGTTACAAAATTGATATACAATCAAATACAAGTCAGACACATTGTAGCAGAAGTTACAACAAAAGATATTCAGTTTGAAATATTCAGGAAATATTCTCGTCATTATCTCTGCATTTCCAGAAGTTAAGTCTATCGAAATTATGCTCATGTACTAATGAAGACTTGTACCATTATCCAATAACTTATTGTTTCGTTGTGGAGCATATCCTGCCTTTTATTGATGAAACTGATTGAAGAACATTTAATTCAATCCCTTAATTAGAAAGGATCTTTCCTTTTATATATCGTGGATAATTCTATTGTATCAAAAATGTATGCCGCTTAGAATTTGATTAAGCCATATGAAATATCAGAATTGAGCAAATTATCAGCACTATTTCGAATCAGTGCCGATAATTTGCATATTATCGATTTCCAATTTCCAAATGGATTGCCGAATAAACGTCAACCGATGAAGAATAAGAATTAGGGAACCTTAACCTTCTCCACTTCCTGCCATTCTGCAAGAGAGACAATCTCCTTGTATTGCCCGGCAGTCAGAGAGGATTTACCATTATCGCTGCATTCATATTCCCAGGGCAGTTCGTAGACGGTACCCTCTTCCTGATAACCCATATAGTTATGGTATGAATCAGGAACCAACCTTACATAATCTTCTTCCCGAATAATCTTCAGGAACTTGTCTGCATCGTTGATTATTAACGGGGTACCAGACTTATACAGGGCAGTAGCGACTTCAATGGCAAGGCCGGCATTGGCTGAATAACTGTTGAAAACGGCAATTAGCCATCCGAGACGTTCTGCATCTTCCGCTACAACATTCAGACGTGAAAGACCCAGTTCACCATAATGATCCTTTGCAAACCGCATGAAATCCGCCGGGCTGTCAATGTCGTACAATTTTTCCACATCCAAGAATTTCACCTGATTGTAATAAACCACATCCCGTAACTCTTCCGGGACATCCTGCAGGTCTTCATAGATACAGTCTCTGACACCCCGTTTCCGATAATACGCCGAATATACCTCGTGCGCAATACGGAAATATTTGCAATATTGTCGTATGGTCATAGTCCCTAAAGGAGGCACAGAACATCCGCACAGGGAATCTTCCAAAGCCTTTAAGGAAGTTTCCCTGTCGTTCAACTCAATCCTGAGTCTCGGCACGATCCTGTTAAAATCCTTCCGTGCGATTCTTCCAGTCCGCTGCTGATACGGAAGATTGCCGGCCACGTATTCATTGAAGCCACCAACATTCGCAATCATGGCATCCACCAGTCTGTACAGATAGGCAAAAATACGGGCAATGGTTTCCCGGAACCATTCATCATCATAGTATTCATCATTATCTAAAACATACGAAGAATAGTTTGAAATACTGAAACGTATATATTTCCGGTCAGTAAACAGAATTGTCCTCCGTTCCATATACTTGGTGGATGCGACATGCAGCCAGAGCGTTTCCATCGGATTGGATGATTGCCAGTCCTGAAGGAATTCTTCTTTACTTCTGTACTCTTCGGAAGCAATCAGATCGTCGGAATCTCCCCATTCTTCAGGCGTAGGGCGTGGAACTTCAATATAGAAGCCCCGGTATTCGTCATCGCCCATCACATGCAATCTTTCAAGCCGGGACTGGAATTTAACCAGCCTGTCCAGCAAAACATTGTCGACAACAATCTCTGAATGGCGTACTTGTCCCAACCATTTGAAATGGGATGCATTCAGGAAATGCTCTTTGGCTAAATCAGTGAAGAATTTTCTGTCCATAATATGATTCTTGATCTTTTTTTATTCTCATTAAATCTCAATATACTTACCCGGATCAAACCCGTTCATCAGATGCTCATTTTCAAAAACATATCCCATCTGATTGCAGATTACCCGGGTATTTCCTATTTCTGCGTCGATATTGGTATGTGAGTGGCCATATATCCAGGCATCAATCCTACTGTCAGCAATCAGGTCCCCGTATTCGCTGGCAAATGCACTGTTCAACACTGAGCCTCTATGATGCGGAGCCACTACCTAGAGTGTCGGCAGATGGTGGGTAACCACAACTATATGGAGTGCCGTACTTTCCTCTGTGCTTCTCCGGATAAAGTTAATACAGGTCTCATGCATCCGATTGAACTCCTCCACCTGCAACAGCTTTCCGTCGAACTTGATCTGACGGAAATCGTTCATACCTTTCCATACAAAATATTCGTCATTCGGGTTGATCCGCGACCATAGCGTACTCAGAACGAAGTCGGTGTCATCGATGCGGACAACCTGATTCTGATAATATCCCACATTCTCACGGAACATCCACCTCCATTGCAGGCCCTACTCCATCACGTCCGAATAGTTATAATATTCGTGGTTGCCGGGGACAATAAGCACCTGGCAGTAGGCCTCCGAAGCCCATTTCCAAAACTTCGTCAGTGGAACTATCTTGTCTTTCAGGTAGAATATGTCTCCGGCCAACACCAGCACATCGCCTGTTACGGGTAATTCATTATGTTTCAAATACCTGCTGTTTTCCTAGAACTCCAGGTGCAGATCGCTCATGTATTGTATCCTCATCTTATTCTCCTTTCTTTGATTGCTCTATCTGTTTCTCTATGATTACCTTTACCCGTGCGAATGAAACCGGAGTAAAATCGTTGTTGTCAACTCCCACATCATATTGTGTAGGGAAAAGCATTTGAAGGCGTGGTTTATCCTTTTCAGTGCTGCTCCTGCTTGTATGCACATGTCCGAAAAGCTGCCACGTATCATCGTATGAACCACCATAGCAAAGGAACGGACAATGATTCAGATAAATCTTCTGTTTATCCACCTCAATATACATCTGCATCGTTATCTGTTCGAAGTATTTCGTATAATTCTGCCTCAGATTCTTTATGTCATGATTGCCAGCAATAAGATAGATTTTTCCGTTCAGTCTGCTTAGTATATTCATCCATTCGGCAGAACCGCCTAGACAGAAATCGCCCAAGTGAAATACGATATCATTTGGACCGACCACACGGTTCCAGTTGGAAATAATCGTTTCATTCATGTGCGATACATCCTTGAATGGCCTGTTGCAGAACCTGATGATATTGGTGTGGTTGAAGTGGGTGTCGGATGTAAAGAACACCCTGCTTCCGTCAAATTTATAATTCATAATCTTTCATTCATGCGCATCACTGCGCGGTTAATAATACGTTTCAATTCAGCCCGTGGACGGAATTGACGGAGAAGAGCACATCGTGCGAACGTCACCAACAGGCACATGATAAAAACCGTCGAAAAGTTTGGTAAGGACTCTCCGACGGTTTTCATTTATCGTTTCAGCGGGATACCAGCATCATCGTATCCCAGATGATCTGTCAAATGTTCGTCGGAAATTGTTTTGGATTCTATCGGATGATCCAATGCCTGGAGCATGAACAGACGATAACACCCCAAGGCTTTTTATGCCTCGATTTAATTCTGTTGTCTGTATGTTCATTCTTCTCTGCCGCATTGTAAGCTTTTTGTTTTATTCAATTGACGGCACAAAATTACGGATTTTTTGAGGACCAGCAAATTTCTTTAGAGCAAAGCCGATATTAAGCAATGTGCGGAGGACCTTTACTGTCTTTTAGGGATCCAATTTTATTGATGGAACTTTATCCTACGCAAACAAATCCTCTAATGTTATCTCGCTTTGTACAACCCCCGAGTGTGAGTTCTGACGGACTCCGTATGTCGTGACCATAGTAAGATGAACAGCCTTGCGTGTTTTTGTAGCCTCGATAAACGCACTCTTTTTGTTACGCAGCTCACGTTCGTAATCAGCATCAATAGTGAACTCAGACAAAGAGTATTTCATCTCGCAGACATTTATCACCTGGTCATTACGGTCGATCAGCAAATCAATTTGTGCTCCTTTGCCATTTTCATCCGCCTCTTTTCGCCATGAGTAGATGTTACTCAATACGCCTGAAATACCCAGTCCAGCCTTGATTTGCTGCGTGTGAGCCATACACAGGCGCTCAAAAGCCAAACCGCTCCATGCCCGATGCGTTGCAGAATCTATAGAAACAGACCAGAAATGCTCGTCATTGTTTTTGTTTTGCTGGATAAACTTGAAATAAAAGAGTGTATAGTTATCGACCAATTGATAGATTGCTTGTTTTGTCTTTTTGCCATAGCCACTGTATTTTCGTATGAATCCGCAGCACTCCAACTCATCAAGTACCTTACTCAGCGCACCGTTGCTCGGCTTGTCGATTGCGGTCATAATCTCCTCGCGAGTCATACCAACCTTTTTACGGCCAAGAGCGGTTACGACATCTATATATTGCTCCGGAGACTTAAACAATGACGCATAGAGCAGATTAAACTCATTTGACAATTTACCATTCCTGGCAAAGAAAATCTTATCAATGTTTTGAGCAAGACTGAGCTTCTTTTCAAGCATACTCCAATAAAAAGGTATACCTCCCAACACCATATAGCACTCGGCTATTTGATACCGGCTCATTTCAAGACCTCTGTTTTGAGCGAACATTTCACACTCACGCAAAGTAAACGGCTGAAGTGCTATGCGTTGTGTAACACGGTTATGAAGTCCACCATGATCATTAATCACTTTATTGATAATCCATGATGTCGCAGAACCACAAATAATCAGAACTATATCCTTTCTGGCCGATGCCCATCCATTCCAGAAATGCTCGAAGGCAGAAATGAAATTTGAACGAGCCGTATCCATCCATGGAAGTTCGTCAAGGAAGATTATTTTTTTCTCATCTGTCGAATTCTTCAGAAAATGAGATAACAGACTGAATGCCTCCAACCACGATTGTGGTATTGGGCAATCGTCGTATCCGGCATCACGCAGTGAAATGGCAAAACTGAACAGCTGGTCTTTTGTCTTGGCATTGGCCAGGCCAGTATGCTGGAATGTAAACTTATAGCCAAATGTTTCACGAATCAGATAGGTCTTACCTACTCGCCTGCGGCCATAGACTGCTATCAACTCCGAGTACTCCGACTGTGCTGCCGAAAGCAATATTTTCTGCTCTTCTTTTCTTCCGATTATCATAGCCATAGATTTTTCACTACAAATATAGCATAAACAACTCGCATAATCAGCCAAATCTCATAAAATCTTGATGATTTGGCTAATTATAAGCGATTTTTAAACCTGAAATCATACGTTTCTCTACTTTATCCCCGTATTCATATATACTATACATTCATTAAAGTAAAGTCAAAATAAAGGAAAGTACTTCGTATAATTCCGCTTCAAAAAGTACTGAATATTATTGAGAGTCACCTATTCGTGATATAAGTATTATTCCTTATCTCCATCGTTATCTCCATATAGGCACGTCTTCCCTCGATATAGTCGGCATACAATATCTCCGCATCCTTTCCTCTCAGGACACGACATTTGCCGCACGACTCACAATCGTGCAGGCATTTCCAGGCGTCGAGCACGAATGCCCGCCTCTCTTCTCTTGTGGATTGCTCAATACGTGGAGGAATCATGGATCAAAAAAGTGATTAATAAAAATATTTCGTCAGGACGATTATCCTCAGGCGCAAAGATAACGTAAAGTTTGTTTCCCGACCAACGAGAAACCGATTTTGGGGTAAGAAGCGGCTCAAACCCTGTCGAGCAGCCTGCTGAGGACGGGGATTCTCAGGATCGGCAACAACAGTCGGGCCGGGGCGACCGCGCAAAGGGCAACCGTCAGTTTCGTAAAAAATCCGGGCACGCAGCGGTAACGTCTCCGGAACAGGGCCCGCAAGGCGGCCTCGACTGTCTGTCGCGGTGTCTGCATCATGCCCAGCCTCAAGAGCCATTTTCGTTTCCGCCCGTCCAGCCGATACAATGGCGTATCCACGGCGCCCGGGAAAAGGGCCGTCACGCCCACGCCATACCGCCTGAACTCATACCAGACCGACCGTGAGAAAGATTTCAGGAAAGCCTTTGTCGCCGCGTAATGCGAGATGGTCGGATAGGGCATCCAAGCGGTCGAGGAGGCGGTGATCAGGATATAGCCTTGACGTCGCCTCAGCATATCCTGCCCGAAAAGGCGAATCAACTTGATCGGGGTCGCGCAATGCAACGCCACGATCCGATCCAGACGGTCGAGAGGCGTCCGCTCGAGCGTCGAGAACAACAGCATCCCCGCGTTGCTTACCAGGATCTCGACCTCCAATCCCCAGTCAGAGATCTCACGATAGATAGTCTCCGCCGCCTCGGGCAATGTCAGGTCCAGGTCGATCACCCGCACATCCACATGGCTCCGCTCACGCAGCGATTCCGCCGCCCGCCTGTTCTCGTCCGGGCGATCGCTGATCACGACAATCCCGTAACCCCGCTCCGCCAGCTGCCGGGCGAACTCCAGTCCCATTCCCGACGAGGCTCCCGTTATAACCGCATATTTCATATCCTAACCAAAAACGGAAACGTTTTACGTAATGATCATTCCTCCTTGCCGGCGGCCTTTTTCAAGTTCGCCACCATCTTTTCCAAATTCGCCTGATTCTGCTCGTCGGAGATAGTCGGATCTTTCTGGAAACGGCCACAGGGAAGCGACGGACAAGCGCCGCAATGCCTCCATCCCTTCTGGTTTACGCAACAATCATAGACGCCACAACAATCCTCGCCCGTATATTGGAGCCAAAAGACCTTGCCCTTTATCTTCCGGCATCCCGGACAGTCGACCGGAAAGCTCGCGCACTCGACACAAACGGCCCCACAGGGCGACACCTCCACATAATCGTCTTTCCAATACCACCACTTGCATTTTTGCGGGTCCGGATTCTCGGTATTGACAAAATATTCCACGGCACGATACAAATAGAGCTGGCAGCGATCGACCACACATCCGCGCGAGGCACACTCCTCGGCATACAACTCGTCCGCGCTCTTGCCCCTCAAGGATTGGATCGTGGTATAACCCATCCGGATCAAATCCTGTTCCGTCTGTTTCCCGACATTTGGTATTTTCCGAAGCTCACCCATAAGCAAAATCCTAAATCATACATAATAGATATCAGGCCCACCTCTTCCCCGTCGCATGCCGCCAAACCGGCGACCATCGGCGAAAAAGAGAAGGCTTTTCACCTGCTCACAAATGTAAGAAATATTCCTCGCAAGGCGGAACGTGAAAAAAAGAAAAGCGTCGAACATACTGCCGTCCGAAATTGTTATTCCATAAAGACAGAACTTAAAATCATAAAGCCATGGGAAAGAAAAATTTCGTATTGGACACCAATGTTATCCTGCATGATTACAAGTGTCTCCAAAATTTCCAGGAGAACGACATTTTCATTCCGATCGTCGTTCTCGAAGAGCTGGACAAGTTCAAGAAAGGCAGTGAGCAAATCAATTTCAACGCCCGCGAGTTCGTCCGCCAGATGGACGAGATCACGGATGACAACCTGTTCTCAAAGGGTGCCTCGCTCGGTCCGGGCTTAGGCACGTTGCATATCGTCCTGGATGGCACCTATCACAAGACCATCCAAGCCACTTTCCCCGAGAAGAAACCGGATCACCGGATCCTCTCCTGTACCCTGACAATCGCCGAGAAGCATCCCAACATGAAGACGATCCTGGTCACCAAGGATGTCAACCTGCGCATGAAAGCCCGCTCGCTCGGCATCAGTGTCGAGGACTACATCACCGACAAGGTGACCAACGTGGATATTTTCGAGAGGGCACAAGAGACTTACGAGGATATCAATCCCGACCTGATCGACAAGATCTACAACCAGGTGGAAGGCATTGACGCGGACGAGCTCGAGATCAGCTCGAAACTCTCGCCCAACGACTGCTTCGTGCTGAAAAGCGTTCGCAACAGCGTCATGGCCCGCTATAATCCTTTCACCGGAAAGATCAAGCGAGTGGAGAAGGGAAACAATTTCGGCATCCAACCCCGCAACTCGGAGCAGAGCTTCGCTTTCGAGGTTCTCAACGACCCGGAAATCAAGCTGGTCGGACTGACGGGAAAAGCCGGTACGGGAAAGACCCTGCTGGCCCTCGCCTCCGCACTCAAGCAATCGGGCACCTACAAGCAGATCCTCCTGGCCCGCCCCATCGTGGCGCTGGCGAACAAGGACCTGGGCTTCCTGCCCGGCGACGAGAAACAGAAGGTGGCGCCCTATATGCAACCCCTGTTCGATAACCTGAACGTGATCAAGGCGCAATTCTCGCCCAACCATCCGGAGATCCGTAAAATCGACGACATGCAGAAAAACAACCAGCTGATCATCGAGGCGCTCGCCTTCATCCGCGGGCGAAGCCTGTCCGAGACCTACTGCATCATCGACGAGGCGCAAAACCTGACACCGCACGAGATCAAGACCATCATCACCCGTGCGGGCGAAGGGACCAAGATGGTTTTCACCGGCGATATCCAGCAAATCGACTCGCCTTACCTCGACGCGCAAAGCAACGGCTTGGCCTATATGATCGACAAGATGAAGGGACAGAACCTGTTCGCCCACATCAATCTCATCAAGGGCGAGCGCAGCGAATTGTCCGAGCTGGCCTCCGACCTGCTCTGATCCGTCTCAAATAACAAAGAGCGCGGAAAAACACCGAAGCCCTCGAGGGCCATCCGAAATCCGGTGTTTATCCGCGCTCTCTTTTTTTCGCGACAAGCCAGCGTCACTTGCCAGCCACATGATCATCGGGCGGAGGAACAGGCACGCCCTCCTTGATAAACTCATCATATACCACCTTCGGGTGATCCTGCGGCGACATCAACTGATATTCCGCCACGTAGTTATTGCGCCTGAACTGCTTCAACTTCAAGTTCTCGGTACTGTAATTCCTCAACGTGTCTTGACGATTGCCAAACAGGGAACTGTTCAGCACCTGCGAATCCAGGATATTCTCCTTCGGGGTCAGTTTCGGCAACAGGTTCTGCTCCAGCAGGCCCCGATAAGCGCCCACATACTCGCACCAGACCGCGTCTCCCTTGTGATAGATCCTGTAAGTGTAATTTGACCAGGCCGTCGTGATGTGAATCTCCTCCCGCCAAATATCCACCGAGGCCTCAGAATCAAAATAGGGATCCTTGATCGTCACACGCGTCAGTTCAGGCTTATCCTCCTTTATCACAGCCAACCACTTGTCGGAACGCAGGATCTCTTCCCGGATATCCGCCAGATTCTCCTTAATCTCAAATTGTATTCTCATGATCGTTTGCCTGCCCGTCAGGACTTTTTAAGGTTCCAGGTTCTATAGTTCTAGATTCCAATTCTCGAAAGCCACCGGCAAAAATACAGAAAAAGCGCCCCAAAGGAGGCCGGATTCAACATTCTTACTAAATTTGCCTAACTTAATAACAATCATGACAGAGAAAATGTTGAAAAAAGAGATCATCCTTATCAATATAAACGGGACCGATCGCCCCGGAGTCACCGCGGCGATCACGGAGATCCTGGCCAAAAACAACGCTGTCATCCTTGACATCGGCCAAGCGGATATCCACAACCATCTCTCGCTGGGCATCCTGTTCCAAAGCGTGGAGGGAAACTCGGGGGATATCATGAAAGAGCTGCTGTTCAAGGCCTATGAGCTGGACGTGAACATCCGATTCAACCCCATCTCGGAGGCCGACTACAGCGAATGGGTCAACCTGCAAGGGAAAAACAGGTACATCATCACGATCCTGGGCCGGAAACTGACCGCCAAACAGATCGCCAGCATATCGAGAGTCGTGGCCGAGCAGGGCATGAACATCGACGACATCAAGCGCCTGACCGGACGAATCCCGCTCGACGAGAACGCACGGACACCCAAGGCAAGCGTGGAGTTCTCCGTACGGGGCACGCCGCTCGACAAGGAGAAGATGAAAGCGAGCTTCATGAACCTCGCCTCCGAGCTGGAGATGGATATCTCTTTCCAACAGGACAGCATGTATCG
>ERZ827150.5409-NODE-5409-length-10296-cov-5.409726_pt1 | contig 10296 bp, 9 predicted proteins | sample MGYA00519779_ERZ827150 | MGnify/ENA primary metagenome ERZ827150 (study PRJEB31778, sample SAMEA3449267) | human gut metagenome | biome: human gut; feature: human-associated habitat; material: faeces | place: United Kingdom | collected 2010/2012 ...
TCGACCGAAAAAAAGCCTCTCGCTTCTTCGCTTCCCCGCTGTTCGAGGATGCGCGAAACGCCCTCCGAGTATGGCGCGAGCTCCGCTTCAACATTCTGCTCCCCGCCTCCGACTATACCGAAAGTGCGGAACGCAGAGAGCTGCTGTCGGATGAGCAGCTGCTGATACAGGGAATCATCGACTGTATGTACATAAGCGCAGACGGCAGGCTGCGCCTGCTCGATTATAAGACCGACCGTGTACCGCGAGATACGGACAAAGCCGCCGCAATGCTCGCCGAGCGATACGGAGAGCAGATGCGCACATATATGCGTGCGGCGGAGCAGATAACGCGTATGCCGCTCGACCGCTGCGTTATCTTCGCTCTCTCATCGGGGCGCGAGATAGTACTGCGCGAGGACGGTCGGGACACTCCGCTTGCCTCTCTGTCGCAGGTGCCGGCCAATTGACGTACAGCGCCAACGCAAAACGTTTGTACGGCAGCACGGGAAAATTTACGGCACGACACAACCGACAATACGCACCGTAGATCACCGCGCGGGGCGGCATTATATAACGGCAGGGTGAAAATTTACAGCCCCGCAGATGCATTATGCAGCGCATCTGCGGGGCTGTTATTTTGCTGTAATTTTTGAGGTATTGCAGCGCACGATGATGTATCTGTCCGTCACGTGCCTTGTTGCGCACGGGCAAGGCGCACTAATCCTTATCCGAATCAGTAGTTTCCTCCGAGCTTCCGTCTCCGAGGCTGACGGTAAAGTCTATCTCGGTTACGCCGACCGGCACCTTTGAACCGACCGCCTTGCTCTGAAAAATTATCTGACCCTTAGGATATTTATCATTCTTTTCGTAGGTTATCTTTCCGTACGAGATACCGAGTGAATTCAGCGTTGTTATCGCGTCGGATTCGGTCATTCCGACAAAGGTCGGAATAGTAACATACTCTATCTGCGGACCGAGGCTGTAAAATATCTTTACGGTATCTCCGCGCTTGACGGTCGAGCCTGCCGGCGGGTCGGTGCGCAGAGTATAGTACTCGAAGAGGGTATTGTCATACTCTCCGTACTCCTCTACCTTTAGTCCCTTTTTCTGCATCTCGAGCTTTGCGGTACGGTACTCAACGACCGAATAGTCATCGAGAGTAAACGAGCCTGCTCCCGTGCAGACGGTGAGCTTGACATCCGCCTTCTGCGTTCCGCGCTTGACCTTTCTCGCAGCACCCTCATCCGGATCCTGAGCGAGGATATACCCCTCTTCGTGATCGGCATCGAATTCCTCTGTGACGATTATATTAAAATATCCCTCGTCCTCTATCTGCTTCTTCAGCTCGTCATTATAGACACTACCGACATATTCCGGCACGCTGACGGTCACGCCCTGTGACTCCTTCGAGCGGTCGAGCGCATTTTTCAGTACGACTATACCCGTCGTTATCAGCACGAGCATAAACGCGGTAACGACCGCTGCGATTATCGGAAACATGGACCGACTCTGCTTCTTGGCAGCCTTCCTGCCTCCCTTGCCACGCTGCACGGGTATCTGAGCCGTACTTCCGCTGTGATGCGCCTTAAAATTATAGCCGGGATCCTCGCGCAGCCGCAGCACATAATGAAGCATTACCGACGCGCTCTGAAAACGCCTATCGGGATCCTTCTCCATTGCCGTGAGTATCATCGCCTCGACTCCGGGCGGAACGGAAGGCAGTATCTCGCGCGGCGGGCGCGGTTGATTGTTGACCTGCATCAGCGCTACGGAGACAGGGCTGTCCGCGACAAACGGCAGCTTGCCGGTAGCCATCTCATACATAACAACGCCGAGCGAATAGATATCACTGCGCGGATCTATCTTCTTACCGCTCGCCTGCTCCGGACTGATGTAATAGACCGTACCTATCGCCTTGTCGGTCATGGTAACCGTTTCTGCGTTCGGCAGCTTGGCTATGCCGAAGTCGGTGACCTTTATCTTGCCGTTTTTCAGCAGCATTATATTCTGCGGCTTTATATCGCGGTGTATAATTCCCTTTGAATGCGCATGATCGAGCGCACGGAGTATCTGAGCCGTGTAGTTCATTATCTCCTTAGGCGGCAGCGGTCCGCGCGAGTTCATATAGTTTTTCAGTGTTATGCCGTCAACTCGCTCCATGACGATGTATTTCAGATCATCTCTGACCGACACGTCATAGATGCTGACGATATTCGGATGCGAGAGCATCGAAACGGCACGCGACTCATTGATAAATCGCTTGACCGCCTGAGCGTCCCCCGCGATCTCCTCCTTGAGCATCTTTACGGCGACCGTGCGCTTCATTACGGTATCGACCGCCTCGAAAACCACCGCCATTCCGCCGACGCCGATTATCCGTACTATTCTGTACCGACGGTCGAATATCTGACCGACGTATTTATCGTACTTATCCATTGGCTTTTTCCTTTTCCCGTTCGGCGTCCTGCCCTACGTATTTTATCAGCAGCGCGGTGATGTTGTCGGGGCCGCCGCCCGCGTTGGCGGCGTCCACCAGCCGGTCGGGGATGTCGTAGAACCCGCCCTTCGTGAAGATCTCTTCGATCTTTTCTTTGGGCAGGACGTTGGTGAGGCCGTCGGTGCAGAGCAGGATCATATCGCCCTTCTGCACCGGCACGCTGGTGAACTCGGGGTCGAGGCGGTAGTCCACGCCCAGCGCCCGGGTGATGATGTTCTTCTGGGGGTGATGCTCGGCTTCCTCCACGGTGATGGTGCCGCAGTCCACCAGCTCCTGCACATAGGAGTGGTCGTGGGTGAGCTGCGCGAGGCTGCCGTCCCGGAACAGATAGGCACGGGAGTCGCCTGCGTGGCACAGATAGGCTTTGCCGGAGCGCACCAGTGCGCACACCGCCGTGGTGCCCATACCGGCCAGAGTCTCTTCTCGGATGGACTTCTGGAACACAAAGCGGTTGGCGCTGACCAGCGTCCGTTTGAGAAAGAGCTCTTCCTCTCCGGGCAGACATTTGTTGTAGTGCTCCTGAAAACAGCGCTCGATCACATCGCATGCGCTCTGGGACGCTTCCCTGCCGCCGCGTGCGCCACCCATGCCGTCGCACACCAGGGCCCAGGCTGCATCCCCGGGCAGCTGCCCGGCACGGTAATCGTCCTGATTGTCCTGCCGGACAAGCCCGACGTCCGTTTTTCCTGCAAGTTTCATAGGCTTCTCCCTCTGTTATGCCTTCCCGTTCATTTCATCGCGGCGCAGCTGGCCGCAGGCGGCGCTGATCTCGCTGCCCAGACGGCGGCGGACCGTAGCGTTGACGCCCAGACTTTCCAGCTTCTGCTGGAAACGGCGCACATTGGCCGCATCGGTCGCGGAGTAGGGGCTGCCGTCCACGGGGTTGATGGGGATCAGGTTGACGTGAGCACCCATGCCGCGGATCAGGTCCGCCAGCTGCTTTGCACAGGCGTCAGAATCGTTGACGCCGCGCACCATGGAGTATTCAAAGCTGACGCGGCGTCCGGTGATGTCCTGATAGCGTCGCACGGTCTGGATCAGCTGCTCCACCGGGTAGGCGTCGTTGACCGGCATCATGCTGCTGCGGATCTGGTTGTTGGGGGCGTGCAGCGACACCGACAGGGTGAGCTGCAGCTTCTTTTCGGCCAACATGTCGATCTTGGGCACCAGGCCGCAGGTAGACAGGCTGATGTTGCGCATGCCGATGTTGACGCCCTCCGGCGAGGTAATGTTTTCCAGAAAACGCATCACTTCGTCAAAATTGTCCAGTGGCTCGCCGATGCCCATGAGCACGATGTGGGAAATGCGCTCCCCGATGTCCTTCTGGGCGGTGTAGATCTCGGAGCAGATCTCACCGGCTTCCAGGTTGCGCACACGCCCGGCCTGGGTGGATGCGCAGAAGCGGCAGCCCATGCGGCAGCCTACCTGAGTGGACACGCACACCGTGTTGCCGTAGTGGTAGCGCATGACCACCGTTTCGATGCAGTTGCCGTCGGCCATGCGCAGCAGATACTTCACGGTGCCGTCCTTTGCTTCCTGACGGCGCTCGATCTGCGGGGCAGCGATGTAGAAGGTTTCTTCCAGCTTGGCCAGCAGGGTCTTGGGCTGGTCGGTCATGGCCGAAAATTCGGTGACCAGCTTCTGGTGCACCCAGTGGAAGATCTGCTTGGCCCGGAAGCCCGGCTGCCCCAGCGCCTTGAGCTCAGCGGAAAGCTCTGCCAGCGTCAGCGAAGAAATACAGCGTTTTTGTTCCATTGTGTTCTCCTATTGATCAATACGAACCAGTACACGGCGGCATTGCACCTCTCAGCGCGTTTTTTGCAGCGCACAGAGGAAAAAGCCGTCCATGCCGGTGCGGGTGGGCACCGAGAGCGCCCCGTATTCGGTTGCCGTCATACCTGCCGGGAAGGCCACGGCAGGCTCTGCCACGCAGAACTCCGGGTGCCGCTGCAGGAATGCACGGATCTGCAGCTGGTTTTCTTCCGGCTCGATGGTGCAGGTAGAGTAAACCAGCCGCCCGCCGGCCTTGAGCAGCCGGGCCGCTGTATCCAGAATGGCCGCCTGGGTGGCCAATAATTCAGCCTGCCGGGCCGGGTCCAGCTTTTTATAGCGCAGGTCCGGCTTTTTTGCAAGAATGCCCAGACCGCTGCAGGGCACATCCGCCAGAATGCGGTCGGCCTGCGGCAGTGTCGGGTTTGTCTGCGCTGCGTCATTGCACAGGGTTTTCACGTTGGTAAAGCCCATCCGTTCCACGGCGGTGCGGATGAGCTGTACGCGGTTCTCCGCCGCGTCGCAGCTGTACAGCGTACCGGTATTCTGCATTTCCTCGGCCAACAGCAGGGTCTTGCCGCCGGGCGCGGCGCACAAGTCCAGCACGGTCTCACCGGGTTTTGCCTCCACACAAAGGGCCGCCAGCTGGCTGGCCTGCCCCTCCACATGGTAATATCCCTGCCGGAACAGTTCCTGGTCGGCGGGGCTGCCCTCGAATCGGGCCAACACACTGCCGGGCACTACGCCCTGCCGCACCTCACGCACACCGAGTGCAGTGAGCTTTTCGCACAGCGCAGCGGCGTCCGCTTTGAGCGGGTTTGCCCGCAGGCTGGTCAGGCCGCCGTCTGCCTTGTAGGTGAGGATGTTCCGTGCTTCGTCTGGGTAGTTCTTGTGCAGGAATTCTGCCACATCCCGCCCGGCCGAGCCCAGCACCATCAGGCGCTCTATGTCATCCCTGAACACTGCCGTGTCCAGATCATAGGTACAGGCGCGGCGCAGCACAGCGTTGACCAGACCGGATGCACTGGATTTTTTAAAGCTCCGGGTCAGCTTGACCGCCTCATTGACGGCAGCCGACACCGGCACCTGCATATAGCGGGCCTGTGCCAGCGCAGCACGCAAGATCTCGCGCACCGGGGCATCCAGCTTTGCCAGACCCTTGGGCAGAAACTGTTCCAGAATATAGTCCAGTGTGCCCCGGTGTTCCAGCACTGTGTAAAAAATGGCACTGGCAAAGGCCTTGTCGCGGCCTTCCAGCTTCTGGCGCTTGAGTTCGGCGTCCAGGATCAGGTTGGAAAAGCCGTCCTGCTCCTGCCGCACCAGCGCGGCGACCGCTGCCGCCCGCGGATTGGCCGCCATCAGAGGACGTCCCCCGTTTTCAGGCGCAGACCGGCCGCAAAGGAGGTGCCATCCATGGGCTTTTTGCCTTCCGGCACCACCTGCAGCAGCTGGATGCCGCCGTCAGCACAGGCCACGGTGAGGGGCTTTGTTGCCAGCACGGTGCCCGGGGCTTCCCCCTGAGAGGCGACCGCACGGCACTCCACCACCTTGACCTTTTTGCCGCCGGAGGTCACGAACCAGGCGCAGGGCCAGGGGTTCATGCCGCGCACCCAGTTGTGGATATGGGCGGCGGATTCGGTCAGGCGGAACTCCGCCATTTCCTTGTTCAGCATCGGGGCCAGCGTAGCGTTTGCATGGTCCTGGGGCTGCGGCGTCAGGGTCCCGGCAGCAATGGCCGGAACCACCTCGCACAGCACGCGGGCACCCACGGCCGTCACCCGGTCGAACAGCTCGCCGCTGGTCTCCTCCGGGCCGATGGCGATCTTCTCGCAGCGCAGCACGTCGCCGGTGTCCAGACCTTCGTCCATCTGCATGATGGACACGCCGGTCTCGGCATCACCGTTCAGCACCGACCACTGCACTGGAGCACTGCCGCGGTACTTCGGCAGCAGCGAGACGTGCAGGTTGATGCAGCCGTACTTCGGCAGCTCCAGCACCGACTTGGGCAGGATGCAGCCGTAAGCCACCACCACGATCAGTTCCGGGGCAAGGGCACGGATGTTGGCATCCTCGCTGCCATCCCGCAGGGTTCGGGGCTGGAATACCGGGGTGCCGTGCTCCAGTGCCACTTCCTTGACCGGCGGGGCCGTGAGCACCTGCTTGCGGCCCACAGGCTTGTCGCGCCGGGTGTATACCGCGCAGATGTCATGCCCGGCGGAATACAGGGCTTTCAGGCACTCGGCGGCAATGTCCGGCGTGCCCATGAACAGAATGCGCATCAGTTGTTTCCTTTCGCTTCACGGGCGGCTTTCTTGCCCTCTTCGGTGTCCTCGTAGAAATACTCGCTGGACTGCATGATGGTGATGCCGTCCAGATGGTCGTTCTCGTGCTGGATGCACCGGGCCAGCAGGCCCTCTGCCTCCAGCTCGAACCACTCACCGTGGCGGTCCTGTGCACGCACCTTGACGGCGGCGGGACGGGTCACCGCACCGTTGTGCCCCGGGAAGGACAGGCAGCCCTCATAGGCGGTCTCCTCATCCTCAGACACCGCGAGGATCTCGGGGTTCACAAAGTCGATGAACTTGTACTCGTAATCCTCCGGGATCTCTTCCGGTGCGTCGGTGGTGTCCCACACCACGAACAGGCGGCGCAGCATGCCCACCTGCGGGCCGGCCAGACCCACGCCGTCGGCGGCGATCATGGTCTCACGCATATCATCCAGCAGGGTGGCCAGGCGATCGTCAAAGTTGGTAACGGGGCGGCAGACCTTGTTCAGGATGGGGTCGCCTTCTTTTACAATGTTGCGGATTGCCATAAATGGTACCTCCAAAAATTATCAGATATCACCGTCCGAATGCAGGTCCACAACAACGGTGGCCTTGGACGGAAGCTTTTCCTGTTCATAACAGTCCAGCGTACTGCGCACAAGGTCGCGGAAGCGTCGGTCGTTGCGGCACTTGACGGTGAGCTTGTAGCGGTAGCTGTCGTTGATCTTTTCAATGCTGCCCGGCGTAGGGCCCAGCACCCGCAAAGGCAGGTCGGGCTGTTTTGCCGCCTGCTGCCCCAGCAATGCCGAGAATCGGGCGGCGGCCCGGGCCACTTCGATTTCCTTTGGCCCGGCGAAGCCGATGACACACAGCCCGCAGAAGGGCGGGTACAGGCCCAGTTTCCGGTACGCGATCTCCTGCTCGAAAAAGGCGTCGTAGTCCTGTGCGGCGGCAAGGTTGAGCACCGGGTTGTCGGGGTCGGTGGTCTGGATGATGGCAAAGCCGGGGTCCTTTGCACGGCCGCTGCGGCCCACTACCTGCGTGATGAGGCTGAACACGTTCTCGTAGGCGCGGAAGCCCTGTGCGAACAGTAGCGAGTCGATGCCCAGCACGCCCACAAGGGTCACGTCCTCAAAATCGAGGCCCTTGGCCACCATCTGGGTGCCCACCATGATGTCGTACTCGTGGTTTGAAAACTTTGCCAGCAGTTTTTCGTGAGCGTCCTTGGCGGCGGTGGAGTCCTGATCCATGCGCAGCACCCGTGCTTCCGGAAACAGCTTTGCCAGCTCTTCCTCAGCTTTCTGGGTGCCGAAGCCCCGGTATTGCAGCTTGCCGCCGCAAGTCGGGCAGACCGTGGGCGGCGGGTCCATCTGGCTGCCGCAGTAGTGGCACAGCAGCTTGTGGGCTGACTTATGATACACCATGGGCACGCTGCACTTGGGGCATTTCAGTACCTCGCGGCAGTCCTCGCACTGGGCCATGGTCTGGTAGCCCCGGCGGTTCAAGAGCAAAATGGTCTGCTTTTTCGCCTCCAGATTGCGGTGGATGGCATCTTCCAGTGCAAGGCTGATCTCCCGCGGGTTGCCGGAGGCCAGCTCGGCCCGCATATCCACGATCTGCACCGTGGGCAGCGGATTGCCGCCGTAACGCTGGGTAAGCCGTACCAGCTGGGTGCGGCCGTTCCGGGCCGCGTAAAAGCTCTCGGTGCTGGGGGTGGCGCTGGCCAGCAGCAGCAGGGCGCCATTCTCGGCGGCACGCTGCCGGGCCACTTCATGGGCGGAGTAGCGGGGCGCCGACTCGGAACGGTAGGTGTGTTCCTGTTCCTCGTCCACGATGATCAGTCCGATGTTTTCCAGCGGTGAGAAGATCGCGCTGCGGGTGCCCACCACGATGTCGGCACCGCCGTCCTGGATCATCTGCCATTGCAGCAGACGTTCGGTGTGGTTGAGGGCCGAATGCTGCACCGCCACCCGACGGCCAAACTGCCGCTTGAGCCGCAGGATCATCTGCGGTGTCAGGCTGATCTCCGGCACCAGCACCAGCGCACGTTTGCCCAGCTCCAGACACCGGGCAATGAGCTTTAAGAATACCAGCGTCTTGCCGCTGCCGGTTACGCCATACAGCAGGGCCGAATGCGGGGCGGCGTCCTCCAGCTTCGGCAGCAGCGCGTCATAAGCGGCCTGCTGCTCCTGCGTGAGCACGATGGGCTCATTCTGCAACGGGATGGAGGCATACAGGTCGATGGATTTGTTCACCTTGGTGCATTCCAGCACGCCTTTGGTACAGAGATTGTCCAGCACGGCGCGGCTGATGCCCTTTTCTTCCAGCTCCGTCAGGGTGCGGGGGCCGCCGCCCAGCAGGGCCACGGCCGCCAGCTGTTTGGCGGTGGGCTTTGGCTTTTGCGGCAGGGTACCGACCAACCGGTAGGAATTTTCTGTATGACGGACCAGCTGCTTTTGCAGCACGGGCGTAACCCCATCGGCCGCCACGGTGGGCTTGTACTGTGCCCCGTAGGGGATGACCGCCTTGACCGCCTCGTAATAGGTGCAGAAGGTGCGCTCCTTCAGAAAGTGCACCAGCCGCAGCAGCTCCGGGGTCAGACAGGCCGACGCCGGGGCCACGTCGAACAGGAACTTGAGCTTGGAATGTTCCGGCTCGGCGTCACAGGCCAGCACCACCCCCATGCGGGCACGGCTGCCCCGGCCAAAGGGCACCAGCACCATGCTGCCCAAACGCACCTTGTCCTGATGCTCCGGCAAAACGGCATAGGTGTACAGTTTATCAAAATGGAAGGTCGCGTTGCTTACGGCAACACCCACCGTTTTTGGCATGGGCACGGGCTCCTTTGCGGTTTGATTTACTGTGCGATCCCGGCGCGGCGGCAGATGACCTGATACAGCTCTTCTGCGCAGGATGCTACCTCGTTGTTGACCAGCTTGAGGGTGAACTTATCCTGCTCGGCCAGCTCGCTCTGGGCCGTGGCCAGACGCTCGCGGATGCTTTCTTCGGTCTCGGTTCCGCGGCCACGCAGGCGGTGTTCCAGTTCTTCCACCGACGGCGGCAGCAGGAACACCGTGGTAGCACCCGGGAACATCCGGCGGATGTTGGCAGCACCGTGCACGTCGATGACCAGAACCACCAGTTTGCCGGCTTCCAGACGCTTGTCCACTTCCTCGCGCAGGGTGCCGTAGTAGTTGCCGTTGTAGAAGTTGTATTCCACCACCTGATCGGTGTCGATCAGCTGACGGAACTGCTCCTGGGTGCGGTAGTAGTAATCCACACCTTCCTGCTCCCCGGGGCGGGGGCTGCGGGTGGTGGCAGACACGGTTTTTTCGATCTCAGGATGGGCTTCGCGCAGTGCCTTGACCACGCTGTCCTTACCGGTGCCGGCGGCACCGGACACAACAAACAGAAATTTATCCTTCTCCATGGGTCTGTTCCTCCTCTGTTGTTCCCTTGCTCTCCTGCCCGGCCGCACGGTTTGCCACCGTTTCCGGCTGAAGGGCCGAGAGCACCACATGATCGGAATCCATAATGAGCACGGCACGGGTGCTGCGCCCATAGGAAGCGTCGATCAGCATACCGCGTTCCCGCGCTTCCTTGACAAGACGCTTGACCGGCGCAGAATCCGGGCTGACCACTGCCACGACCCGGCCCGCGCTGACCATATTGCCAAACCCGATGTTGATCAGCTTCATTGCATTCCTCCGAAAAACGTCTAGATCACTCCAGATTCTGGATCTGCTCGCGGATCTTCTCGATCTCCGCCTTCATATCCAC
>ERZ827150.5416-NODE-5416-length-10285-cov-2.316031_pt1 | contig 10285 bp, 5 predicted proteins | sample MGYA00519779_ERZ827150 | MGnify/ENA primary metagenome ERZ827150 (study PRJEB31778, sample SAMEA3449267) | human gut metagenome | biome: human gut; feature: human-associated habitat; material: faeces | place: United Kingdom | collected 2010/2012 ...
CATCATTCGCGAGATCGAGGAACTGGTCGCAGATGGCGTTACTGAGATCATGCTTCTTGGTCAGAATGTAAACTCCTACGGAAAAACTCTGGAAACACCGGTAACCTTTGCAGAACTTCTGAAAGAAGTGGAAAAGATTGAAGGGCTGAAGCGTATCCGTTTTATGACTTCCCATCCGAAGGACCTGTCCGATGAGCTGATCCAGACCATGGCAGAGAGCCAGAAGATCTGTCACCATCTGCATCTTCCGCTGCAGTCCGGAAGCAGCAGAGTCTTAAAGGAAATGAACCGCCGTTACGACAAGGAGAAATATCTGGAGCTGGTAAATAAGATCCGTAAGGCGATCCCGGATATTTCGCTGACAACAGATATCATGGTCGGATTTCCAGGAGAAACAGAAGAAGATTTCCAGGAAACACTGGATGTTGTAAGAAAAGCAAATTACGATACTGCCTTCACATTTATTTATTCCAAACGAAGCGGAACCCCTGCAGCCGGCATGGAAAATCAGGTGCCGGAGGAACAGGTAAAGAAGGATTTTGACCGGCTGCTTAAGGTGGTACAGGATACCGCAAGGGAGCGCGTAGCAAGACTGGAAGGACAGACTCTGGAAGCACTTGTAGAAGAAGTGAACGAACAGGATGCTTCTCTTTTAACCGGGCGGTTATCCAATAATACGATTGTTCATTTTAAAGGCGATCCCGGCCTGATCGGAAAGATTGTACCGGTATACTTAAAGGAATGCCATGGATTCTATTACCTTGGTGAACTGATATAGAAAGAAATAGAAGTCAAATTTGATAGAAGAAATAAAGGTTTATTACTGTTAAAAAAGAGTGTCTGTGCTCTTATTCACAGACTGAGGAATGTACGAACGTACAAACGAGGAGATAGTTATGGAAAAACTAAAACCGAAGTTGTTTTCAGTAATGAAAACATACACCAAAGAGCAATTCGTCAAGGACGTAATTGCCGGTATTATTGTTGCTATTATTGCGTTACCGCTGTCTATTGCACTGGCACTTGCCTCCGGAGTGAATCCGGAACGCGGACTTTATACCGCGATTGTTGCAGGCTTCATCATTGCCTTTCTGGGAGGAAGCCGTGTGCAGATTTCAGGACCGACCGCAGCCTTTGCAACGATTGTTGCGGGAATTGTGGCATCTGATGGAATCGAAGGCCTTGCTGTTGCAACCATTATGGCAGGAATTTTTCTGATTCTGATGGGTGTGCTCCGCCTTGGAGGGTTGATCCGTTTCATTCCCTATACGATTACAACAGGATTTACAGCAGGAATTGCCGTAACTATTGCCATCGGACAGGTGAAGGACTTCCTGGGACTTCAGTATGAACCGGGAGTATCCCCGATTGAAACCGTGGACAAGGTAAAGGCGGTCTGCCATTATATCGGAACGATCAATGTGCAGGCACTTTTAGTCGGACTTGCGTGTATGGCCGTTCTGATTCTGTGGCCGATGCTTACAAAAGTATTAAAGGGAAAGGCAGCGAAGATCGTAGGGAGCATTCCACCGTCTCTGCTTGCAGTGATCCTGGGAATTGCACTTGTGAGCGGACTTGGACTTAAGGTGAATACGATCGGAACCTTATATGAAATCTCAAATAAGCCGCCAATGCTGCAGATTCCGGCGATTAATTTCAGGCTGATTCAGGCACAGTTTGGAAATGCACTGACAATTGCTATTTTAGCGGCAGTCGAGTCTTTACTGTCCTGTGTGGTTTCGGACAGTATGATCAATTCCAGACACCGTTCCAATATGGAATTGAACCGGTAACATTGCTTCCGCTTTATTTGGTGGAATTCCGGCAACCGGTGCAATTGCGAGAACCGCAGCCAATGTCAAAAACGGTGGACGCACCCCTGTTTCAGGAATGGTGCATTCCGTAGTGTTATTATTGATTTTAGTAGTATTAATGCCTTATGCGGCTTTGATTCCGATGCCTGCCATTGCGGCAATTCTGTTTATGGTTGCATACAATATGTGCGGCTTTAAAGAGTTTGCCTACCTTGTGAAAACCTCACCGAAGAGTGATATTTCAGTGCTGCTTGTCACCTTTGTCCTTACTGTGGTATTTGACCTTGTCGTTGCAATTGAGGTTGGTATTATAGTAGCAGCTGTTCTGTTTATGAAGCGTATGAGTGACGTAACACAGGTCGAGGGCTGGAAATATATTCATGATGAGGATGATCCGGATTCTATTGAATTACGATCCGTTCCGGATCATACGATGGTCTATGAAATCAGTGGACCGATGTTTTTTGCAGCGGCAGACAAGCTTCTTGGTATTCATGTTTCCGAGAATACGCAGTGTCTGATTATCCGCATGCGGAGTGTGAATGCGATTGATGCAACGGCGATGCATAACCTCGAGCAGCTTATGGGCAAATGCCGCGAATATGGGGTACATATGATTTTATCCCATGTAAATGAACAGCCGTTTAAGGTGATGCAGAAGTCCGGCTTTTATGAAAAAGTAGGAGAAGAAAATTTTTGTGCACACATTGATGATGCAATAAAGAGAGCTGAGCAGTACTGCGAGGCAGAGTGACGAAAGGGAAATGGTTGATGTGATGGAAGTTACACCAATGATGCAAAAATATCTGGAAACGAAGAAGGAGTATCCGGATTGCATTCTTTTTTACCGTTTAGGGGATTTTTATGAAATGTTCTTTGATGATGCCATTACAGCATCAAAGGAGTTAGAGCTTACCCTTACCGGGAAAAGCTGCGGACTGGAAGAACGCGCACCAATGTGCGGTGTGCCCTATCATGCCGTGGAGGGATACTTAAACCGTCTGGTTTCCAAAGGATATAAGGTAGCGATCTGTGAGCAGGTGGAGGATCCGAAGTTTGCAAAGGGGTTGGTGAAGCGTGAGGTTGTACGGATTGTGACCCCCGGAACGAACTTAAATACGCAGTCCATGGATGAAACAAGAAACAACTACCTGATGAGCATTGCATATTTTCAGGGAAAAATCGGAATTTCCGTTGCCGATGTCACAACGGGAGATTATTACCTCACCGAAGTGGAAGACAATAAGAAGCTTCTCGATGAAATCATGAAATACCATCCGAGCGAGATTATCTGTAACGATGCATTTACGGTAAGCGGAATGGATCTTGCCGATCTGAAGGACCGTCTGAATATTGCCATTTATTCCCTTGAACCGTTTTATTACGATGAGGATCGCTGCCGGAAGAGCCTTTTAAAGCATTTTCATGTGACTTCCCTGCAGGGGATGGGAATTGAGGACTTTCCATCCGGACTCATTGCAGCAGGATCCCTGATGCAGTATCTTACGAATACGCAGAAGATCCCGTTAAGCCATTTTACCCATTTGTACCCGTATCTTACGAGTCGTTATATGCTGCTTGACAGCTCGACAAGAAGAAATCTGGAGCTGTGCGAGACACTCCGGGAAAAGCAGAAAAGAGGTTCCCTTCTGTGGGTGCTGGATAAGACGAGAACCGCCATGGGAGCACGTACCCTGCGAAAGTTCGTGGAGCAGCCTCTGATTGATAAAAATGAGATCAACCGAAGGCTGGATGCGGTGGAAGAATTAAAAGAACAGGCGATTTCACGGGAAGAGATCAGAGAATATCTTTCCCCGGTTTATGATCTGGAACGTCTGATTACGAAGATTACCTATGGTTCGGCAAATCCGAGGGATCTGACGGCATTTAAAAGCTCTCTTGAGATGCTGCCGCCGATCCGTTATATTTTAGAGGAGATGAAAGCATCTCTGCTGCAGGAGATCTACGAAGATCTGGACGCACTGGAAGATCTGTGCGATCTTGTGACGAAAGCGATCCGGGAAGAGCCTCCGATCGCAATGAAAGAGGGAAATATTATCCGGGAAGGGTATAATGAAGAAGTAGATAAGCTGCGGAGAGCCAAGTCGGATGGAAAAGACTGGCTTGCGAAGCTGGAGGAAGATGAACGGGAAAAGACCGGAATTAAAAATCTGAAGATCAAGTATAATAAAGTATTTGGATATTATCTGGAAGTCACAAATTCCTATAAAGATCTTGTACCGGATTATTATACCCGCAAGCAGACGCTTGCCAATGCGGAGCGTTATATTACTCCGGAATTAAAAGAACTTGAAGATATGATCCTGGGGGCAGAAGATAAACTGTATGCACTGGAGTATGAACTTTACAGTGAGGTCAGAGAGACGATTGCAGCCCAGGTGGAGCGGATCCAGAAAACGGCAAAGGCGGTCGCAGGACTGGATGTATTTACCTCTCTGGCACTTGTGGCAGAACGGAATCATTATGTACGCCCGAAGATCAATGAAAAAGGAATTATTGATATCAAAGAAGGAAGACATCCGGTTGTGGAAAAAATGATCCCGAATGATATGTTCATTTCAAATGACACGTATCTGGATGATAAAAAGAACCGGATTTCCATTATCACGGGACCGAATATGGCAGGAAAATCCACTTATATGCGTCAGACAGCTCTGATCGCTCTGATGGCACAGGTGGGCTGTTTTGTTCCGGCACAGAGTGCGAATATCGGACTTTCGGATCGGATCTTTACCCGTGTAGGGGCATCGGATGACCTGGCATCCGGACAGAGTACGTTCATGGTGGAAATGACAGAGGTGGCGAATATTCTTCGGAATGCGACATCGAAAAGTCTTCTGATCCTGGATGAGATCGGAAGAGGAACGAGTACCTTTGACGGACTTTCCATCGCATGGGCGGTTGTAGAATATATCAGTGACAGTAAATTATTAGGTGCAAAGACGTTATTTGCCACGCATTATCATGAGCTGACAGAGCTGGAAGGAAAGATCGAAAATGTGAATAATTACTGCATTGCAGTCAAGGAAAAAGGGGACGATATTGTCTTCCTGCGTAAGATTGTAAAAGGCGGTGCAGATAAGAGTTATGGAATCCAGGTGGCAAAGCTGGCAGGAGTTCCGGATCTGGTGATCAACCGGGCAAAAGAGATCGTGGAAGAGTTAAGTGACGAAGATATTACCAGCCGGGTCAGCGAGATCGCTGCAAGGGAACATACAGCAAAGAAAAAGGGCAGATCCAAAAAATATGATGAAGTGGATATTGCACAGATGTCTCTTTTTGATACAGTAAAAGACGATGATGTTATAGAGGAATTAAAGAGTATTGATGTTACAAATCTAACGCCGATTGATGCACTGAATACATTGTACCGGCTTCAGAACAAACTGAAGAACCGCTGGTAGCCGGACCGGATGAAAAGGAGGAAAAGATGCCGCATATTCATGTATTAGACCAGATCACGATCGATAAGATCGCAGCGGGAGAGGTGATCGAGAGACCGGCCTCAATTGTAAAAGAGCTTGTAGAAAATGCCATTGATGCAGGTTCTACATCCGTGACGGTGGAGATTAAAGATGGGGGAATTTCCTTTATCAGGATCCGGGATAACGGATGCGGAATCCCGAAAGAAGAAGTGAAAAGTGCATTTCTCCGGCATTCGACCAGTAAGATCGAGACGGTGGAAGACCTGTCACATATTGCATCGTTGGGGTTCAGAGGAGAAGCATTGTCAAGCATTGCCGCAGTGACAAGAACCGAAGTGATCACCAAGACGAAGGACAGCGATCTCGGAACAAAGTATGTCATTGAAGGCGGAAAAGAGGTTTCCCTGGAAGAGACAGGTGCACCGGATGGAACGACATTCCTTGTGCATCAGCTCTTTTATAATGTGCCTGCGAGAAGAAAGTTTTTAAAGACTCCGATGACCGAAGCGGGACATGTCCAGGATCTGCTGATGCATCTTGCACTTTCACATCCTGAGGTGGCATTGCAGTTTCTTAATAACGGACAGGAGAAACTACGGACTTCTGGGAATGGAAAGCTGAAGGATGTGATCTATCAGATCTACGGAAGAGACGTTGCTGCGAATCTGATCGAACTGGATTATGAAAAAGGAGGACTGCGTATCACCGGATTTCTTGGCAAGCCTGTCATTACCCGGGGAAACCGGAACTTTGAAAATTTTTTCGTGAACGGACGCTATGTAAAAAGCGGAATGATCTCAAAGGCACTGGAGGATGCGTACCGGGATTTTGTTATGCAGCATAAGTTCCCATTTGCAGTACTTCATTTTCATTTAAACGGGGAAGAAGTCGATATCAATGTTCATCCGACAAAAATGGAACTGCGGTTTCAGAAGCAGCAGGAGGTATACGGGACAGTCTTTGAGGCAGTGCATCGAACGCTGCTTGAGCCGGAGCTGATTCAGCGGGCAGAAGTACCGGAACCGGTAGCTGTCAGGATGGAAGAGGAGAAACGCAGGTCAGAAGAGAAAGCTGAGAGAAGAAAGGAAAGTCCTTTTCTTCTGCGTCCGAGAGCTTCTGCATCCATGGCAGGAGAAAGCCGGACAGTTTACGGGGAGAATCCGTATACCAAGAAAGATGCAGAATCCACGGAGAAAACCGGGGCAGCACAACCGGCAGAACATACAGAAAATTCTGAAGTCATGCAGCCGACAGGAGATCAGGAGAGAACCGGAGCAGTACAGAGCATGGAAAGCACCGCAGGCACGCAGGTACAGCCGGATCCGGTGCCGGACAATGCCGGAACCGGAAGAGCTACAGTCAGGGATGAGGATTATTTTATCAGAAAGATGAGGGAGAGAGTTCTGTCTTATCATAACCGTTCATCTTCTGCGGAAGTTTCGGATAAAAATGGAATCTTCCGGCAGGATGAGCAGATGGAGCGGATCAGTGAAAGAGTGCAGGAACAGAAAGAAAAGCCAAAGCAGATGGATTTATTTGAAGAAAATTTCCTGAAGCGGGAAGTACGTGCGGAATATAAACTGATCGGTCAGGTCTTTGATACGTACTGGCTGGTTGAGTTTCAGGATAAATTGTATATTATCGATCAGCATGCGGCACATGAGAGAGTACTGTATGAAAGGACACTGCAGGGAATGAAGACCAGAGAGTTTACTTCCCAGTATTTAAGCCCTCCGATCATTTTGTCTTTATCCATGCAGGAGGCACAGCTTCTGAATGAAAATCTGGACCGGTTTACCAGGATCGGATTTGAGATCGAACCGTTTGGCGGGGAAGAATATGCAGTACGTGCAGTGCCGGACAATCTGTTCAGCATTGCAAAAAAGGAACTGTTGATGGAAATGCTGGATGATCTGGCAGACGGACTGTCCACGGGAATGACACCGGAACTGATTGATGAAAAAGTGGCATCCATGTCATGCAAGGCGGCAGTCAAAGGAAATAACCGATTGTCTGCACAGGAGGTGGACGAGCTGATCGCTGAACTGCTGACCCTGGATAATCCATATCACTGCCCTCATGGAAGACCGACGATCATTGCCATGACAAAGCATGATCTTGAAAAGAAATTTAAGCGAATCGTATAAGGAGAACAGAGTGGAAAAAGAAGAAAAGAAGCCGCTGATTATTCTGACCGGTCCGACGGCAGTCGGCAAAACTGCTGCCTCCATCGGACTTGCAAAAGCTGTAGGCGGAGAGATTATTTCAGCAGATTCCATGCAGGTATACAAAGAAATGGACATAGGTTCGGCCAAGATCACACCGGAAGAGATGGAAGGAGTTCCTCATCACCTGGTCGATGTGCTGGAACCGGAAGAGGAGTTTAACGTAGTACGTTTTCAGGAACTGGCAAAGGAGGCAATGAAGGGGATTTATGAACGTGGTCATATCCCGATCGTTGTAGGCGGGACAGGTTTCTATATCCAGGCACTTCTGTATGATATAGATTTTACGGAAAATGAGACAGATCACACATACCGGAAAGAACTGGAGCAGCTCGCGGAGGAAAAAGGAGAAGAGTATCTCCATAAGTTGCTTCAGGAGGCAGATCCGGAATCAGCCAGCCAGATCCATTGTCATAATGTGAAGCGGGTGATCCGTGCATTGGAATTTTATCATCAGACGGGAACAAAAATTTCTGAGCATAATGAGAAAGAACGGGAAAAAGAAGCTGCATACCGGTCCGCATATTTTGTTCTGACAGATGAGAGAAAAAGGTTATATGAACGGATCGACCGCCGTGTGGAAAAAATGATGGAGCAGGGACTGCCCGAAGAAGTGGAGGCACTGCGAAAACGCGGGCTGAAACGGGAAAACGTATCCATGCAGGGGCTTGGATATAAAGAGCTGTTCGGCTATTTTGAAGGAGAATATCCGCTTGAAGAGGCAGTCAGGATCATCCAGCGGGATACAAGGCATTTCGCAAAGCGTCAGCTGACGTGGTTCAGAAGAGAACGGGATGTGATCTGGATAGATAAAAGTATTGTCGGAAGAGATGAAGACAAGCTGATCACATTTATGCTGGATCAGCTCAGAAAAAAAGAGATAATCAGGTAAAAGAAGAGGAAAGAAAATGGGAATAATGGATACAGAAAAAATCTATGAAGGACTTGGAATTTCCAGAGAAGTATGGGAGTACGGGCAGAGGACAGAGAGCCGGCTGAAAGAACGGTTTGAAGAATTTGACAAAAATGCAGAATATAACCAGATGAAAGTGATCCGGGCGATGCAGGAGAACCGGGTCAGTGAAGGCTGCTTTAATTATGTGAGCGGTTATGGGTATAATGATCTTGGAAGGGATACACTGGAGTCGGTTTATGCGTCGGTATTTCATACCGAGGCAGCCCTGGTACGTCCACAGATTACCTGTGGAACGCATGCACTGGCACTGGCACTGGCTGCCAATCTGCGTCCGGGCGATGAACTGCTCTCTCCGGTCGGAAAACCGTACGATACACTGGAAGAAGTGATCGGTATCCGTCCCTCTAGAGGATCTCTTGCGGAGTATGGGATCACTTACCGGCAGGTGGAACTTTTAGAAGACGGATATTTCGATTATCCGGCTATTGAGGCTGCCCTGAATAAAAAGACAAAGCTGGTGACGATCCAGCGGTCCAAAGGATATCAGACAAGACCAAGCTATTCCGTAGAAAAGATCGGAGAACTGATCGCTTTTATCAAAGAGAGAAGACCGGATGTGATCTGTATGGTAGATAACTGCTATGGAGAATTTGTGGAGCGGATCGAACCAAGTGATGTAGGGGCAGATATGATCGTCGGTTCTCTGATCAAAAATCCGGGAGGTGGTCTTGCACCGATCGGCGGCTATATTGCCGGACGGGAAGATCTGATCGAGAACTGTGCTTACCGGCTGACTTCTCCGGGACTGGGAAAAGAAGTGGGGGCATCTCTTGGAGTCATGCAGTCATTTTATCAGGGCTTTTTCCTTGCACCGACGGTGGTATGCGGTGCGTTGAAAGGGGCAGTCTTTGCAGCCAATATTTATGAAGGACTGGGATATCCGGTAGTACCGGATGGAAAAGAATCCCGTCATGATATCATTCAAGCAGTGACCCTCGGCTCTGCGGAAGGTGTGATCGCTTTCTGTAAAGGAATCCAGGCAGCAGCTCCGGTGGACAGCTATGTAAGTCCGGAACCATGGGCAATGCCGGGGTATGACAGTGATGTGATCATGGCAGCAGGAGCTTTTGTGCAGGGATCTTCCATTGAGTTAAGTGCGGATGGTCCGGTCAAACCTCCGTATGCAGTTTATTTCCAGGGCGGACTGACCTGGCAGCATGCAAAACTTGGTATTATGATGAGCTTGCAGAAACTATATGAAAAAGGACTGGTAGAACTTCCATGAAAAGAGTTGTGATCATAGGCGGTGGGGCTTCCGGAATGATGGCAGCGATCCAGGCCGCCCGGGCGGGAGCCGCGGTTACGCTTTTAGAACACAATGAGAAACCCGGGAAAAAGATTCTTGCAACAGGAAACGGACGATGTAATCTGACAAATCTTGTACAGGAACCTTCCCGATATCGGAGCAGCCAGCCGGATTTCCCATGGAAAATCATTACACAGTATCCATTAGAAGATACACTGGCATTCTTTTCGGAACTTGGGATCTATATAAAAGACCGGGGTGGCTGGGTATATCCGTACAGCGATCAGGCAGCAGGTGTTGCACAGGTTCTTGAGATGGAAGCAAGACATCAGAAAGTGAAGATAAAAACTACGGAAGAGGTGACAGATATTCTCCGGGAAGATGACCGGTATCTGGTGAAGACAGCTACCTGGCAGTACCCCTGTGACAGCGTGATCATAGCCTGCGGAAGTCCGGCGTCAAATGTGGAGGGAAGCAGTGCAACAGGTTATGCACTGGCCGAAAAACTGGGACACGCAATAGTGAAACCGTTACCGTCGTTGTGTGGAATCCGTGGAAAAGACAATTATTATCCGAAA
>ERZ827150.5423-NODE-5423-length-10269-cov-2.450362_pt1 | contig 10269 bp, 5 predicted proteins | sample MGYA00519779_ERZ827150 | MGnify/ENA primary metagenome ERZ827150 (study PRJEB31778, sample SAMEA3449267) | human gut metagenome | biome: human gut; feature: human-associated habitat; material: faeces | place: United Kingdom | collected 2010/2012 ...
TCTATAGTCATATCATTATTGCTTGTGATAGATTTCGGAACCCGTCTTGACGAACTCGACGGAGCGTTCTTCCATGCCTTCTTTGAAGGCAGCCACTTCGGAAATGCCTTTCCTGGCGGCATAATCACGAACTTCCTGCGTGATTTTCATCGAGCAGAATTTCGGGCCGCACATGGAACAGAAATGGGCAACCTTGGCTGAATCCTTAGGCAACGTATCATCATGGAACTGGCGCGCTCTGTCCGGATCAAGACCGATATTGAACTGGTCTTCCCAGCGGAATTCAAAACGGGCCTTGGACATGGCATTGTCGCGAATCTGTGCGCCCGGATGGCCTTTCGCCAGATCGGCCGCATGGGCAGCCAGTTTGTAAACGATAATGCCTTCCTTGACGTCGTCCTTGTTCGGCAGGCCAAGATGTTCTTTTGGAGTGACGTAGCACAGCATTGCAGTACCGTACCAGCCAATCATGCCTGCGCCCATGGCGGAAGTGATGTGATCATAGCCCGGAGCGATATCGGTCACCAATGGTCCAAGCGTATAGAACGGCGCTTCATGGCACTGTTCCAGCTGGATGTCCATGTTTTCCTTGATCATGTGCATTGGAACGTGACCTGGACCTTCGATCAGAACCTGAACACCATGTTTCCATGCGATTTCGGTCAGTTCGCCGAGCACTTTCAATTCACCCAGCTGTGCCTCATCGTTGGCGTCGTAGATCGAACCCGGACGCAAACCGTCACCGAGAGAAATCGCCACATCGTACTGTGCCAGAATTTCGCAAATTTCTTCAAAGTGGGTATACAGGAAACTTTCGGTATGATGAGCCAGACACCATTTGGCGATAATGGAACCGCCGCGTGAAACGATACCTGTCATACGGCTGGCTGTCATCGGGACATGACGCAAGAGCAGTCCGGCATGAATCGTGAAATAATCGACGCCCTGTTCAGCCTGTTCAATCAGCGTATCCTTATAGACTTCCCATGTGAGGTCTTCGGCAATACCGTCGACTTTTTCCAGTGCCTGATACATCGGAACGGTTCCGATAGGTACTGGCGAGTTGCGGACGATCCACTCGCGGGTTTCGTGAATGTGCTTGCCCGTGGACAGATCCATGACATTGTCACCGCCCCAACGGATTGCCCAGGTCATTTTTTCCACTTCTTCAGCGATACCGGAAGACAGCGCCGAGTTACCGATATTGGCATTGATCTTCACCAGGAAGTTGCGGCCGATGATCATCGGTTCAACTTCAGGATGATTGATGTTGGCAGGAATGATTGCCCGTCCACGTGCGATTTCATCACGAACGAATTCAGGCGTGATTTCAGAAGGAATCGCAGCGCCGAATGATTGACCGGGATGTTGTCTCATCATCAGGGCAGCCATTTTTTCGCCGGTCGGGCCAGCGGCTTTCAGGCTTTCCATGTATTCCTGACGGCGCATGTTTTCACGAATGGCGACGTATTCCATTTCAGGTGTGATGATGCCGCGCCTGGCATAATCCATCTGTGTAATCTTTGCGCCCTTTTTGGCGCGGCGCGGTTTGCGGGTCAGATTGAAACGCAGCTCATCCAGACTCGGATCGGCAAGGCGTTCACGGCCATAGGCAGAAGTCGGGCCATCCAGTTCTTCCGTATCGCCTCTTTCCTCGATCCATTTGGAACGAATCGGTTCCAGACCGGAACGGATGTCGATCCTGGCATCAGGGTCGGTGTATGGACCTGAGGTATCGTAAACATAAATCGGAGGATTTTTTTCCGAGCCGAACATGACCGGCGTATCGGAAAGGGTAATTTCCCGCATCGGAACGCGAATATCGGGACGCGAACCCTGCACGTAGACTTTTCGCGAATTCGGAAATGGTTGGACCGCTGCTTCATCTACTTTTGCAGTAGCGGACAAGAATTTTGGATTGGCGCTCATATCGATTCCTTAAACATTTAACACTCATCCAGCTCAGGAATCTTATGAGGCGCAGGCGGAATCACCGCAAGCACATTTTTCGCTTCCCTTCGCTGGCATTACCCAGATCAGGTTCAGAGGGTGTATCTCGCCCGGTCTTTTGACCAGAACCCCTAGCTTTCTGATGAATTTTACTACATTTGGACAATTATAACGTCATCTTTCGAGTTCGTCCCTGTCGTCGTCCATTATAATAATGGCTTTATCGAATTTTAGCAAAACATAATCAGATCATGGAATTAGCCAAGTCCTTCGAACCTTCCGAAATTGAAAAACACTGGAGAGAAATCTGGGAGAAATGCGGATACTTTCGCGCGTCTTTAGATGAAAACAAACCTTCTTTTGCCATCCAGCTCCCTCCTCCAAACGTGACCGGTACCCTGCATATGGGACACGCCTTCAATCAAACGATCATGGATGGACTTGTGCGTTACCACCGTATGCGCGGTTTCAACACAGCATGGATTCCAGGTACCGACCATGCCGGTATCGCCACGCAAATTGTTGTCGAGCGGCAACTTGACGCCCAGAAAATTTCACGCCACGATCTCGGCCGTGAAAAATTCCTCGAAAAAGTCTGGGAATGGAAAGAAAAATCAGGCTCGACTATTACAGGCCAAATGCGCCATATGGGCACATCGCCTGACTGGGAGCGCGAATATTTCACGATGGACGCGACCCGTTCAAAAGTCGTGGCCGACGTGTTCGTGCGTCTGTATGAAGAGGGCCTGATTTATCGCGGCAAGCGTCTTGTCAACTGGGACCCTGTTCTTGGCACTGCTGTTTCCGATCTGGAAGTCGTTTCCGAAGAGGAAAACGGTTCGATGTGGCATATCCGCTATCCTTATGCAGACGGTTCCGGCTACATGACTGTAGCAACCACCCGTCCTGAAACCATGCTGGGCGACGTTTGTGTTGCCGTCAATCCGGAAGACGAACGCTACAAGGCTCTTGTCGGCAAAATGATCAACCTGCCATTAACGGATCGCCAGATTCCGATTATCGCCGATGAATACGTCGACAAGGAATTCGGTACCGGTTGCGTGAAGATCACCCCTGCCCATGACTTCAACGACTATGCCGTTGGTGCCCGCCACGGTTTCGAACCACTCAGCATTTTTACGCTTGATGCCAAAATCAACGACAACGCTCCCGAAGCCTATCGAGGTCTCGATCGCTTCGTCGCCCGCAAGAAAATTGTTGCCGATCTGGAAGCACAGGGATTGCTCGACTCGATCCAGCCTCACAAACTGATGGTTCCCCGCGGCGACAGAACCGGTGTCGTCATTGAACCGATGCTGACGGACCAATGGTTTGTTGCCATGAGCAAACCTGCTCCGGAAGGTGCGCATTTCCCGGGAAAATCGCTGGCCGAAGTTGCGCTTGAAAAAGTCCGAGACGGTGAAGTCAAATTCATGCCGGAAAACTGGACCAATACCTATAACCAGTGGCTGAACAATATTCAGGACTGGTGTATTTCCCGTCAACTCTGGTGGGGTCACCAGATTCCGGCATGGTACGACGACGAAGGGAACATCTACGTTGCGAAAACCGAAGAAGAAGCCAAAACCAAAGCGGGAGGCAAGGAAATCCACCGTGACCCTGATGTCCTGGATACCTGGTTCTCGTCTGCACTCGTCCCGTTTTCGACGCTGGGATGGCCGGAAGAAACCAGAGACTACAATATGTTTTTGCCATCCACTGTGCTGGTGACCGGCTTCGACATTATCTTCTTCTGGGTTGCCCGCATGGTCATGATGACCCTGCACTTTACCGGCAAGGTTCCGTTCAAAACCGTCTACGTTCACGGCCTTGTCCGGGATGCCAGCGGACAGAAAATGTCCAAATCCAAAGGCAACACCTTGAATCCGATCGATCTGATCGACGGCATTGACGTTGAATCACTTGTCCAGCAACGAACTTTCGGGCTGATGAACCCGAAACAGGCCGATTCGATCGCCAGGGCAACACGCAAGGAATTCGGCAAGGGCATCCCGGCTTTCGGCACTGATGCCCTGCGCTTCACAATGGCCAGTTACGCTTCCCTCGGCCGTAATATCAATTTCGACCTGAACCGCTGCGAAGGTTACCGCAACTTCTGCAACAAGCTCTGGAATGCCACCCGTTTCGTTTTGATGAACACGGAAGGTGAGGATTGCGGTTTCTCCGGCAACGACACAATGGAGTTTTCACTTGCCGACCGCTGGATCGAATCCGAATTCCAGCGCGCCGCATCCGAAGTGGAAAAAGGCTTTGCGGAGTACCGTTTCGATAACATCGCCTCCGCCGTTTACCGCTTCATCTGGGATGAATACTGTGACTGGTATGTTGAAATGGCCAAAGTCCAGATTGCCGAAGGCACCGATGCCCAGAAGAGAGCGACCCGGAACACGCTGCTGACCATTCTGGAAAAAGTACTCCGTCTGGCACACCCGGTCATTCCGTTCATTACGGAAGAACTCTGGCAGAAAGTCGCTCCACTGGCTGGCAAGACCGTCAAGGAAGGCGATACCATCATGCTGCAGTCGTATCCTGTTCCGGAAGCAAACAAGGCGGATGAACAAGCTGATCAATGGATGGCACAATGCAAGAATCTGGTCGACGCCTGCCGGAACCTGCGCGGTGAAATGAAGTTGTCACCGGCCCTGCGGGTGCCTCTTTTCATGGAATCGGCGAACAAGGCTGAAAACGCCAGACTGGAATCTTTCATCCCTCATCTGAAAGCACTGGGCAAACTCTCGGAAGTCAATATTCTCGATACATTGCCACCGTCCCCCGCACCGGTTTCCATCATCGGCGATGTCAAGCTCATGCTGAAAGTGGAAATCGACGTGACAGCCGAACGTGCACGTCTGTCGAAAGAAATCGCCAAGCTGGAAGGTGAAATCACCAAGCTGGATGCACGCCTGTCCAATGAAGGATTCGTTTCGAAGGCACCGGAAAAAGTCGTGGCAGCAGAACGTGAACGCCTCGCCGGATTTTCATCCACACTGGAGAAACTGAAAGATCAGCTATCCAAACTTGATTCACTCTGATCGTTTGAATGTTCAGTACATCATTCAGTGAATTCAACCACCAGACCGGATAGTGGCAAGCCTGAAATGGCCGTCAGCCACATATCCCCCGGTCTGGCATCAACCGGTTTTGTCCAGGAACCCGACGCTATGATGTCACCTGCCTGCAATTTTGGGAATCTGTCCTGCTGGCTCAGCATTTGATGCAACTTTAACAGTCCCATCAGGGGATTGCTGAATGTATCGCTTCCGAAACCGGCTGTCTGGATGACTTCCCCGCATGACAGGGACATGCTGGCGCATTCCAGTACATCGGCAAGACTTTTCCTGCTTGCTTCGGAAACGATTTTAGGTTCACCCACCAGCAGTGCACCATGCATACCGAAACCGGCTATGGCATCGGCAAGATGACGGGACGAATCCACAAACGGATATTCCGTCACTTCGATTCCGTGAGCCATCCATTCAATGCACTCCGCCATGTCGCGGATACCTGCATTCTCTGGCGGAACGCTTCCCAACCTGAAAACGACTTCTGCCTCGATACGGGGTTGAAGAATTCCTTTCAGGCTGAAAGACCCTTCACTGTTTTCCATGAAATGGACAGATGAATCGTACAACCATCCCCAGAAAGGAAGCAGGCCTTTTCGCTGATTGTCCGGTGACACATCATTGAAATAATCGAATTTTCGTCCGATGATGGTTTCGCCGTCGGCGGTTCGTATATCGCCAATCCGTTCCGCAATTTCATAAGCATCTTCGACAGTGACCGGATACCGTGAAACCAGTGACGGCATGAGCTCGGATTTCTGTCGCGCATCAAGCAACTGATATGCATAACGATTGGCGAGAGCAGTCATTAACATGGCGGCCTCTCACGTAAATATGTTCTTTTCAGTCAGAATCACTTTACGCAAGCAGAGAACCGTACCATTGCGCATTCTCATTAAAAATGCGATTAGCAGCTTTCTGATAAATCAGAAATCAGAAAAGAAAGAGATCCAATCACTTAAATGGAATTACAAGACACGCCCGGCATAGTCCCGTGCGAATTGCCAGGCCGTACGGCCGGAACGCGATCCCCTGTGCAATGCCCACTGAAGGGATTCATCTCTTGACTGCGCTATCTGGTCTTCAGAACATCCCAGTGATCTCAACCAGTGAGCCGTAATGAAAAGATATTCATCCTGACTGTAAGGATAGAAAGAAAGCCAGAGGCCGAAACGGTCGGAGAAGGAAATTTTTTCTTCCACCGTTTCGCTGGGATGCAAGTCGCCGTTCGCATCGTGTGAATACCCTTCGTTATCGGACATTTTCTCCGGCAAAAGATGCCGCCGGTTCGATGTCGCGTAAATCAGGATATTGTCAGGCTGGGCAGCCACGCTGCCATCGAGCGCGACTTTCAGAGCCTTGTAACTGCTGTCGCCCTCGTCAAACGACAAGTCGTCACAATAAATGATGAAACGTTCCGGACGCTTTGACGTCAGAATGGAAATTTCCTCGAGATCAATCAGGTCGTCCTTGTCGACTTCGATCAGTCGCAATCCCTGACTGGAAAATTCATTCAGGCAGGCACGAACCAGTGAAGATTTACCGGTGCCGCGTGCGCCGGTCAGCAAAACGTTATTGGCCGGTTTTCCCTGGAGGAACTGACGGGTATTCTGTTCCAGCAAAGCTTTTTGCCGTTCGACGTAAAACAGGTCAACCAACGAGATCGGGGAAATATGGGCAATAGGAACCAGCAATCCGCGACCGTTTTTCTTTCTCCAGCGAAAAGCCGAAGTCGGGGAATCCCAGTCAATGTTTTCTGACGTCGTGGCAGGCGGCAACAGCTCTTCAACGCGGGCAAGAACCGCTTCGGCACGTGCAAGAAATTGCTCAAGCGTCGTCATTTATGAACGGTAATCCGCGTTGATCGAAACATAGTCATGCGACAGGTCACATGTCCAGACCGTTGAAGAGGCCTTTCCACGCGCCAGTGTGATGCGTACCAGAATTTCATTTTTCTTCATGACACGCTGGCCATCTTCTTCCAGATAATCCGGATTCCTGCCGCCGTTTTTGGCAACCCATACGTCATCCAGATACAGGTTCAGTTTTTCCACGTCCAGATCGTCGATACCGGCATATCCGATGGCGGCCAGAATTCTGCCCAGATTCGGGTCGGAAGCGAAAAATGCCGTTTTGACAAGCGGTGAATGGGCGACAGAATAAGCGATCTGTCGGCATTCATCTTCAGATTGGCCTTCTTCAACCGTGATCGTGATGAACTTGGAGGCACCTTCACCGTCACGAATGATTTTTTGTGACAGTTCCTGAGCCAGATCCGTGACAACGTCCAGCATCTTCTGATAATTTCCGGATACCGTACTGGTGATACCGATATCAACTTTGCCCGTCGCCATCAGGATCAGGGAATCGTTGGTCGACGTATCGCCATCGACCGTAATGCAATTGAACGACTTGTTGACCGCTGATACCAGCATGGCTTCCAGTACGTCCTGCGGAATCATGGCATCGGTTGCAATATAACCCAGCATGGTTGCCATATTCGGCTTGATCATGCCCGAGCCTTTGCACATGCCGGTTATCGTGACGGTTTTTCCGTCTATGACAACAACACGCGAAGCTGCCTTTGGAATGGTATCCGTCGTCATGATCGCTTCAGCGGCATTCAACCAGTTATCTTCTTTCAGGTCAGCAATAGCGGCAGGTAACCCGGCAATGATCTTGTCCGCTGGCAACGGTTCCAGAATGACACCCGTCGAAAAAGGCAAGACCTGTTCCGGCTCGCAGCCTAGCAGTTTTGCCAGCGCAGCACTGGTGTTGACAGCGTTTTCATAGCCTGCTTCACCCGTACCGGCATTGGCATTCCCTGTATTGACCATCAGGGCCCGGATGGGCTTGTTGTCCTTTGCTGTCTTTTCCAGATTGGCCTTGCAAATCTGAACCGGAGCTGCACAAAAACGGTTTTTGGTAAACACGCCTGCGACAGTCGCCTCCGGCGCCAGTTTCATGACCAGCAGGTCTTTTCTGTCGGCCTTCTTGATATTCGCTTTTGCATAGCCGAGTTCAAGACCAGAAACGGGTTTCAGTTCCGAAGCGAGGGGAACGGAAAGATTGACTGCCATAATATTTACTCCACCAAACCAGATTAACCTACTATTGCCACCGACAGAAACCCGTTTTTATTCAAGACGTCCGTGGCAATGCTTGTATTTCTTGCCACTCTGGCAAGGACAAGGATCGTTTCTGCCCACCTTCGGAACCGTATTGACGATGGGCTGCTGTTTTTCTCCAGCATCTTCATCATCATGGTTTTCGGAATCCGAATCGTCTTCGACTTCAGGCTGATCGTAACTGAGATCGGAATACTGTGCCTCTTCGTTCATCGCGGCAGCCATTTCGACTTCTTCACGCGTCTGGATTCTGACTAACATCAGCACTTTGGTAACGTCGTTCTTGATCATATCCAGCATCTGGCTGAACAGCTGGAACGCTTCGAACTTGTATTCCTGTTTCGGATTCTTCTGGGCATAACCGCGCAGATGAATACCCTGACGCAGATGATCCAGAGCGGCAAGATGTTCACGCCAGTAGTTATCCAGACTCTGGAGCATGACACTGCGTTCATATGCGGCAAATGCTTCCTTGCCAACCAGATCGACCTTGGCCTGATAGAACTCATCCACCGTCTTGATGATATGTTCGAGCATATCTTCGTCCGTCAGCGTTTTGGATTCTTCCAGCATGGACGTCAATGGAATATCGAGTTTCCACTGATTGGCAAATTCTTTTTCCAGCCCTTCAATATCCCACTGTTCCTCAACAGACTGTTCCGGCACATAAGATCTGAACATATCCGTGAAAACGCCATGACGCAGGGAAGTGATCAGTTCGGTCGTATCGGTCAGTTCCAGCAATTCATTACGTTGTGTGTAAATGACTTTACGCTGGTCGTTGGCGACGTCGTCATATTCCAGCAACTGTTTTCGCATGTCGAAGTTGCGGCCTTCGACTTTTCGCTGTGCCGACTCGATTGAACGTGTCACGATCCCTGACTCAATCGGTTCGCCTTCCGGCATCTTCAGGCGTTCCATAATCGAACGCATCTTGTCACCGGCAAAAATACGCAAGAGCGGATCGTCCAGAGACAGGTAAAAACGAGAGGAACCCGGATCACCCTGACGAGCGGCACGGCCTCTCAACTGGTTATCGACACGACGGGATTCATGACGTTCGGTACCGATGATATGCAAACCACCCTGTGCCAGAACGAAATCGTGCAAGGACTGCCATTCGTTGCGCAACTGGCTGATTTTCGCTTCTTTCTGGTCTTCCGGTATCGAATCATCAGCCATAAGGAATTCGATCTGTTTTTCGACATTGCCACCCAGTACGATATCGGTACCGCGACCGGCCATATTGGTCGCAATCGTGATCATTTTCGGGCGACCGGCCTGTGCAACGATTTCCGCTTCACGCGCATGCTGTTTCGCATTCAGCACATTATGAGGCAGACCAGCTTTCGTCAAAATACCGGAGAGCAACTCGGAATTTTCAATGGACGTCGTGCCGACCAGAACCGGCTGGCCACGTTCATAGCAATCCTTGATGTCTTTTAACATCGCGCCGTATTTTTCCTGATCGGTCTTGTAGACCTGATCCTGCTTGTCGGTACGCTGGTTCTTTTTGTTCGGCGGAATGACCACGGTTTCAAGACCGTAGATTTCCTGAAATTCATACGCTTCCGTATCGGCTGTACCGGTCATGCCAGACAGTTTTTCGTACATACGGAAATAGTTCTGGAACGTGATCGAAGCCAGTGTCTGGTTTTCGTTCTGGATCTTGACACCTTCCTTCGCCTCGACTGCCTGATGCAGGCCATCGGACCAGCGACGGCCTTCCATCAGGCGCCCGGTGAATTCGTCGACGATAATGACCTGTCCATCCTGAACAACATAATGCTGGTCGCGGTGGAACAGCGTATTCGCGCGTAATGCAGCGTACAGATGGTGAACCAGAATGATGTTGCTTGCATCGTAAAGCGATGCACCTTCTGCCAGCAATCCCATGCTGGTCAGGATCTTTTCTGCTTTTTCGTAACCGGCATCGGTCAAATAGACCTGATTGGCTTTTTCGTCCTTGGTGAAATCGCCAGGAACCTCGATTTTCCCCTTGCCGTCACGTGTTTCCTCGCCGATTTGCAGCGTCAGCAATTTGGGAACCGAATTCAGCTTGTAGTACAGGTCGGTATTGTTTTCAGACTGCCCTGAAATAATCAGCG
>ERZ827150.5424-NODE-5424-length-10268-cov-31.529325_pt1 | contig 10268 bp, 8 predicted proteins | sample MGYA00519779_ERZ827150 | MGnify/ENA primary metagenome ERZ827150 (study PRJEB31778, sample SAMEA3449267) | human gut metagenome | biome: human gut; feature: human-associated habitat; material: faeces | place: United Kingdom | collected 2010/2012 ...
TCCTGCCGGACGTCACGGCATAACATCATGATAGTACGCTGTCAATTAAGCGTTTGGTGTAATCGTTTTTGGGATTCCGGATGACCTCATCCGGAGTGCCTTCCTCCACGATTTCGCCACGGTACATCACCAGCACCCGGTCACAGAACTGCTGCACCAGAGAAATGTCGTGGGAGATAAAGAGAATGGAGAGGTCACGCCCCTGTCGGGTTCTCAGGGTGTTCAGCAGCTCCAGAATTTCCTTCTGCACCGTCACATCCAGCGCGGAGGTGATCTCGTCGCAGATCAGAAGCCGGGGTGCGATGGCCAACGCCCGGGCAATGGCCGCCCGCTGGCACTGCCCGCCGCTGACCTGATGGGGGTAGCGGCCGGCATATTCCGGGGGCAGGCCGCAGTCTTTCAGAAGGGCTTCCACTTTTTCTCGGGTTTCCTTTCGGGAAAGCCCGGCATTTCGCAGACTTTCGCCGATGCCGTCGCCTAAAGTGCGGCGGGGGTCAAAGGAATCCGCCGGGGTCTGGAAAACCATCTGCATGGTTCTGTAAACCTCCCGCATCGGCTTGCCTTTCAGGTGGGTGATGTCCTCGCCGTCCAGAAAAATGGAGCCGGAGGTCACGTCCACCAGACGGGCGATCATGTTGACGGCGGTGGTTTTGCCGCTGCCGCTTTCCCCGATGATGGCGAGACACTCGCCGGGGAACAGGTCAAAGCTGATATTTTTCACGGCGGTAAAGTCCGCCTGCCCCTGCCGGGAGAAGGTTTTGGTCAGGCCGCTGACTTTCAGGATCGGTTCCATGTCTTCACCTCCGGAGCCGGGGCACGGCCGCAAGGAGTGCTCTGGTATAGTCTGCCTGAGGATTTGCCAGAACATCCCCGGTTTTTCCGTATTCCACGGTCTTTCCGTCTTTTAGCACCAGCACGTTGTCGGCCATGGCGCCGATGACGCCCAGATTGTGGGCAACGAGGACGATGGCGGTGCCGAAGGTGTCCCGCACCATCCGCATTTCCTCCACCACCTGCTTCTGCAAGGTCACGTCCAGCGCGGAGGTCGGCTCGTCCGCAAGAAGAACGCCGGGGCTTAACAGCATGGCGGCAGCAATGCCCACCCGCTGCTGCATCCCGCCGGAAAGCTCGAAGGGGTAGCTTGTGAGAATCCGCTTCCCGTCTTCAAAGCCCAGCTTGGCGAGCATTTCCAGCGCGCGCTCTTCAAACGCCGCCTTGGAAATTTTGCCATGCTCCCGCATGGCCTCATACAGCTGCGCCCCCACCGTGCGGATGGGGCAGAAGGCGCTGCCCGCGCTCTGGAAGATATAGCCCAGCTCCGGGCCGCAGAGCTTGCGTAATTCCTTTTGGGGAAGCGCGGTGAGGTCACGTCCCTTGTACCGGATGCTCCCCCCGGTGACGCGGCCTTCACGGCCAAGCAGACCCATAGCCGCTTTGATCAGGGTGGATTTGCCGCTGCCGCTTTCCCCCACAATGCCTAAGATCTCGCCGGAGGACAGGGAAAAACTCACATCCTCCACGGCGGGCTGCCCCAGATAGGCGATGTCCACGTGCTCGTATCTCAGTAAGGTTTCCATGTTCTACCTCCGGCTTTTTGGGTCTGCGTAGTCCCGGATGGTGTCGCCCAGAAGGTTGAAGATCATCACCGAAATGAAAATGGCAATGCCGGGGCTGAAGGTGATCCACGGGGAGGTGGTCATGAGACTTCTGGTGTCGCTCATCATGCTGCCCCATTCGGGGATCGGCGGTTTCGCGCCCAGCCCCAGAAAACTCAGCGCCGCCAGCTCCATCATCATAGTCCCGATGTCCAGCATGGCTGTGACCAGAACGGGGCCGATGATGTTGGGCAGGATGTGCTTGAGGATGATCTTTCCCGTGCCGCTGCCGGACAGCCGGACGGCCTTCATCCACTGGGTTTCTTTTTGCGCCAATGTCTGGCTTCGGGCGATCCGGGCGTATTTCGGCCATGAGATCGCCGCCAGTGCGATAATGGCGTTTTGCAACCCGCCGCCCAGCACCCCCGCCACCGCGAGGGCGAATACCAGGCCGGGGAACGCCAGAAACACGTCGGAAACGCGCATCAGCACCGTATCGGTCAGGCCGCCGACCCAGCCGCAGGTCACGCCCACGGCCGTGCCGACGGTCGTGATGACGGCCACCAGCAAAAGCGTGGAAAAAATACTCGCCCGGCTTCCGGCAATGACCCGGGACAGCATATCCCGGCCATACCGGTCCGTTCCGAGAGGGTGGGCTTTGGTAGGCGCCTGTTTGGCGATGTCCAGATTCTGGAGATACGGGTCATGGGGCGTCAGGTACTCCGAAAAGAAGGAGCAAACAATCAGGGCGATTGCCAGGACGGAAAAAAGAATCAGGCGGGCTTTCACCGTGTTTCGCCTGACTGTGCCTATGGAGGTTTTTACGGTCTTCATCCCGCCTGCACCCCCAGTCGGATTCTCGGGTCGAGGACGTGGTAGAGAATGTCCGTGACCAGATTCACCATCACGTAAATGATCGCCATCCAGACCACATAAGCCTGAATGAGGGGGTAGTCCCGCATGGTGATGGCGTCCACCGCCAGCTTCCCCACGCCGTCCCACATGAAGATGCTTTCAATAATGGCCGTGCCGCCGAGCAAACTGCCGATGGACAGCGCCAGCAGGGTCAGAATGGTGAGCATGGCGGATTTAAGGACGCTTTTCCACAGGATCACCCGCCCGCGCACGCCTCTTGCCGCCGCGCCGAGAACGTAGTCCTTGTTCAATTCCTCCAGCACCGCGGCTCTGACCTGCCGCATGTACTTGGCGGACATGGCAATGGCCAGGGTCAGGGTGGGGAGGATCGCGCCCTGCAATGTTGTCCCGCCGGAAATGACGGGCAGAAGCTTCCATTTTATGGAAAACAGCTGCATCAGCAGCAGCGCCACAAAAAAGTTCGGCAAACTGTTGCCGATGAAGCTGAAAAACCGTAGAACATAGTCTGTAAATTTATCGTGCTTCACCGCCGCCCAGATGCCCAGCGGAATGGAAATAATTACGGTCGCCCCGATGGAGAGCGCCGTCAGCAGCAGCGTCGCCGGGAGCTTGGAAACAAACGTCCCGAACACGTCCTTCCCGGAAACATAGCTGACGCCCATATTGCCGGTCAGCAGCCCTTTCAGCCATGCGCCATATTGCGTCAGAAAGGGCTGGTCAAGCCCCAGCTCCGCCCGTTTGGCGTCGATGATCTCCTGCGCCACCGCGCCCTTGTCGCCGTACAGCTCGATAATGGCGTCGCTGCCTGCGGCGCGCATCATGGCAAAGGACAGAAAGGTAATGCCCAGCAGCACCGGGATCAGCTGCAAAAAGCGCTTGCCTATATATTTGTTCAAAATGGATATCCCCTTTAGGAAGCCAGTGCTTCCTCAGCTTTCCAGCAGTCCCGCTTTCCGCCCCTCGATGAGGAACATGGGCGTGGAGGCGTTGTTGATGCGCTCCTCCTTCGTCCAGACCCGCTGCCAGATGTTCTCGTCGGCGCTCGCCTGAATGCCAAAGCGGCTCAGGACACGCAGATCCCACTGGGGACGGTGCTGCCGGGACAGGGGGGTCTTCCGGGCAATGGCCTCCATGGCGTCCACGTCCGTTCCGGCGTTCTCGTCCCGCACGTCGGAGACGGCCAGATTCTCCCGGTCCCGCTTGTGACCCAGCTCTGCTTCCTCGTCCCACAGGTACCGGTACCAGTTGGCGTCGAAGTTCAGCAGCAGCCCGCCGGGAGCCAAGACCCGTGTCCAGTGGCTGTAGGCCTTCTCCGGGTCGTGGAGATTCCATGTCACGTTCCGGGTGACCAGCACGTCAAAGCTGTAATCCGCGAACATCAGTTCTTCGGCGTTCATCTGGTGGAAGTCGATCTTGTCCGCGAGAGCGCCTGCGTTGCGCCGGGCTTCCTCCAGCATGGAGGCGGTATAATCCACGGCGGTCACCTGATAGCCCATTCTCGCCAGAATGATGGCGAAAAAGCCCGGGCCGGTGCCCACGTCCAGCACCCGGATGGAGCCGGGCTTCCGTCCCGGAAAACGGGCGGCGATCCGTTCCTGAATGGTGCGTCCCCAGACGCGCTTCTGGTCAGTTGCCAGTTCCTCCTGATTTACACCGGAGTAGCCGGGGGCGCGGTGCGTCCAGTAGTGGATATTTTCTTCCTCATAAGTAGCAAACCGGTTCATATGGAATCCTCCTGTACCCGGCCAACTGTCAGGACAGCGGCGGGAATTTTGGGAACTTGTATATTTGTATGGACCTATACTAGCACACGAAAAAGGTCGGCGGAAGCCCCCCTGGGGGTTGCAAATCGATAAAAATTTATGGAAAAACTGCAAAACAACGCCGCGCAGGCTTTTCAGCCCCGCGGCGTCCGGAATCATATTTATTTCTGCGCAAACACGCCGAACATGGGCGCGTGGATAAGGTCAGCCGCCCCCAGCACCCGCCGGCCTACCGTCAAGTCCGTCCGGCAGTGGGAAAACCCGACCTTTTTCAGCACAGCCTCATCCCACGCGGGCCGCTTCTGCCCCACGTCCAGCGCCAAAGTGATGGCGTTGTTTTCCTCCACCAGCGCTTCCGTCATGCCCACATGGCCGTAGGGGCTGTCCGGCGCTACGGAGCAGTTCTGGGTGCTTTCGCTGCGCACGTTCGCCGCGTAGTCCGCGTCGAAATTCAGGAGCAGCCCGCCCGGTTTCAGCACCCGGTGCCACTGGGCGTAGGCTTTCTCCGGTTCCGGCAGCGTCCACGTCAGATTCCGGCTGAGCACGACATCGAAGGTGCCGTCCGGGAAATCCAGCTGCTGGGCATCCATATGCCGGAAGGCAATGTCCAGCCCAAGACCTGCCGCCATAGCGGCGGCTTCCTCCAGCATGGCGGGGGTCAGGTCGATGCCCGTCACCTTATGTCCCAGCTTCGCCATGAGAATGGCAAAAAATCCGGTGCCGGTGCCCACGTCCAGAATGTTCAGCGGCGACCTTTCAGGCAGCCGCGCTTCCAGTTCTTCCTGCCAGCGCCGCCCCATGATGCTCCCCAATTCGTTTTTCCGCACGGCGCCAAAGTCGCGGGAACGTATCGTCCAGTAGCGTACAACCCTATCTTCAATGGCGCAGTTTTCCATGATGTTCTCTCCCAGGTCGGTTTTCCGATATTGTATCCCCCTTTCGACGATTTGAGAAGCCCCCCGGGGGGATACCGGGCGTTCGTTTTTCTCCCCGGCAGTGCAGTTCCGGCGGTGATTTTGAAATTTATCATTTATTCCAAAAAATAAGGGTTGATTTTTTCTCCGTTTGTGTGTATCATATAAAAATTCAACAGGAGCGGTCTGCGGCGCGCTTTGTCTTCCTGCGGCTGAACCTCTCCATACCAACTATATTGAAAGGAGCGTTGTCCCTTGTTGACTCCATTTTACGAAAAGCTGCACATTACGGATACCGTCTCCGTGATTATCGTTTCCATCGCGCTCATGCTGATCTGCGGCTTCGCGGCCACCCGCGTCACCAAGCGGCTGCGGCTGCCCAACGTCACGGCGTACATCGTGGCGGGCATCCTCATCGGCCCCTACTGCCTGAATCTGGTGCCGGGAAACGTGATCGACGGCATGGATTTCATCGCCGATATCGCGCTGGCCTTTATCGCCTTCAGCACCGGCGAATTCTTCAAATTCGACACGCTGAAAAAAAGCGGCGCAAAGGTCATGGTCATCACGGTGTTTGAAGCAATTCTTGCCTCGGTGCTGGTGTTTATCATCACCTTCTTCGTGCTGGGACTGGAGCTGAATTTCTCCATCGTCCTTGCCGCCCTGGCTTCGGCCACCGCACCGGCCTCCACCGTTATGACCATCCGCCAGACCCAAGCCAAGGGCGACTTCGTGGACACCCTGTTGCAGGTGGTGGCGCTGGACGACGTGGTGGGGTTGGTTGCCTACAGCATCGCCATTTCCGTGGCGCTGGCTTCGGCCACCGGCGCGTTCCATGCCGGCGCTATCTTCAAGCCTCTGGCCATCAACGCGCTGGTGCTTCTGCTGGGCGGGGGCTTCGGCTTCTTCCTGAAGCTGCTGCTCCACAAGCGCTCCACGGATAACCGGCTCATCGTCTCCATCGCCCTGCTGTTCGCCTTCTGCGGCATCTGCGCCATGCTGGACGTCTCCCCGCTGCTGGGGTGCATGTCCATGGGCATGGTCTACATAAACCTCACCGACGACAAGCGGCTGTTCCAGCAGCTCAACTATTTCAGCCCCCCCATTCTGCTGCTGTTCTTCGTGCGTTCCGGGCTGAACTTTGATTTGGATGCGCTGGTTGACAACTCCGAGAGCATCGGCACAACGCCGTTGGTGGTGGTCGGCATCCTCTATTTTCTGGTGCGTATCGTGGGCAAGTATGCCGGTGCGTTCCTCGGCTGCCTTGTGACGAAGAAGGACAAAAAGGTTCGCAATTTCCTGGGGCTTGCCCTGATCCCGCAGGCGGGCGTGGCCATCGGTCTGGCGGCCACCGGCGCGCGGACGCTGGGCGGCGAGGTGGGCAACGCACTGGAGACCATCATTCTGGCATCCAGCGTGCTTTACGAGCTGATCGGCCCCGCCTGCGCCAAGCTGTCGCTGTACCTGTCCGGCTCCTACTCCAACAAGCTGGAAGATCTGGCGCCCATTCCGGCTACGGAGCCGGGGCAGCCGCCAAAGTCTGAGGTGGAGCTGCTGATTGAGCGGATTCAGGCCATTCAGCAGGAGCTGCCCAAGCACAACAACCCCTATTACGAGGACGAACAGGCATTCACCGAAGCCGCGGCGGAGCATTCCGCCCAGATGGAGGCGTTCTTCGGGACGCCGGGGAAAGCCAATACCGCCATGCCGGGGAGGAAACGGAAATGAAGGAACTACTGTCCATAGAGGATCCCATTGCGGGTCTGCTTGGTGCCTGGAGCGCGGGACTGAATCTCGGCTCGGCACTCCTGCGCATCGCGCTGATCGTGGCGCTGGCGGCCTCCATCGGCTGTGAGCGCTCCAGCAAGCGGCACAGCGCCGGCCTGCGCACCTTCGTGCTTGCGGCCTTCTCCGCCACCGTGTCCATGCTGCTGGATCAATACGTATATGTGCTTCTGGGCTGCAAGGTGCCGCTGCTGTCGGCGGCGACGCTGCTGGCCGTCACCTCCGTCAGCGCCAATTCCATTCTCTATTCCTCCCGGGGGCAGATCAAGGGACTGACCACCTCGGCGGGACTGGTGAGCTGCTGCATTCTGGGCTTCGCCACCGGCGCGGGGCTGTATGCCCTGACGCTGATCGTGTACGTTTTCCTGCTCTGTATCCTCGCGGGCTTCCCTGCCTTTGAAGCGTACCTGAAAAACCGCTCCAACCACTTTGAAGTCCACATGGAGCTGAAAAGCAGCTCGTATCTGCGGGATTTCGTCACGGTGAGCCGCCGCTTAGGTCTGCGCATCGACGACATCGAAGCCAACCAGGCCTACGCCGGTTCCGGGCTGAGTGTGTATTCCGTTTCGTTGACCATCTGCTCGCAGGAACTCAAGAAATACAAGACCCACGTGGAGATCATCGAGGCGCTGTCCTCGCTGGATTACATCTATCACATTGAAGAAATGCACTGAGTCAAACACGGTGCAGCCCCGTTTCTGGGACTGCACCGTGTCATTTACTGTTCCCCCGTCTCCCGGCACAGCGCGATGAAGCGCTGCATACTTTCGGAGAGGTATTTCCGCTTGTGGTAGACAATATTCAGAGTTCGCCGCAGCGGCTCTTTCAGCGTAAGCGGCACCACATTGCCGCTGGCAACGTCCTGCTGGATCAGGAGTTTCGGCAGTACCGCCACGCCCAGCCCTTCCACAACGGCCTTGATCAGCGCCTGCGTGCTGACGCTCTCCCAGGCGGGCTGCACCGAGAGCCGGTGCAGCGCGAGATACCCGTCCAGCGCCTTTCTTCCGGCACTCCCCGGCTCCCGCATCAGAAAGGGAAACTGCGCCAGCTCCTGAATGGTCACTTTCCCGCGTGCCGCCAGGGGGGAACCCGGCGGCACAATGGCCTGCAATTCGTCCCGGGAAAAGGGGACGGCTACCAGCTCTTCGTGCTCCGGCTGGGTCTCGATCAGCCCCAGATCGATGCGGTTGTCCAGAACCAGCTGCTCCACCTGACTGGCGCGGCATACCTGCACGTCTACGTGCAGCGCCGGGAATTCCGCCTGATACCGCCGCACCAGCTCCGGCAGAAGATAGGTGCCGATGGTGACCGTCGCCCCGATGCGGACGGTGCCGATGGCGTCCCAGTTGCGCATCCGGGTTTCCAGCTCATCCATCAGCGACACCACATGGACGGCGTAGCCGTAAAATTCCCGGCCGCACTCCGTGGGGGATATCCGGCGCCCCACCCGCTCGAACAGCGTCACGCCGTAGTAATCCTCCAATTCCCGCAGCGCCAGACTCACCGAGGGCTGGGACAGATGCAGCGTCTGCGCCGCCTTCGTCACGCTGTTCTGGCGGTAGACCTCCACCAGAATCTTCATATGCCGCAGCGTCATAGCCGTCCCCCATTCATATCGTTTTTTATATGTATTTCATATAATAATTCTATTTTACAAATAAGTCAAGTGCTGGTAAACTGGTCGCAGGAGGAGGTAGAAGTATGACTGACAAAAAGAAAATTCTGGCGAAACTGTTTCTTTCCACGCTGTACTTAAGCGCGTTTACCTTCGGCGGCGGCTATGTTATCGTCACGCTGATGAAGCAGAAATTTGTGGATGAGCTGCACTGGATTCAGGAGGATGAGATGCTGGATCTCATTGCCATTGCTCAGTCCGCCCCCGGAGCCATCGCCGTCAACGGGGCGATCGTGGTGGGCTTCAAGCTGGCGGGTGTCCTCGGCGCTGTTACCGCCATTATTGCAACCATCATCCCGCCGTTTCTCGTTATTTCGGTGATCTCCTACTTTTACGAGCTGTTCCGGGACAACTATATTGTCAGCAGCGTCCTTTCGGGTATGCAGGCCGGTGTGGGCGCAGTCATCGCGTCCGTGGTGCTGGACATGGGCGGCGGCGTCCTGAAACAGAAATCCGTCCTCTCTATAGTTGTTATGTTAACCGCATTCATAGCGACCTACGTTTACAAGGTCAACGCGGTGTATATCATTCTGGCCTGTATCGCCATCGGCGTCGTCCGAACGGTCGTCCAGCAAAGGAGGAACGCCCAATGATCTATTTACAGCTGTTCCTCAGTTTCCTGCAAATCGGCGCGCTGAGCTTCGGCGGCGGCTACGCCGCCATGCCGCTCATTCAGGCACAGATCGTCACCGAGCACCAGTGGCTGTCCATGAGCGAATTTACCGATCTCGTGACCATCGCGGAAATGACCCCCGGCCCCATCGCCGTCAACTCCGCAACCTTCGTGGGAACGAAAATTGCCGGGATTCCGGGGGCGCTGGTGGCTACCGCTGGCTGCATTCTCCCCGCCTGCATTCTGGTGACGCTGATCGCCAAGCTCTACCTAAAGTACCGCAATATCGCGGTATTGCAGAGCGTTCTCGGCTCACTGCGTCCGGCGGTGGTCGCCATGATCGCTTCGGCGGGGGTGCTGATTCTGCGCAATGCCTTCTGGAGCGGCGCGATCCGTCTTTCCGGCACGAACTGGAATATGGTCGCCCTGTTCGCCGCGGCGTTTCTGCTCCTGCGGAGGACAAAGCTCAGTCCCATTCTGGTGATGCTGCTGGCGGGAGCGGCCAATCTGGTCATATCCCTGATTACACCGTAAAAAATCTCGAAAAAACCACTTCCGCCGCCGACAGGACGCCCATGTTGGGGGTATCTGCCACCGGGAGAATGCGGGTGTCATTCCTGCCCCGGTACAGCGCTTTCGCGCTGATCTCCCGCCGGAGCCGCCCGATCAGAAGCTCGTGCCGGCAGCAGATGTCCCCCGCAAGATAAATGCTGTCCACGGGAATCAGATTCAGCAGGTTAATAAGCCCCGCCGACAGGTAGATCGCTTCCTGATCGAGAAGTTTTTGCGCTTCCGGCTCGTCCGCATGGTTAACGAGGTCGAACCAATCCCGGAAGCCGGAACCCTCCAGCAGTGCCGGGATCGAGGCGTAGGTTTCCAAACACCCCCGGTTGCCGCAGGCGCACAGCCGCCCGTCGAAGCGGATGGTGGTGTGACCCAGCTCGCCGGTAAAATTCCCCAGCAGCTCCCCGCCGGACACAATGGCCGCGCCAATGCCGATGTCAATGAACAGCAGCATAAAGTTCCGGCTCTGCCCTGTGCTTCGCT
>ERZ827150.5427-NODE-5427-length-10262-cov-11.661409_pt1 | contig 10262 bp, 9 predicted proteins | sample MGYA00519779_ERZ827150 | MGnify/ENA primary metagenome ERZ827150 (study PRJEB31778, sample SAMEA3449267) | human gut metagenome | biome: human gut; feature: human-associated habitat; material: faeces | place: United Kingdom | collected 2010/2012 ...
GAAATAGTCCGTAAAGCCCATTTTCTCGATCATGGCCAGCTCGTATTCCAGCTGCCGGTGGTATTCCGGCTTCTGGGCGCCGTAGCGCTCCGCGAAGCCCTTTTCACACAGCTCCCGCAGATAGGTGGGGGAGTCGTACCCCTCCGGCAGCTGGAACTCCGGCAGGTGATACTTGCCGAAGGTGAAGTCAAACCGGCACCGGTCGGCAATGCGCTGGGTGTTCTCCACGGCGTCGGGATAACCGGCGAACAGCTCCTCCATCTCCTCCGTGGAGCGGATGTAGAAATTCCGCGGCTCATAGCGCATGCGGTTCTCGTCGTCCACGGTTTTTCCGGTCTGGATGCACAGCAGCACGTCGTGGCTCTCGGCGTCCTCCTTCCGGAGATAGTGGGCGTCATTGGTGCAGACCAGGGGAATGCCCGTCTCCTGGTGCAGGCGCAGCAGGCCCCGGTTCACCGTGGTCTGCTGGGGAATGCCGTGATCCTGAAGCTCCAGATAGAAGTTGTCCCTGCCCAGGATCTCCTGCATAGTCAGGGCATATTCCTTGGCCACGTCATAGTCGCCGTTTACCAGGCGGCGGGGAATTTCTCCGGCCAGGCAGGCGGACAGGCCGATAAGGCCCTCCGAATGCCGGCGCAGCAGGTCCAAATCAATGCGGGGCTTGATATAGAACCCGTCCACAAAGGCCTGGCTCACCAGGTACGACAGGTTCCGGTAACCGGTCTCGTTCTGACACAGCAACACCAGGTGCCGGGACTCCGCGTCCAGCTCATAGGTTTTGTCCAGCCGGGTCCTCCGGGCCACATACACCTCGCACCCGATGACCGGGTGGATGCCCTGGGCCTTGCAGGCCCGGTAAAAGTCGATGGCGCCGTACATAACGCCGTGGTCCGTGATGGCCACCGCCGTCTGGCCCAGCTCCTTCACCAGCTTCGGCAGGTCCCGGATGCGGCAGGCGCCGTCCAGCAGGCTGTACTCCGTGTGGACGTGCAGATGGGCAAAGGCCATATCACGCCTCCTCCAGCATATCGGTGAGGAGCTCCGCTGCCGTGACGATCAGGCGGCCGCAGTGGTCGCCGCCTGCCAGTTCCAGGGCCAGCTCCGACGGCTCCAGATCCTGGGCCCGCAGCAGCTCCCGGCAGTCCATCCGGTGAAAATGCTCCAGAAAGCGCCGCTGATACTCCTTCACCACGGCGGTGACGGCAGGGCGGTCGGTGGGATCGGGGCACGCGGTTCCCAGCAGCATCACCGGCGTGGACACCGCGCCGCAGATGCTGCCGCAGCGGACGCCGCCGCCCATACCGGCCCCCAGGGCCATGGCCTGCTCCAAGGTCAGGCCCGCCCGGTCCCGAAAGGCGGCCAGCAGGCACTGGCTGCAGTTCAGGCCCTGCCGCCGGTAGTCTATAGCGGCCTGGCATCGTTGGGTTTTATTCATGGACATCATTGGCCTCCTCCATTAGCTTGCGCATCCGGTGATTCATGCAGGATTTGCTCACCGGCGGGTCGCAGCGCTCTGCCAGCTGCTGCAGGGACATCTCCGGGTTATCCAGCCGCAGCCGGGCCGCCTGGCGCAGCTTCTCCGGCATTTGGGCCAGCCGCCCGCTGCTCTCCAGCCGCCGGATCCCGGCGATCTGCTCCAGGGCGGCGTCCACGGTTTTGTTGACGTTGGCCATGTCGCAGTTCATGGCCCGGTTGGCACCGTTGCGGATCTCCTTGTCCACCTTGGCGGTCATGATGTCCATGGCCGCCACCGGGGCGCCGATGGTGGTCAGCAGGTCCTCGATATGCTCGGACTGCTTGAAATAGATGACGCTGCTGCCGCTGCGGCGGACGCTGTGGGGCAGAAAGCCCATCTCCGTCAGCAGGGCCGAAACCTCCCGGCTGGCCTGGGTGTGGGAGGTGGCCAGCTCCAGGTGATAGCGCTTCTCCGGGTCCGTGACGCTGCCCCCGGCCAGAAAGGCCCCCCGCACAAAGGCGGTGCGGCAGCAGTCGTCCTCCAGCAGGCCGAAATTCACGTGCAGCACCAGGCTGGGGTCATAGCCCAGCAGGTCCACGATCCGGGCCAGCTTGTGGCGCTGGGTGATGCGGAAGATCAGCTTGTCCCGGGTGCCGTCCGGCAGACTGTCGAATTTCAGGGAAAAGGCCCGCTGGAACAGCCGGGGCAGCCGGGCGGCAAACTCGGGATTCTCCGTGATGATGCGCACCTCGGCGGCGGTGAAGGTGTTGCAGAACAGCAGCACCCCATAGGCCTCCGCCCGGGCGCAGCACTGCCGGGACACCGGCTGGCGGCACAGCTCGCTTTTGACTTTATATGCAAAGGACTGCATGGATGGTTCTCCTCTTACGTTTCTACGCGGTTGCAGGTGGTGCGGTGGGAGTCCCGGCAGACCAGGCGGATGTTCCGCTGGTTGTGCAGCTGCACCAGCTCCCAGGCCAGATGGCCGGGATTGTGGCGCACCAGGCCGTTTTCCACCGTGGCCACCGGGCGGCTGATGATCTCCACCCCCAGGGCCTCCACGGCCTCCCGGTCGCAGAAGATGGGCTCCGCCCCCTCCAGGGCGTAGCGCTGCACCACCGCCGGGGGAATGGGGGAGGAGTTGGTCAGGCACAGGTCGAACAGGCCCGGGCAGGAGTGCTTGAACAGGGCCCGGATGTGGTCGGACACCGTGTAGCCCTCGGTTTCGCCGTCCTGGGTCATGACGTTGCAGACATAGACCTTCAGCGCCCGGGAGCGCCGGATGGCGTCCACAATGCCGTCCACCAGCAGGTTGGGGATGATGCTGGTATACAGGCTTCCGGGAGCCAGAACGATGACCTCCGCCTCCTCCAGGGCCTCCACAGCCGCCGGCAGGGCCCGGGGATGCTCCGGGATCAGCCGCACCCGGCGGATGCGGCAGTCCTGCTCCTTCTTGCAGCGGAAGATCCGGCTCTCGCCCACTACGCTGGCTCCGTTTTCAAAGGTGGCCTCCAGCTGCACGTCCGCCGTTGTCACTGGCAGCACCCGGCCGGTAATGGCCAGCACCTGACTCATGCTCTCCACTGCCCGGTCAAAGCTGGGCATAATGCCGTTGAGGGCCGCCAGGAACAGATTGCCGAAGCTCTGTCCTGCCAGCGTCCCCTCGCAAAAGCGATAGTGCATCAGCTGGGCCATCAGAGGCTCGGCGTTGGCCAGAGCCTCCAGACAGCTGCGGATGTCTCCCGGCGGCAGCATTCCCAGGTCCTGCCGCAGCCGGCCGGAGCCGCCGCCGTCGTCCGCCATGGTGACAATGGCGGTGAGGTTCTTTGTATACAGCTTCAGCCCCCGCAGCAGCGTGGACAGACCCGTTCCGCCGCCAATGGCGGCAATGCGGGGCCCGTGCTCCGGGGCCACAGAATAGCAGCCGCCCATAAGCGCACCTCCTTACCGGGAGATATCCCGGTGATTTTCCGTGACCTGATATCCCTCGCGGGTGATGTAGGCCGCCAGCTCATGGGCCACGGCCACGGACCGATGGTGGCCGCCGGTGCAGCCGATGGCGATGACCAGGGCGGTCTTGCCCTCCTCGCTGTACAGCGGCAGCAGGAAACCGATCATTTTCTCCAGCTGCTCCATGAACTCATGGGTCTGCTGGAAGGAGAATACGAAGTCCCGGACCTCCTGGTCCAGGCCTGTCTTGTTTTTCAGCTCTGCCACATAATAGGGGTTGGGCATGAACCGCACGTCGAACACCAGGTCCGACTCGATGGGGATGCCGTGCTTGAAGCCGAAGGACAGGACGCTGACGTTGAGCCCGCCCCGGTCCGACGGGGTGCCGAACAGGTTCAGCAGCTCACTGCGGAGCTTGGCCGTGGATAGGGAGGAGGTGTCCAGCACAAAGTCCGCGTGGTCCCGCACCGGCTGCATCAGCACCCGCTCCCGCCGCACGGCCTCCTCGATGCTCAGACCCTTGGCCTGCAGCGGATGCATGCGCCGGGTCTCCTTATAGCGGTTGATGATGGTGGGGGTATCCGCCTCCAGAAACAGCATGCGGCAGTTGACACCGCTGGCCTTCAGCTGCTCCAGGGTGTCGATGAGCATGTCCGTGGGCTCGCCGGAGCGCACGTCGTATACCAGCGCCACCCGGTCGTACCGGCCGCTGGAAGCGGCGCAGAATCCGGCGAATTTCATCATCATCTCCGCCGGGAGATTGTCCACGGTATAGTAGCCGATGTCCTCCAAAAACGAGGCTGCCCGGCTTTTGCCGCCGCCGGACAAGCCGGATATAATGAGAATTTCCATGTTATTTCCTCTTTTCCCGGGAAATTGCTTATTCACCCACGAACCGGACCTCCGGCTCCAGGCGGACGCCGTGGGCCCGGTATACGGCCTCCTGCACCCGGCGGATCAGCTCCTGCACGTCGGCGCAGGTGGCGTTGCCGGTGTTGATGACGAAGCCCGCATGCTTTTCGGATACCTGGGCGCCGCCCACCGTCAGGCCCTTGAGGCCGGTCTGGTCGATGAGGGTCCCGGCGAAATAGCCCTCCGGCCGCTTGAAGGTGCTGCCGGCGCTGGGCCACTCCAGAGGCTGGGAAGCCTTGCGCCGGGCCATCAGATCGTCCATCCGGGCCCGGATGGCGGCGGGATCGTCCGGGGTCAGGCGCACCACCGCACCCAGCACCACGGCGCCGTCGGCCAGAAACCGGCTGTGCCGATAGGCGAAGGCGGCCTCGGGGCCGGTCAGACGGCGGATGCCGTCGGGATACAGGGCGGTGACCTCCGTCACTACCTGGCGCATTTCTCCGCCATAGGCCCCGGCATTCATGCACACCGCGCCCCCCAGACTGCCGGGGATGCCGTGGGCAAATTCCAGCCCCGCCAGCCCCGCCTGCTGGGCATATACCGCCAGACGGCTCAGCAGCACACCGGCGTCGGCCTCCAGGGTCACATCGTCCAGACGGCGGATGCCGGTCATGCGCTCCGCCGTTTTGATGACCAGGGTGTCCAGCCCCCGGTCCGACACCAGCAGGTTGGTGCCCCGGCCCAGCAGAAACGGCTGCACGCCGCATTCCTCCGCCAGCCCCAGCAGGATCACCAGCTGCTCCCGGCTTTCCGGAAAGGCCATGCGCCGGGCCGGACCGCCGATGCGGAAGGAGGTGTGGCGGCTCATGGGCACGTCATGCTCCACCGTCATGTCCGGCAGGTAATCCCGGAGCTTTTCATCCAATCGTTCATACCACTGCATAGCGTCCTCCCTCATATCCGTTTCTTCTTGCCCAGCAGCGCAGCGCCGATGATGCCCGCCTGATTCCCCAGCTGAGCCTTGACGATGCGTGTTTTCTTGTCGGAGCTGCAGGGGATGGTCTCCTGCTCCACCAGCCGCTGCAGAGGGTGCAGCAGCTGCTCATCGGCCTCGTTGCTGACGCCGCCGCCGATGGCCAGAGTGTCCGGCTGGAAGATATTCACCACATTGGCGATGCCCGCCGCCAGATAGCCTATATACATGTCGCAGCCCTGCCGGCCCACCGGGTCCCCCAGCCGGGCGGCCATAAAGGCCGACTGGCCGGACACATGACCGTCGTGCTCACGGATGACCTGGGCCAGGATGCTGTCGGGATTGTCCTGCAATGCCTGGGCGGTGAACCGCTTCAGAGCGCTGGCGGAGGCGTACTGCTCCCAGCAGCCCCGCCGGCCGCAGGGGCAGGGGAGACCCTGATAGTCGATGCAGGTATGCCCCACCTCGCCGGCCATACCGTTGCCGCCGTGGAAAATCTTGCCGTTGTGGATGATTCCGGCGCCGATGCCGGTGCCCAGAGTGATGGTAACAAAGCGTTTGCTGCCCTGTCCGGCTCCGGCGTAGTATTCCGCCAGGGCGGCGCAGTTGGCGTCATTTTCTACATACAGATGCAGTCCCAGCCGCCGCTTGAACAGCTTCCGCAGAGGAATGTTCCGCAGAGGCAGGTTGCAGGTATACACGATGGAGCCGGTGCGGATGTCCACCACGCCGGGGATGCCCGCCCCCACAGAGGCGATATCCTGCACCGCAATGCCGCCCTGGGCTGCCAGCTCCTCCGTCAGGGTCACCAGGGTGTCCGCCAGAATGTCCGGGTCCGATACCTCCCGGATCTTCATGCTTTTCACGGCCAGCAGCCGTCCGTTTTCATCCGTCAGCCCGGCCTTCAGGTTGGTGCCGCCGATGTCGATGCCGATATAGTTCATTGCTTCTCCTTGGCCTGCCGGGCCAGCTCATCCATTTTCTTGTCAAACTGGGTCATGAAGTCCCGGGCGGAGTTATAGCCGTACCGCATCTGGCGGTTTTTCATGGCGGCGATCTCCACGATACCGGCCAGGTTCCGCCCCGGCCGCACGGGGATGGTCACATAGGGCAGCTGCACCCCCAGAATGGTGTAGGTGTCGCCCTCCAGGCCCAGTCGGTCATAGAATTTCCCGTCCTGCCAGGGCTCCAGATGGATCACGATCTCGATGTCGGAGTCAAACTGCACCGCGCCCATACCGAACAGCTGCTGCACGTCGATGATGCCGATACCCCGGATCTCAATGTAGTGGCGGATGATCTCCGGGGCCGAGCCGTACAGCGAGTCGGAAATGCGGCGAATCTCCACGGCGTCGTCGGCCACCAGCCGGTGGCCGCGCTTGAGCAGCTCGATGGCGGTTTCGCTTTTGCCGATGCCGGAATCGCCGATCATCAGCACCCCCTGGCCATAGATGTTCATCAGGACGCCGTGGCGGGTGATCTGGGGGGCCAGGGCCCGGTTCAGATAGTCGATGATGTGGCTGGTCAGCTCCACGGTGGTCTTTTCCGTCCGTAGCAGGGTCCGCCCGTGCTTGCGGGCAATCTCCATCAGTTCGGGAAAGATCTCCATATTCCGGGCCACGATCAGCGCCGGGATCTCGCAGCGCAGCAGGTCCTCGAACACCTTCCGCCGCTGCTCCAGGGGCATGGCCTTCAGAAAGGTAAACTCCGCCTTGCCCAGAATCTGCAGGCGTTTTGGCTCGAAGTAGTCATAAAAGCCCACCAGCTGCAGGGCCGGGCGGTTCACGTCGGGGATGGTGATCATCCGGGTGTCATAGTCCAGGCCCTTGTAGACTACCTCCAGATCAAAATCCTTCACCAGTTGGCTGAGGCTGGCCGGGTCGCGTCTTACTTTTTCCATATATGGGTCCTCCATCCGGTGCGTTGTTCCGCACCTGCACATACCTATAATTATATGTCATTATACCGTATATGTGCCTTTTTCGCAAGTCCTATGGGGAGGGTCGATTTTTTTTCTGTAGGTGTACCCGCACTGCAAAATGTGTACCCGCACTGCAAAATGTGTACCCGCACTGCAAAATGCATCTTGACATTCGGACCGAAAAAACGTATAATGGAAGGGCTGACGGGGTGTAGCGCAGTTGGTAGCGCGCTTGGTTCGGGACCAAGAGGCCCGGGGTTCAAATCCCCGCACTCCGACCAAATAAGCCCGATGGTTTTGATACGAGACCATCGGGCTTTTTTAGTATGGAAATTAGTGCAAGAATGTGATACAATCAATTCCGCAAAGGAAAATTGTCAGGTCTGTAAATTTAGGAGGTACAACATGGAAAGAGAATACCCCCAGAAAATGTTTTGGCTATTTGTTCTAACGAATTTCCTATTTCACTTTTTCTACTTATCTGTTCCGGGGATCATCCTCTGCATCGTTGGGATTTGGATAAAGACCTGTCTTTACATTGGATGTGCGGTTCTTGGCCTGAATCTGATCCTTTCGATTGTTGAACAGTCACGCATCCGAAACGCTGCCGTGTCTCATAGCGAAAACCCTGAGTTCAACGAACTGATGGACGCATTTTGCAGCCCTGACGGGCTACAGGCAGTCGGGAAAGTACTGGATGAAAAGATCAAATCCACCCCTGATGATGAATCTGAAAAAGGAAAAGACCAATAAGGTATCTTTTGATTCATCTCTCGTCTCATTATGGTTTCACCTTTCACCGCTATGGTTTCATTTTTGAGTGAGACCATTTGAAACCAAATGAAACCGTATCATTTTTATCAACTGTTGCCATAAAGAGTTACCGGTATAGATGCGTCTGGCGCAAAGCCAGGCGCATCAACCGTTTCCGGGCTTTTTCGAGCCCGGATTTCTTCTTTTGAACCATAGATTTTTATGGAGGTTTCGGAGCAACTGACCGGATTTGAACTGGAGGATCTCATGTCTTGGACAGTTTCCAACCTCCAGCGCCCTTTTAGAGAGGACTTTTCTCTCGAAAAAAGCGGCATCATCGCAGAAAAAGAATCACAAATATTTGGGCGTCGTTTTGTCGGCTTTGACGGGCCGAAAAAAGCGGCGCCCTTTTTCAATTTCTAAAAGGGCGCTGGCTGCAGCGTCTGAAGCGGCAGGCCGGAGAAGACCTCTCCGGCCTCATTTTTTTATAACAGGAGGATCTCTCACATGGACACCCAAAACACAAATCGTCAGCTTCGCTACCTTGAAGAAGTCCGTATTCCTCTGCACCGTGCAGGATTTGGAACCCTGCCGGTGGAGGGAGAGCAGTTGCCTGTCCTTTGGAACGGCGCACCCCTCTGCCGCATCACCGGCAAGGGCAGCGTGTTCTATCGCCGGGAGGACGCGGACACGCCCCAGGCAGAGGATGCCCTATATCGCGTCGAGGACATCGCCGCGAAGACGCTGGAATATATGACCGCTATGGAAACCGCTCCGCAGCTCAAAGCCAGCGGACTGGATGGCGACTACCGCATCCTCGCTGACTTTGGCGGCACGGTGCTGGCAGGTTCTCCGAGCAAATACGGCGTTCAATTCGTCACATGGGATTGGGACTATGACCGCACGGGTGTGGTACACGGACACTACTTCATGGAGAACTACGATGCCGCCAAGCAGGATTTCGCCACACGCTCCGGGCTTATCCAAACGGAGCAGCTTTTCAGCCCGGAGCAGCTGACTGAGATTTACCGATGCTGCACCGACTCTGTGAATGAGGACTTCTTTGAGCTTACGGATAAGCAGGTGGAGCTGATCCACAGCGTCCAGCAACAGATTGAGATATGTGTGCCGGATGTGGACGAGCGCGTCCGTCAGCAGGAGGAAGCATTGGAAAGAGCCTCACAGGAACAGACAATGTAATAGCAGCATGGCATGGCCGGAGTTTTAGCAATAAGACTCCGGCCCTTTTTTATTTTCAAAAAAGGAGTGGATTTGCTTGACGCGATACTTTATGAAGTTCACACCCCTGTTCGCCGCAGAGGTGCAGATGATGACGCCACCCCGTCATCAGCCTCGCGGCAGCGGACGCATCCGCAGCAGCTTTCGCTACAGTGCCGACGATGTACGCTGCAAAGACTGCACGAGATATGACAGCGGGCACCCCTGTCACCTGAATGAATGTATCTGCCTGAAGGAGCGCATCGAGGCCGGCGTGGTGGAGCTGAACGCTCTGGCGCGGGAGTGCTTCGGCGGAAGGCTGTTTCGCCCGCTGCAAAGACGACTGCGAGATGAGCTGAACAGGCAGCCCTTTCGCTTCTTCCTCAGTGATGCCCACAGAGAACGATGGACGCATTGGAAAAACCGCTGCTACGGTATGTCCGGGCGCAATGCGGCTGCGCTGTTTCTGCTTACCGCCGATGAGGAGCTTTGGCAAAGAGTCCTCTGGCATTTCGACAGCAGCGGCTTCGACTTCCCCGCCATTCGCCTCTCCGGTATTCACCCGGAGCTGTACAGCATTTATCAGGCGGCGAAGACCATTTCCGTTGGCGGTGACAACATCGTCATAGAAGACCTTGCTTTTTCCGAGCTGGTCAGCGACAGAGCCTTCCGGCTCATCCTCGGAGCACTCCTGCTGTGCAGGTATGGCGAGGTGGTCTTAAATCTGGAAAGAAAAACGGAGGAGATAGGCAAAAGCGTTTGGTTGTCCTGTATCTCCAGATGGTCCACATAAAAGTTCACCGCCTTTTCCACGAACTCATTCATGCTTTGGCAGTTGTCGGCGGCATACCACTGCTCGATCCTCCTTCTGGTTTCCGGCTGCATCCTCAGAGCCAGCCGTTCTCTGTTTTCATTACCCATAAATTTCTCCATTTCTCTGTAAGACATCCTCGAAAAGCCCTGCAACACGGGGCTTTTCGGGAAAGCTGACGCCAGCGGTGCTGATTTTGCCTCTCAAAGACACCAGCTTCAAATTCCTGAAACTGCCCGCACTGCGGGCAGAAGTGGCGGCTGCGGCGGCGCTTGCGACGCCATGCCTTTATCCTGCTTTTTCTTTCGTCCCGCAAAAGTCTGCCGAA
>ERZ827150.5428-NODE-5428-length-10259-cov-14.883379_pt1 | contig 10259 bp, 12 predicted proteins | sample MGYA00519779_ERZ827150 | MGnify/ENA primary metagenome ERZ827150 (study PRJEB31778, sample SAMEA3449267) | human gut metagenome | biome: human gut; feature: human-associated habitat; material: faeces | place: United Kingdom | collected 2010/2012 ...
CAGTGCCTGATCGTTTCGTCCACTTTGGACGATAAGATTATATCACATTGCCATTCTCTAGTCATCAGCAAAGACCTGCCAAAATGTTTTCGTATGTTTCATCCCGTTCGTCATCCCATCTTTTACATCTCTTCGAGGATGGTGAGGACTTCAAGCCACGAGGCAGTTTCCCCGGAGGGGGCAGACCACAGCCGGATGGACATGATCGTGATGGCTTCTTTTCGTAAGCGGTAATAGGTTCTTGACGTCATGCGGAGTTCTCTGAGAATTTCTTCATGCTTTCTCTCAACAGGGTCAAGATATGTCGTATAGAGGACGGAGTACAGATCTTCTCCGTTGCCGGGTTTCTTCCGGATAACCGCAAGAGCTTCATGGATGCGATCTACCAGATATCGGGTTTTCATCATAGCATTTACCCGGCTTTCGATTCGCGCGTTTTCGAGGGAGGTCTGGATATCGATTTTCTCTGCCAGAGCATCGATGTCATGTACAGGGACTTCCAGCTCATCGGACAGTTCTCCGGGGATGCACTCCAATACCCAGATAATCAGACGATACTGGCTCAGCAAGACCTCGGTATTGTGATATGCTCGCTGTGCAGTATCCTTTTTGGCTTTCCGGACACGCTCGTTGTCGATGTTATGATCTTCAAGGACACCTTTCCGTGTCAGGAAATCTACAAAGGAGGCGGATTGCAGCTGAATCTGCTCCTCCTGTGCATCGTATAGTGACGGCTTTTTACTTTTCATAGCGAAATCTCCTCGTTGTTGTAATTGTGGTTTTCAACTTGTGCACATGGTCCTCTGATTTCATGCCCAGAACGGAAAAAGCAGGGAGTTCCCTCTAACATACCCGGGCAGGCATAATGGTAGTTCCTACAATGCTTACAGTTCCAACCATGAGAAAGATACGCGCGCGTTATGGGGTCAGAAAGCGCAACGCGGCATTCTGAAATCTCAGGGGCAGATTGCATCTGCTGAGACAAAATGGCCGCTCTGCTATACCATGCAACCATGTGATTTACGCGTAAGTTCTCACTGCCATCCTTGCACTTATAAGTTGAGCAAATAAGTATTTCACGCAAAATACGCATAACCATATCCTGTTCCGGAAGCTGAGTATCTGCTCCGGTCGGATAGAAAGTGTTAAACACGAGACAGCCATAGGAACTGGGCAGCCGGTACAGAGGAAAGACATCCCCATGCTTTTTGAAGAACCTCCATACCTTTGTTTTCTCCCAGCCCCAACGCTCTCCCAGCGTTTCCAAAGTCAGGACGCTCCCGAATCTACCGTATTGCACGACAGGTGCAAGAAACGAGAAGGCGTTCCCATAGTCCTCATAGGTGGTATGACACCACAGATCAAGCCATGCATCCGCTTCATCGAAAACTCGCTTTGCGTCTGCCAGCCGCTGCGTGATGCTTCGCGGCAGGCATAGAAAGCCATAGCCTGTGGAAGCGTAAACAGCCCCGGACATACATTCAGCCCCAGAACACTTAACGACCCAATCGGTGATCTCATAGGTCAGCTTTTTTGTCTGGCTGTCAAGAGAGTATTTCAGAAAACCAAGGGAGGAAAGCTTGTCAAGTATCTGCAGCGCCTTGGTACGGCTTTTGGCACCCAGAATGCTCTTGAGACCGACAACACCACCCGCCCACATTCCGGGGGCTACGGGATTGCTGTGGCCGCAGTAACTGGCATTGCCCTTGCGGAAGGCTGCGCGGGAGGCAAGCATGGCCCAGTAGGCCATCAGCCCCTTTCCCATATCCGGAATATCTCTGGGCAGCTTGACCCACTGATATTTGCGCAGACACTTCATGTTGCTTTCCTCCCTGTGAAATAGAAAAGGCCAGCAGGAATGCTCCTACTGGCCAGTTATGCTTTTAGATGCGGACGATCAAACCGACGAGATCATCCGTATCGACGCCGACGAGATACCAATCGTTTCCCATTTCAATACGAGTGGAAACCCATCTCCCATTGATCTTTACATCTAAGGTTTCACCGCAATGCAATCCTCCGTAATAGTTATTGGGAGAGAAGCGAATGTCCATCCGGCCTGTGTCTCGCTGTGGCACCAGTGTTCCTATTATCATAATTTCCTCCAGTCTGAGTACGTTACTATGCTAAAAGGCCCCGAACGGTGTGACAGGAACCGCCCGGGGCCTCATCCTGTGTGGCAGGATTTGGAAAGTTGCGCTATATCAAATTATGTGGAGCTATTCGGATGCTCCGAGCAAATGAGAAATTATCACCTCCAATGTGGGAGAAGTTAAGAATCGGACTTCCCGGAGTACACAGCTATGCATAGTTGCATTTGTTGCTGCATCGCTTTTTGATTCTGACTGTCAGGCCGGTGATATCTTTTGTTTCAATACCAATCAGGATCCAGTTGTCAGCCATCTCAAGCCGTGTTGGGATCCATTCTCCGTCTATCTGCACTTCCATTCGTGTTCCGCAGGAGAGAAAACCGTAGTAGTCATTTAGGCCGAACCGAATGTTCATGCGACCGCTATCGGGGTCCAGTACGAGCGTTCCCTGCCTTATGGGTGCTTCTTTTCCATCGGCAGCAGGCGACGACTCCGTTTGCTCAATACGATACTGCTGCCGAAGGTATTCATCAAAGATAGTACGGCGGATTAGCACCTTCTTGCCTATCTTGTAGACAGCGCCTGCTTCATGAGCCAATCGGGTGAACATTTTCAAGCCCAAACCGTAATAATCTGCACCCTGATAGTAGGTGATAAACTCATGCTTCATGATCTCAATATCCTCATCATCCAGCTTATCAGAAAACATCCACAGGTTCCCGCTCATTGTTTTTCCTCCGCTTGCGTAAGGGTACTGGGCTCATGAAACTGCTCCAGATACTGATCGAAGATATCCCGGTTAATCAGCACAGTGCCATCGATACGATAAATAGCGCCTGCTTTGTTGGCCATCTCCAGAAGCTTCTTATGGTGGATGCTGTAAACAATCTCCGCGTCTTTATACCTTAGAAATTGCCGGCGCAGCCTCTTTGCATGCTCACGAACATCGTTTCGCTTTCCAAGTTCAAAGTATTCTTTTGTCTGTTCACTGATCATTCGTTCAAAATCCTTTCAAATTGGAATTTGTCAAGACAGATGCTGCAACCTGCAAAAAGAAAAGGACACTTTCTGGAAATTCGTACAGAAAGTGTCCTCAAATGATACATGCTGTTTTGCGCTGGGGTCTAACAAAACTTCATCCTGCGTCACATCACTTCGTATTGATATACGAAATTGTTGTCAATTTGTTGTCAACTGAAGAATATGAGGGCAAAAGTTATTGCAGCGCAATGACTTTTTAGTCTTGGGGCTTCATAGTCAAGAACTCCGTCCCGGTCAGGATGACATTGTTTTCAAACTTAGGGTCAACAAATGGCTTTATATCGGCCTCTGTACCCCAGCGGGCCGAGCCATATTCCATATCCCGGCGAAATTTCCGGGCCTTTTTGATTTTGGACTGTACCACGAAATACAGTATCACGGCCCCAGCTACACCTACGGCAAGGTCAAGGAGGCCTAGCCCCGGTGCATAGCTCTGAAATACCGGGCCGATGGTCTTGACCATGCCGAACAGTTTTTCTCCGAGGTTGGCTCCCGCCGACATGCGGTAGGCTGTGCCGCACTTGGAGAAAAACCAAAATGCTATGAGATAAGGGAAATATGGAAGTACATATTTCTTGAGTTTCTTACTTACCGTTCCTCCTTCACCGCCTCTCTGACCTGTTCTTTCTGCTTTGGCCTTGCCGCAATTTGCTCTACAAATTGTCGAAGCTGACCGAGGATAGATGGCCTATCCTGACTGCGGCCCATGACCTTTTCCATATATTTGCCGAAAGCCGCTTGAATGGCGTCGGCCTGATCTGCCTTGAAAAACAGCAGATAGTGGCCGGGGCCGGTCTTGTGGAAAGCGTAGTCCACATGGAACGCCTTAGCGATACGGTCAAAATCCTTGGGAGCCCCCACATATTTCATGGCGTTTTTACCGCCGTGGTGGTTCATCAGTTTCCGCACACTCTGCCGCCCCTTGGGCCGTTTGGCGGCTTCTTGCTGTTTTGCAATTTCCGCAAATACCTTTTTGCAGGCCGCAGCCAGCACCTTACCCGAGAGCTTTGCTGCTTTCACGGATATGGCGATTGTCCGTTCTTCTACATATTCCTGCATACTGCCTCCTTTCCTCCGAGTGGGTCAGAAAACCGGACGCCTCGAAACATCGCCCGGAAGGGAGAGCCTCGGGCCAAGTTGGCCCGAGGTCTACCGTTCCTCATGGAAAGGCCCCGCCTTCTCCTTGTGAGGAGTAGGTGGGGCCTCCTTAAACTGTTTGATTGCCGCCAGAATAGAATGGGTTTCCTCCTTTTCGTCCCGGGCGTGGACTTTGGAAATACGGTACTCGTCTGGAATATCGTCCAGCCCGGTATAGTGCTCCACAAAGTTACTCCGATTATCCGCCACATAGCCGCCGGGAGCGAAGTGGCCGCCGTCATTGATACGAATATCCCGCCCGTATGCTTCATAGTCGATGTAGTCAATCAGGTGTTCAGGCACCTGCATAGCCTCAAAATCCTGAATATACATACGGCCCAGTTCTTCTTCGCTGTTGACATCGGAGTAAAAATCGAAGCAGTCAAGGTTCTGTGTCAGGTTGATTAAGTCCCTGACGCTGCTCGTGTATTCTCCGGCATCCATGACCGCCTCCAACTTTTCCAGCTCGTCCGGAGTCATTTCTTCCAGAAGATGTGCTAAGTAATTGAGCTCGTCGAGGTTTTCATATTCCCCAAGATAGTCAGTCAGCCCCAGAATATCGCTGTCATAGTCGGTAATGAAATACTCCTCATACTGTTTTCCGTCTATACCAATCCGGGAAAAGAGGGCCTGCACTTCCTCAACAGTCGTAGGAAATTTTAGATATTCCCCAGCCTCGGCCCCTCGCTCCGGGTAGAGCCCCAGATTGGTCACATAGGCTTCAAACATCGTGGCGGCCCTGCTGGTTGACTGTCAGGATACCGTCAAGGGTAGTGGCCGTGATGTTCAGCCGCTTGGCTACGGCAATATCGTTTTTCACATCCTCGTCCACCTCGTCACCGCAGACCACAAGTACATGAGAGCGGCGCAGCATATCCCGGCGCATATCAATTCCGTTTTTGTGTTCCTCCGGGATAGCGTCGTTGATGAACAGTGGCAGATAAAGAATAGGGCAAATAGGAGAAAAGCCCGCCTCGTATGCCATGCGGCAATAGCGGGCGGCCAGCTCCATATCGGTATCAGGATCGCCGCACCATGCGGCGGTAATATACGCTAAAGGTCTTTTCATGGTTTTGTACCTCCGTTTCTACATATTAAAAAAGAGCCAGACAGAGGAGCCCAACCCCTCCGCCCCTTCCCGTGGGAAGGGGAACGGCTCAAAGGAATATATATCCCCGTCGCTTGCCGCCTAAAAGCATAACCGGGAGAAATCCGTCAAGGGTGCCTTTGGCACCGCCCATGGCGGCTTTGGCCCTTGACTGATTTTCCCGGATATGCTACCCGAAAACCGGCGACGGGGAATATTTAATATCCTTTGAGCTTCGGGGTGCGGGGCAGAGCCCCGCATACTGCCTCGGGCCAAGTTGACCCGAAAAAGCGTTACTTTTCCTGCTGGGCGGCCTTTTTCTCCGGCTTGGCCACTTCCTTCTGCTGGCCCTTCCAGTCATCCAACAGCTTGATAATCTGGTCTTTCATTTCCCTCGGAGTGGTTTCCTTCCCGAAGTATTTGCCCAGTTCTGCACCAGTTAAAATCACTTTGTCTACCTCCTTTTTATCCTCCATCATAATTCCGTCGATCACATCGCCATTCAGAACGCCCTTCTGGTCAAGCTCCCTCATGCGCTGGGCCTGCGAGAGCGAAGGGGCCGACTGCTGGCCTTCAATGGCAACGGCGATATACCTCTGATTTTTGGGCTTGATATAAGCCAGCTCCACCGCCGGGGTAAATTTGATTTGCCCGGCGTCCATCATTTTCTGCAAATCCGGCACAAGGTCGTTGAGCTTGATATACCGCTGCACCTGTTTGACGGTCATCTTGTTGCGTTCGGCCACGATCTCATTGGAGCGCCGCCCGGCGTCCTTCGGGTCAAGTTGGCCCGAAGTGGCCTCCTTGGCTCCTTGGTGCTTGATGGCCTCCAACTGCATTTTCAGGGCCTTGGCCCTTTCACTCGGCAGGATATTTTCACGCTGGTTGGTATTGTCCTCCACCATCTGCGTGATGGCCTGTTCGTCTGTCAGGTCACGGACGATACAAGGCATATCCACGAAGCCCGCAAGTTCGCTGGCCTTCTGGCGGCGGTGGCCCGACACGATTTCATACCCGCCGTCCTCACGGGGACGGACGATAGCAGGCTGGGTCACGCCCTTATCCCGGACGCTGGACACCATAGCCTTCATTTCCTCGTCATTACGGACTTGGAAGGGATGATTTTTGAAGGCGTGGAGCTCGGACAGCTTGATATAAACAATCTGTTCCTCCTTGCCCGGGCGTGGAGCCTCAGGCGTTTCAGCCTGAACGGGAGCCTTTACCTCGGACATAGCCTTGGCGGACTTGGGAGCCTTAGGGGCTTTCTCGGCTTTCTTGGCGGAGGAAGCGGCTTTTTCCGTTTTTCCCGGCTGTGCGGGTTTCTGTACCGCCTTATCCTTCTTGCCGGGAGCTTCCTTCTGTGCAGGAGCGGCAGCCTTGTCCTTGTCGGCCTTGGGCGGTCGGCCCCGGCGTTTCGGTGCCTGTTCCTGCTCTTTGGACTTTTCCTGCTTCGGCCCGTCCTCCTTGGACGGTGAAGTGGGAGCCACCTTATCCGGGGTTTTTGCCTCCTGCTGGGTGGCAGCCTTTTCCGCCGCTTTCTTCTCGGCCATAATTTCAGAGAAGTTAAAGACGGACACGCTGGCGGCTTTCTGTTCCTTGGGAGCGTCAGCGTCTTTCTCCGTCTGGGCGGGTGCCGCCTGCTCGGGAGCCGGGGCCTTATCCGGGGAAACCACTTCGGGGGCAGGGTGTTCCTGCTTGGGTGCCGGAGTTCCGCCGCCCGCCTCGGGCTGTACCGGGGCAGGACCAGCATCCGGCCCGGTTGCGTCAGTCACAATTTTCGATTTTTCATCGGCCATTCGCATTACCTCCTTCTTATTTGATGGCATGAAAAAAGGGCCTGACCGTTTTCAGTCAAGCCCATAGATAGGGATACCTCCTTTCCCTGCCCATGAAAAAACCGCCCTGTGTCTCGATAGGGCGGTAAATTCAGTAGGTTGGCAGTCCATTTTTAGTTGTTTTTATATGTATCCCTTTGTAAACCGACGCAAATATAGTTTTAAAAATCATCTGTGTGTTAGGGTTGATTCTGCTCTCTCTGATTTCGGACTGGGCATTATTAGCACCTATATTTACATTGTTATTTATTTGGAGTCGTAATTCAGAAATTAAAATCAAATATGCATTTGCTGTTTCAATGTTGTTATTTGGAACTTTCAATTTCTTAGGCGGTATTGGAAGATTTTCTATAAAAACAAATATAATTTATGCAATAGGAAGTATGTTGGGTATTGCACTTGCCGGAATTGCAATCATATATTTTTATAATGGCAAACGAATGAATAAAGGAAAGAAATTCTCTAAGTGGTTCTTTTATTTCTTCTATCCTGTACACCTATTTATATTAGGATTGATCAGAGTTTGTTTTTTCTGATATTTTCAAAAGCTGACCGTTTTTCCCTTACACCTTTCCTCCGCAAGACCCTTGAAATACGCCAAATGGCATCCCGTCCGGGATGCCATTTTCATATTTTCACATCGGGAAAATACTGCTCCGCGAAATCCACCTTTTCCACCCGGAAGGACTTGCCGTTGAGATAGGCCAGAGACCCGGCGTCCGTGGTGAAGGTGAAGGTCAGCTTGTAGGAATACAGCGCCTGATAGTTCCGGTCGAAGCGCTTGTCCAGCTTGCCATACTTGCCGTCCCCCAGCAGGGGGTGTCCCGCGTGGGCAAACTGGGCGCGAATCTGATGCGTGCGGCCGGTGATCAGCTCGCACTCTACAAGTGAAAGCCCCGCCGCAGTTGCGAGGGTTTTGTAATTGGTCTGGCAGGTTTTGCTGCCGGGCTGGGGTGTGTCCGTGACGTACACCCGGTTTTTCTGGGCGTCCTTGAAGAGATACCCTTTCAGGCTCCCCTCTCCGGGCTTGGGCGTCCCTTCCACAATGGCCAGATATCGCTTGTCGATCTCCCGATCCTTGATCTTCTGGTTCATCACCCGCAGGGCTTCCGCCGTCTTGGCTGCAATCACAATGCCCCCGGTGTTCCGGTCAATCCGGTTGCACAGCGCCGGGGTGAAGGCGTTTTCCTCCCGGGGACGCCACTCCCGCTTCTGGTACAGGTAAGATTGAATGTGGTCGATCAGGGTGCGGCCGTACTCCGCGCCGTCATGGGGATGCACCGCAAGGCCGGGGCGCTTGTCCACAAGCAGAATGTTTTCGTCCTCATAGACAATGTTCAGCTTGGGAGTCGCCACGGTGAGATAGGCGTTGTCCTCCCGGGGCTTGTCAAAAAACTCGTCGTTGATATACAGCTGCAAGACGTCGCCCTCTTGCAGCCGGGTGTCCCGGTCGATGCGCTTGCCGTTGCACTTGATGCGCTTGATGCGGATATATTTCTGCGCCAGGGATGCCGGAAGCAGCGGAACTGCCTTCGCAAGAAAGCGGTCTAGGCGCTGCCCTGCGTCGTTCCGGCCGATGGTAAACTCTTTCATGTGTTTCTTCCCATGTTTTCGTCGAAATGTTGGTTGACCTGCTCCGTGAACTCCAGCGCGGCGTTGTAGCCGAGCTTTTTCTGACGGTTGTTCATGGCGGCAACCTCCAGAATCATGGCAAGGTTCCGCCCCGGGGTGATGGGGATGGTGTTCATGGGAACCTTGACCCCCAGCAGCTCCATGTACTGCTCCTCCAGACCCAGCCGGTCATAGACCTCCTGGGTGTTCCATGGAACGATGTTCACGATCAGGTTGATCTCGTTTTCCGTGCGGACGGCGCCCATGCCGAACAGCTTCGCCACGTTGACGATGCCGATGCCCCGCAGCTCGATGTAATTGCGGATCAGCTCGGGAGCGGTGCCCACCAGCGAGTTTGTGGAGACCTTGCGGATTTCCACGGCGTCGTCGGCGATCAGCCGGTGGCCGCGCTTGAGCAGCTCCACGGCGGCCTCACTTTTGCCGATGCCGCTGTCGCCGATCAGGAGAATGCCCTCGCCGTAGACCTCCACCAGCACGCCGTGGCGGGTAATCCGGGGCGCCAGCGCGGCTTTCAGGTAGGTGATGATGGTGGAAACGATGGTGCTGGTGGCTTCCTTGGTGCGCAGGACGGTAACATTGTGCTTCTGCGCCATCTGGAGGCACTCGGCGTGAGGCGGGATGTCCCGGGCAATGAGCAGCGCCGGGAATTTGTAGGAAAACAGCCGGTCGAAAATCGCGCCCCGCTCCTTGGGCTGCAATTTGTCCACATAGCTCATTTCCACATTGCCCATGACCTGCAGACGCATAGGCTCGTAATGGTCAAAATAGCCCGCCAGCTGAAGGCCGGGTCTTGCCACGTCCTCGACGGTGATGCGGATGGCGTCAAAATCCGTGGACGCATAGGTGACTTCCAGATTAAATTCCTTTACCAGCGTTTTCAGCGGCACACTGTATGTATCCGTCATGGTTTTCACCCCGAAAGCAAGCTTTTCCCCACCATTATACCCGTACAGGGCGGGAATATCAATACATTTCAAAAAAACAAATTATTTTGAAAAAAACACTTGCATTTTACCGCGAAATCTGATATCATATCTAAGCGCCTGTGAATTGGCGTATTTATCGAGTCATTATCGGATGGGAGGTGCTAGAAAATGGCTAAGTGTGATTTTTGTGGTAAGGGCGTAACCTTCGGTATCAAGGTCTCTCACTCCCACAGACGTTCCAACCGTGCATGGAAGCCCAACGTGAAGCGCGTCAAGGCTGTCGTTAACGGGACCCCCTGCCATGTGTACGCTTGTACCAGATGCCTCCGCTCCAACAAGGTTGAGCGCGCCGTCTGATTATCTTGGCATATAAATCCGCCGCTGAAATTTTCAGCGGCGTTTTTATTTTGTCTTCCTTTATACGAATCAAGGCTTCCCCTCCGGGGGAAGCCTTGATTCAGACTGTCGAAAAAGTCCAGCCTGTGCTGGGCTTTTTCCATAATCTATGCTA
>ERZ827150.5430-NODE-5430-length-10258-cov-3.645790_pt1 | contig 10258 bp, 10 predicted proteins | sample MGYA00519779_ERZ827150 | MGnify/ENA primary metagenome ERZ827150 (study PRJEB31778, sample SAMEA3449267) | human gut metagenome | biome: human gut; feature: human-associated habitat; material: faeces | place: United Kingdom | collected 2010/2012 ...
CATTCGTGTACTCGCCCTCTGGCTCAATAAATACCTGATGTCTATTCTTATCTGGGAATTTCACAATCTTATCTTCAATCGATGGGCAGTATCTAGGTCCTGTTCCTTCAATTGCACCAGAAAATAACGGTGATCTGTGAATATTTTCTTTAATGATTTCATGTGTTTCTTCCGTCGTATAAGTTAACCAACAGGAAATCTGATCTCTCTTAATATCTTCTTCCTTATTTGTAAAACTGAATGGAACAATTCTCTCGTCTCCAAACTGTTCTGCCATCTTAGAAAAATCAATCGTATTCTTATCAATTCTGGCTGGTGTCCCTGTCTTAAATCGTCTCATGGAGATTCCATGACTCTTCAAGGAATCTGTCAGGTAATTTGCTGCCTGAAGTCCATTTGGTCCTGTATGATTTACGACATCTCCATAGATACATCTTGCTTTCAGATAAGTACCTGTACAGAGAACAACTGCCTTTGCATAATAGGTTGCACCGGAAAATGTCTTAACACCCTTAACCACGCCGTCTGTTACCATCAGCTCTGATACCTCAGCCTGACGTAATACCAGATGATCGGTATTCTCTAATGTATGTTTCATTGTACGGGAATAATTTGACTTATCTGCCTGTGCTCGAAGAGAATGAACAGCAGGTCCTTTTGATGCATTTAACATTTTGGACTGAATATAAGTCTTATCAATATTCTTTCCCATCTCCCCGCCGAGTGCATCCAGTTCTCTTACCAGGTGTCCTTTCGAGCTTCCACCTACGTTTGGATTACAGGGCATCATGGCTACACTGTCCATACTAACTGTAAACAGAATCGTTTCAAGTCCAAGCCGAGCAGAAGCAAGTGCAGCTTCACAGCCTGCATGACCGGCCCCCACAACTACCACATCATAATTTTCTTCAACCACTGGCATTTATCTATCCTCCTATTTACCCATGCAGAATTCTTCAAATATCTTATCTGCAAGATCATCTCTGTTCGTTTCTCCTATAATAAGCCCCAGATGTTCATAAGCATCCATCAGGTCAATTGAGAAGAAATCCTCCTCCATACCCATATCAATGCTTTCTCTTACCTTTAAAAGACTTTCTTCGGTCTTCATCAGTTCTTCTTTATGTCTCGCATTTGTAATGTACAACTGGTCATTATAATCCAATTCTCCGGAAAAGAATTTGTCATTTAACAGATCATATAACTTTTCTTTTCCATCTCCTGTAGAAGCAGATAATTCTACGATATCACAACCAAGCTCGCATGTTATCCACATTTTATCCACAACTGTTTGTAAGTCGTTTTTATTCATAACGGCAATGACATTCTTGCCCTTAATCTCTGATATTATCTGCTTATCGTTGTCATCTAACGGTACAGATCCATCGATCACATATAAGATCAGATCTGCCTGTGATGCAAATTTCAGTGCTTTATCCACACCCATCTTTTCCACAATATCTTCTGTATCGCGAATACCTGCTGTATCCACAATGTTCAGTATAATACCATTTATGTTGACAACTTCTTCTAATGTATCTCTTGTCGTTCCTGCAATATCCGTAACGATTGCTCTGTTTTCTCCCAGAAACATGTTGAGAAGTGAGGATTTTCCGGCATTAGGCTTACCAACGATAACAGTCTTGATTCCCTCTTTTAATATTCTTCCGTTATCAAAAGTTCGCAATAATTTATCCACATTATCACCCAATTTATCCACAATTGTTTGTAGTTTTTGTGGATAACCATCTAGACTGTAATGTTCCGGATCATCAAGTGCCGATTCTATAAACGCTACATTATATAAAATCTGTTCTCTCATATCTATGATCTGATTCTTCAGATCACCACGCAGCTGCATAAGAGAAGATTTCACCGCAAAGTCATTCTTCGCACTGATCAGATCCATAACTGATTCTGCCTGTGACAGATCGATCCTTCCATTTAAGAATGCCCTTTTGGTAAATTCTCCCGGTTCTGCAAGTCTTGCACCATTTTTAATTACTGCAGCAAGTACATTTCTTAATACAACCATTCCTCCATGACACTGCAGTTCACACACATCCTCACATGTATAAGTATGCGGAGCACGCATCAGAAGCAGAATACCTTCATCCAGCTCTTTATCGCCATCATATACCTGTCCAAATGCTGCCGTGTAGCTTTTCATGCTTTCTATTTTTTTTTCTTTATTTGCCGGTCTGAACACCTTTGAAGCGACTTCAACTGCATTCTTACCACTGATCCTTATAATACCAACTCCGGCATTTCCCATACCGGTTGCGATCGCGGCGATCGTATCATTTACAAGCATATGATTTCTCCTGTTTCTATCTGATCAATATTCTACATATCGTTTACTGTCATGACAGATATCATGTATTTTATCTTATCATGTTATTTTATTTATACTAACATACTTTTAGATAATACACCTATACATACTTTTTTTCTATCCCTAAAAAAAATTTCCGGAAGCCGATTCACCAGAGCCGTTACCCTGATTCTTCGTTTTCCGGAAATCATATTTTTTCAGAAATTCATATTTACATATGTTTTTCTGTTTTTATACAAGTATCTGTTAGCAAAATACTTTATTATTTGTTATTTCTGTCGTATTTTTTTAAATATACGATAACCTTACGATATGGCTCTTCACCCTCGCTTCTTGTGGATACATACTTATCATTCTGTAAAGTAGCGTGGATAATTCTTCTCTCATAAGGATTCATTGGTTCAAGTGCAAATGAACGCTTTGTTCTCTTTACCTTGAATGCAATGTTCTTTGCAAGATTTTCAAGAGTTTCTTTTCTTCTTGCTCTGTAATTCTCTGTATCAAGCTTTACTCTGATATAAGAGTCACTCTTCTTGTTTACTGCGAGACTGATCAGATACTGGAGTGCATCTAATGTCTGACCTCTCTTACCGATCAGAATACCCATCTCAGGTCCTTCTACATCGATATCAAGAAGATTGTCTGTCTCATTAAACTCAATCTTAATATCAGCCTGAATATCCATAGCCTTGAATAATGTTTCAAGATATTCTCTTACATCATCCACAAATGTTTTCTTCTTTCTGGCACTGATGACAAATGGCTTTGAACCGATCAGTCCAAGAAAACCTGTGCTTCCCTCACTGACTACATTATATTCCAGGTCTGTACTGGCACATCCAAGCTCAACACTTGCCTGCATAAGTGCCTCATCTAAAGTTTTACCTTTAAATTCTACAAACTCCATTATTTTTTTCCTCCCTTATCATTACTCTTATTCTGATACTGAAGCATGATATTTGCTTTGGAACCAATACTTCCAGATTTGTAATGAACGTTGTTTTCTGACTGTTTCACTTCATCAACTGTCGGATTCGTATAACTTTTCAGTCTTGAAGATGCCATTCTGTTAATACTTTCAGACTGGGTGCTATCTGAACTTACATTACCATTCTGAGCGTCCATCATTCTTTCATAGAATGACTTCTTACCAGGATGCTTTGCTTCTTTCTTTGCCTGCTTCTTAGCTGCTTTTACTCTACATTTCTCAAGAACTGCTTCTTTATCACACTTCTTATAATAATTGTTGATAATAAGCTGTGTAATAATTGTAATAACAGAACCTATGATCCAGTAAAGACCAATAGCGATTGGCAGATTAATACAGATAAATAATGACATAAGCGGCATACCGTAAGTCATCATATTCATCATGCTGTTTGCCTGTGCAGCCGTAGGATCATTTGAATTTGTATTGGAAGCACTCATGCTGATTTTTGAAGATACAAACTGCAATACTGCTGACAGGATTGGAACGATCAGTGCTGCTGAAAGCTTCAATCCGGGAGCATCTGCAATATTCATATTAAATAAAAATCTGTTCATATTCTCAAAGTTCTGAATATAATCTGCTTCTTTTCCACTTGTAAATCCAAAAATATCCTGTAACTGTGACCAGTCATATGTGGATATCTTATCCAGTACATCAATTACCTTATTATTTGTAAGATCTCCATTTGATGCAGCCGTCATCATCTGCTTTGAAGCAGTAACTGCTGTAGAAACCTGACCTTCCTTATCTGTTGCAACCGCATTGATAATATCATAATATTTTGCACCGGAATCAAGTCCGATTGCCTGTAACTTGGAAGCATCTATCTTATCGATAGCTACACTCTGCATACTTGTTACAATCGCATCATACTTACCCTTCATATCTTCTACATAAGCAGGAATATTCTGGATAACACGGTACAAACCATAGAATACAGGAAGCTGGATCAGAGTTGGCAGACATCCGGATGTAAGGCTTACACCATACTTCTTCTGGATCTTCTGTGTCTCCTGCTGCTTCTTCATCAGGGATTCCTGATCTGTTTTATTGTTATACTTCTTTGTTGCCTTATTAATCTCCGGCTGGATAAAACTCATAATCTTAGAAGATTTCTGCTGTTTGAAATTCAACGGAAACAAACAAGCTCTTATAAAAAACGTAAATAAGATAACGCAGATACTAAGATTAACATATCCTATTCCCATGCTGTTACTGATAAGCTCGATCAATTTATACATAAGATCGAATATCTTACCGAATAACCAACATATCGGTCCTAAGATCAGACCGTCTTCTACTGTTAGAAACATCTTGTCCTCCTTTATGGAACGGGATCATATCCTCCTTTAGAAAAAGGATTACATCTAAGTATTCTCCATACAGCCAGGAGGCCACCTTTTATCACTCCATACTTTTCCAAAGCTTCGATCGCATATTGTGAACAGGTTGGAAAATACTTGCAGGTAGGATGTCCTTTTAACATGGACAAATACCTTTGATAAAATCTGATTAAACCAATTAACATTCTTTTCATTTTTAATTTTCACCATCTCTGACTAGCGTCAGTTTCTTCAGCCTGAACAGATGCATCATAGCACTTTCTATCTCATGATACCCTTTGTCCTTCGCTGTTGTTCTGGCAACGAACACAATGTCATAACCACTGCGGATACAGTCTTTGTTTAATCGATAAGCTTCTCTAATCAATCTGGTTACCTTGTGTCTCACCACACTGTTACCAACTTTTTTACTAACAGAGATTCCAAGTCTATTGTATTCCAAGCTGTTGGCTCTCAGATACATAACTAAATATTTATTGGCCACCGAATCCTTTGTGTTATAAACACTGCCAAACTCTCTGCTGTTTTTTAACGTAATAAAATTACTCATAACATAACCACCAAATCATTGATTGAAAATTAGAAAAACTAAAAAAGGCCACAACCTTGTGACCTATGCTGATAATTTCTTTCTACCCTTAGCTCGTCTAGCGGCCAGTACCTTTCTGCCATTAGCAGTACTCATTCTCTTTCTGAAACCATGTACTTTTGATCTCTGTCTCTTCTTAGGCTGGAAAGTCATCTTCATATCTATACACCTCCTTTAATTATTATGACCATGATTTATCCACATCCATTCGTTTCCTCTGTTTATAACAGACTCGGACGAACACATGTAGATACCTACAAAGTCCTTGCATATTATAAATAAATAACCACATACAGTCAAGTTTTTTTTGAATATTTCCTTTAAAATCAAGGGTTTTTACACTATAAAATACTTAGTTAGAAAAATGTGATTTTTTATTTTTCAAAAATTGTTGTACATATAATTTTCAAATACAAAATCTTGTGGTTTTTCTTTCTTTTCACATTTATCCATTGATATGTACTTTACCATAATCAATTTACATAATGTTATCCACAAATTGTTATTAACTTGTGGAAAACTTGTATATTTCATGTTCATTTATCCTCAAAATGCCTATTTTACGTCATTTTGGATATACACAATTTTCCAAGTAAACCTAATTTTACTTTACATAACATCTTATATCACTCATTATTATTTTTCTTCTTATAATTATGTAGTAAAAATCTCCGAAATCCACGCCCAAAACTTGCTAAAATTCTGAATTTATTGTAAAATAGAATCCAAGTGTGCGGATAAAGGAAGCACGGTATTTAGGAGTTATGATATGAAAGAATTAATCGAATCAAAATGGGAAGAGATCCTGTCTCTTTTGGAAACTGAATATGACATTTCCAGTATCATGATCAATACATGGATTCGTTCCCTCAAAATATATGAGGTTAAAAACAATACGGTTTATTTTTATGTAGATGAAAAGCTCGGTGAGAATGCGCTCAAGTTTTTAAAGCGCAAAGAGTTTGACATTTTTTTACTTTCCTCTATTCGCGAGACATTAAATGACAGTACGATTGATATTGTGATTGACGAAAAGAAAAATCTGATTGAAAGCGACGAAGAAGCCAGAAAAGAGTCTGTACAAAAATCCGACTCTTACAAGGAAGCAGTCAGCCGCAGCAATCTGAATCCAAAATATACATTTGATACGTTCATTGTCGGAGAAGGAAACCGACACGCTCACGCGACATGTCTGGCAGTTGCCGATCTTCCGGGACAGGATAATTTCAATCCATTGTTCTTATATGGAAACTCCGGACTTGGAAAGACGCATCTCATGCAGTCCATCGCACATTACATCCTGCAGAAGGATGATAAGACGAAAGTTTTGTATGTACCATCTGAGACATTTACACATGAGATTATCGACGCGATCAAGAATCATACAACAAATGAATTCCGTGAAAAATACAGAAATGTGGACGTCCTGTTGATTGATGACATTCAGTTTATCATCAAAAAAGAGAGTACACAGACGGAATTTTTCAATACGTTTAATGAACTTTATAATAATAAGAAACAGATTATTCTTTCTTCCGACCAGCCTCCAAAGGAGCTGCAGTCTTTGAATGAAAGAATCCGTTCCCGTTTTGAATGTGGTATCCCGATTGATATTCACGAGCCTGACTATGAAACACGTATGGCAATCCTCAAGACGAAAGCGGAGATGGATCATTTAAATGATATTCCGGAAGAAGTGTTCCAGTATATCGCTGAGAATGTAACCAACAACATCCGGGAGCTCGAAGGTGCGCTTCATAAGATAGGCATTTTCTCCAAGCTTATGAAAGAAGAAGTTACACTGGAGACAGCCAAGGAATCTCTAAAGGATCTGATCAATAAAGAGAAGAATGAAACAATTACCGGTGAGACAATTCTCAAGACAGTATCCGAGCATATGAATATCTCTCCAGATGATATCCGCTCCAAGAAGCGTAGTCAGGATATCGCGACAGCCAGACAGGTCGTTATGTACTTATGTAGAAAGCTTACCGTCATGTCTCTGCAATCTGCGGGCAATATCGTCGGCGGTCGTGACCATACGACAGTCATCAACGGCATTAACCGTGTTGAGGCGAAACGGAAAGAAGATCCGGCATTCAACAATACGATTGAGACGATCATCAAAAAGCTGGATACAAACGCATAGATTTACACATAAATTTGTGATTTGATTGAATATAACCTGTTGACACTTTTTTGAACCATTCTTATGTTAACTTTAATGTGTGAAGTTATCCAGATGCTTCCACAGAGAGTGAAATGCATTTCAACATGGTTATAAAGGTGGATTTAACCAGCAGCCATCAATGTTTTTGAGGGTTATATACATATCCACAGCTACTACTATTACTACTACTAATTTATATTCTATATTTATGACTCAGGCACAGCCTCGAAAGGAGTTTCAACTAACATGAAGATAAAATGTTCAAAAGTAAACCTGTTAAATTCTCTTAACATCGTTTCAAAAGCAGTTTCTACAAAAACAACATTACCAATCTTGGAATGTATCTTAATTGATGTATATGCAGACAGCATTAAGCTGACAGCAAATGACCTTGAGATTGGTATTGAAACAATCTTAGATGGTGAAGTAATCGAGATGGGACGCATTGCGATTGAAGCAAAGCTGTTCAATGATATCGTTCGTAAGCTTCCAAACAGTGAAATCTTTATCGAAACAACACCGGATTATAATACAATCATCCGTTGTGAAAAATCAAAGTTTGTCATTCCATCCAAATCTGGTGAGGACTTTACAGAACTTCCTCAGATTGAGAAGGAAAAGAGTATTGAACTTTCCCAGTTTTCTTTGAAGGAGATTATCCGACAGACAATATTCTCTATCTCAGATAATGAGAATAACAAGCTGATGACTGGTGAGTTGTTTGAGGTAAAGGATGGTGTGCTTCAGGTCGTATCTCTGGATGGACATCGTATTTCACTTCGTAATCTGGCATTGAAGGGAAATGCTTCGAATGTAAGCGTTGTTGTACCGGGAAAGACACTCAATGATCTGTCAAAGATCATCACAGGTGGTGTCGATGATATGGTAACGGTTTACTTTACAGACAGACATATTTTATTTGAGTTTGAGAATACAATAGTAGTATCCCGTCTGCTTGAGGGAGAATATTTCAAGATCGTACAGATGCTTTCTATGGATCATAAGATCAAGGTTCGCGTAAATAACAGAGAGTTGTTTGATTGTATCGATCGTGCTTCTATCCTTATGCGTGAGTCAGATAAGAAGCCAATCGTTGTCAGTATCAAAAATGATAACCGTATGTATCTCAAAGTCGATACGATGATGGGTTCCATGAATGAAGAAATAGAAATCACAAAGGATGGAGAGGAAATCATCATTGGATTTAATCCAAGATTCCTAACAGATGTGTTGAAGGTTATTGACGATGAAGACATCTTTATCTACATGCGTGATGCAAAATCACCATGTATCATCCGGGATGATGCAGGAACTTATATCTATGTTGTATTACCAGTCAATATCAATGCGGGGGCTTATTAATCATGGGTGAGATGCATATTTTAAAGCTTCGCGAGGGCGAGGAATATATCAAATTAGGACAGGCACTTAAAGCGACTGGTCTTGCAGATTCTGGAATTGATGCAAAGGAAATCATTCAGCAGGGACTGGTTTTAGTCAATGGTGAGATTGATGAACGTCGTGGAAGAAAGCTCTATGATGGTGATGAAGTCGTGTTTGATGATAATAAGATTAGTATTCAGAAATAATTTCTGTGCAAATGAGGTGTAGGCATGTATATTGAAAATCTGGCACTGCAAAATTACAGAAATTATGCGCGTGCCGAGATTACATTTTCCGATGGTATCAACATTTTATATGGGGATAACGCACAGGGAAAGACCAACATATTGGAAGCTATCTACCTGATTGGAACGACAAAGAGTCACAGAGGAAGCAAGGATCGGGAAATCATACGGTTTGATGCAGATGAAAGTCATATCCGCGCAGAAATAAAAAAAGATGGTATGCATCGACGGATTGATATGCATCTGAAAAAGAGCAAATCAAAAGGAATTGCGATTGATATGGTACCAATCCGCAGAAGTTCTGAGTTGCTTGGCACGATGAATATGGTTTTCTTTTCCCCGGAGGATCTTTCTATCATCAAAAACAGTCCGGCAGAGCGAAGAAATTTCATGGATATGGAATTATGCCAGTTGGATAAGATTTATGTGAGTCTGCTGGCAAATTATAAAAAAGTGTTAGATCAGAGAAATAATCTGTTAAGGCAGATTAGCTTTGATAAAAGTAAAATGGATATGCTGCCAGTCTGGGATGACCAACTGGTAAAATATGGTATAGAAATCATTAAAAAAAGGAATCATTTTATTGATTTGATAAATGAGATAATTCCTGATATACATAGCAATTTAACGTCGGGAAAAGAACATTTGTGTCTGGTATATGAGAAAAATGCAGAAGAGGAAAGCTTTGCATCGATGCTTGTAGAAAAACAGGAGATGGACTTACGTTATCAGACAACACAGACCGGTCCTCACCGCGATGATATCGCGTTTTTGATTGACGGTATGGATGTGAGAAAGTTCGGTTCGCAGGGACAGCAGCGTACAGTGGCGCTGTCATTGAAGCTTGCAGAAATCGAGCTGGTAAAGAGACTGATACAGGATAATCCCATATTACTGTTAGACGATGTAATGTCTGAGCTGGATCGAAGCCGGCAAGATGCGTTATTAGAGTCTATTCGAGGAATCCAAACGATTCTTACATGTACAGGATATGATGATTTTATAAAGGAACGGCTGACAATCGATAAAGTCTATAAGGTTGTTGCCGGAACGATACAGGAGGAGTTAGATGGGTAATCAAAATGAAAGCAATTATGATGCGAATCAAATCCAGATTTTGGAAGGTTTGCAGGCGGTTCGTAAAAGACCAGGTATGTATATCGGTAGTACCTCGACAAGAGGACTTCATCATCTTGTATACG
>ERZ827150.5431-NODE-5431-length-10258-cov-3.320984_pt1 | contig 10258 bp, 8 predicted proteins | sample MGYA00519779_ERZ827150 | MGnify/ENA primary metagenome ERZ827150 (study PRJEB31778, sample SAMEA3449267) | human gut metagenome | biome: human gut; feature: human-associated habitat; material: faeces | place: United Kingdom | collected 2010/2012 ...
TAATAATAAATTATTATTCTTCTCTCTTGGGTTGCCCTTGCCCTTTTCGCTAATTGTCATTTGTAAGTATTGTAAGTGTAAGGGCGTGAGGGAAACTTAAGGGGGTATAATTTTTGTTTAGTGTAGGAGGAGTCAAGGATTTTTCGTATATTTGCGGAGCAATCAATTCAGAGAGACGAAAGCATGCGAGTAAGAGTTATCAATAAGTCGCGTCATCCGTTGCCGGACTACGCGACCCCCTTATCAGCCGGAATGGATATCCGGGCGAACCTAACGGAACCGGTCACACTGAATCCCCTGGAACGTAAGCTTATCCCGACAGGCCTTTATATCGCCCTGCCAGAGGGTTATGAGGCCCAGATGCGCCCACGGAGCGGGTTGGCGCTGAAGCATGGCATCACGCTGCTCAATACGCCGGGGACGATCGACGCCGACTATCGTGGCGAGATTGGCGTTATCCTGGTGAACCTCTCGAACGAGCCCTTCACCGTCAACGATGGCGAGCGGATCTGCCAGATGGTGATCGCACGGCACGACCGGGCGGAGTGGGTACCGGTCGAGGCGCTCGACGAGACCGAGCGTGGCGCAGGCGGGTTTGGACATACTGGCAAGTCGTAAGGATTAATAGAAAATGATGATTATGAGTGTTTTGAGGAAATATCTGGCGGTTGCTCTCCTGGCTTTGGCCAGCTTGCCCCTGTTGGCGGTGGCCGGCGACGAGCGTGACGCGGCCAAGGAGCGGCGGAAATTCGACTATTTCTTTTACGAGGGACTGAAACTGAAGAACGCGGGCGAGTTTGACGCGGCGTTCGACGCGTTCAGCCATTGCCTGGCGATCGACTCGCTCTCGGCGCCGGTGCTTTATGAGCTCTCCTCGTTCTACGTGCAACTGGATCGTGGCGAGAAGGCGGTCGACCTGTTGAAACTGGCGGTCGATAACAGCTCGGACAACTATACCTACAAGATGGCGCTGGCCTCCGTCTCAAGAGGCGTCGGGATGTATGCCGAGGCGGCCGAGGAGTATGAGGCGCTGGTCCGTGAGTATCCCGAGAAGGAGATGCTGAACTATTACCTGGCGGACGCCTTGACCCAGGCGGGCGAGATCGGGAAGGCGATTGATGCCTATAATGCCCTCGAGGCGTCGATCGGGATGAACGAGGCGCTCTCGATGCAGAAATACAAGCTGTACAATATGTTGGAGCAGCCCGACAAGGCTTTCGAGGAGCTGGAGCGGTTGGCGGAGAAATATCCGAGGGAGGCCCGTTACCAGATCGTCCTGGGCGACTTGCGCCTGGCCGACGGCGAGTTGGACAAGGCGCTGGCCTATTATGAGAAGGCGCACGAGATTGACCCCTCGAACCCCTATTATATCGTCTCGATGGCGAACTATTATGACGCCAAGGGCGACAAGGAGGCGGCAGAGCAGCAGATCCGGAGCGCCCTGGTCAACCCCAAACTCGACGTGGAGACGAAGGTGGGTGTCCTGTCGCGCTACATCTCGCGCCTGCAACAGACCGAGATAGACTTCGACGTCGAGATCAGCAGTAGCCGCGCCTGCAACAGACCAAGCAGGGGACGGAGACCGCCAATAAGTTGTTCGACACCCTCCTGGAGCAGCATCCCGAGGAGGTGGACCTGAAGCTGATGTACGGAAGCCTCCTGCAAATGCAGGGCAAGCTGGAGGAGGCCAAGTTCCAATACCAGCTGGTGACAGAGATGGAGCCGGGCAACGCCGGTGCCTGGCAGAGCCTGCTGAACCTGGCCCTGAAGGGCGAGGATATACCGGAGGTGATCCGGATCTGTACGGCCTGCATGGAGTTGTTCCCCAATTCGCCCGAGTATTATTTCTATCTGGGCATCGCCTATTACCAGCAGGAAAAATACCAGGAGGCGCTGGATACCTACTATGCCGGCGTGGCCATCATCCCGCAGGAGAACCTGGGGCTGAAATCCGATTTCTATGGGCAGATCGGTGATATCTATTATCAGATGGATCGCCTGCCCGATGCCTATAAGGCTTATGACGAGGCGTTGAAATACAACGACAAGAACGTGGTGGTGCTCAATAACTACAGCTATTTCCTCTCGCTCGAGAAACGCGACCTGAAGAAGGCGGAGCGGATGAGTGGCCTTTGCATCAAGCTGGAGCCCGACAACGCCACCTATCTCGATACTTACGCCTGGATCTTCTTCGTGCAGGGCAATTATACCCTGGCCAAGATCTACATCGAGAGCGCCATCGAGAAGGATACGACCAACAGCGCCGAGCTGGTGGACCATTATGGCGACATCCTTTTCATGTGCGGCGAGAAGGAGAAGGCGGTCGAGCAATGGAAACGTGCCAAGGAGCTGGGTAAATCGACCGAGGTACTCGACCAGAAGATCGAGCGCCAGGAATACATCGAGGATAAGGAGGCCAAATGATCATGAGCAGACGAGCCTGTTTTTACCTGATGAGCCTTCTGGCGGCTATGGCCTTGCTGGTGGGATGTAAGTCGTCGAAAAAAGCGGTCGAGGGCGAGACCGTGCAGGAGAAATCCCGGAAGGCCCTGTTCCAGTCGCTTGAGGCGAACGCGTTCCGTTATGAGACGATGACGGCGCGGCTCAACATGACCCTGCGTCTGCCGGGAAAGGAGTTGAGCTCGAGGGTAGACCTGCGCCTGGCTCGTGATAGCGCCCTTCAGTTGTCCGTGCAACCCTTCCTGGGCGTGGAGCTTTTCCGTGTGGAGCTGACGACCGATAGCGTGCGGATCCTCGATCGGGTCAACAAGCGTTACCTGGTGGAGAACTATGCCAATTTCCTGGCCCAGATCCAGGGCCCGAACTACTATAATTTCCAGGCTTTATTCACCAATCATCTCTTCCTTTTGGGCAAGAGGGCGGTCGGTCCCGCCGATTACCGCTCGTTCGAGCTGACGCAAGAGGGAGTCTCGGCCGAGTTGGTGGCGAAAGGGCCACATGGCGTGCTCTCGACCTTCGGGATCGACCGGGGCGAGACGATCCGCTCGACGATGGTGGCCGATGCCTCGGGCGATTATGCCCTGCGTTGGGATTATGACGACTTCCGTGAGGTGGGCGATCAGCTTTTCCCAATGTTCATGAGCGCGGAATTGATGAAGGAGGGTGAGTCGCTGGGTGGATTGGATATCCGTTACTCAAGGATCAAGCTCGATGAGCCGGTCCGTTGGGATTTCTCCATTCCGGCCAAATACACTCGGGTGACGATGGCCGACCTGCTCAAGATGATCGGGAACATGAGTCGATAAAGATAATGAGGAGAGAGGGATGAGAAAGCTTTTGGGATTGTTGGTCGTTTTGCTCTGGTCGGTCGGGATGGTCGCCCAGAAATCAGAGGAGGTGCGCCGTCTGGAGGCGCAACGCCAAAAGACCCTCGAGGAGATCGAGCGGACCAGCCGTTTGTTGGGCGAGACGACCAAGAGCGCCAAGAGCTCGCTCGAGCGATTGAATCTCATCTCGAAGCAGATCCTCTCCCGTAAGAAGGTGATCACCCTCTTGAACCAGGAGATTGGCGTGATCGACCAGCAGATGCGCGAGTCGCGAAACCGCCTCGACGAGCTGGGACGTGAGTTGGAACAAAAGAAGGCGGCCTACGCCAAGTCGGTCAATAGCCTCTATCGCCGGGGCGCCACCCAAGACAAGCTCCTGTTCATCCTCTCCGCCGAGAGTTTTGGCCAGTCGTTGCGCCGTATTCGTTACTTGAGGGAATATGCCGAGTGGCAAGAGCGTCAGGCCCACTCGATCATCGAGAAACGTGAGGAGATCGCTCAACAACGTCAGGCGCTCGAGAAGACCCGTACGGAGAAACAGGCCCTGTTGGGTACCCGAGAGCAGGAGAGCGCTAAATTACGGGTCGAGGAGCAGGAGCAGAAGCAGGAGGTGCAGGAGCTGAACAAGCGCAAGAGCAGCCTCACGGCTGAGCTGAAAGCCAAGAAGAAACGGGCCGACGAGCTGAACCGCCAGATCGAGAAACAGATCGCCGAGGAGATCGCCCGTGCGGAAGCCGAGGCACGTGCCGCCGAGGCGAAGCGCAAGAAGACGAACCAGCCGGCCAAGGCGGGCGAGGAGCGTGTGGCCGAGACGAAGGGTGGCTATGCCATGACCCGTGCGGAGCGTGAGCTCTCCGGTAGCTTCGTCAACAACAAGGGGCGTTTGCCCTATCCCGTGACGGGACGTCACATGGTGGTCGGCACCTTTGGCGAGCAACAACACCAGGAGCTGAAATATGTCCGTACGAACAATAGCGGTATCGATATCCGTACCAACGCCGGCGCCGATGCCCGGGCGGTCTTCAAGGGTGTCGTCACGAGGGTTTTCGTCGTGCCGGGCTACAACAATTCCGTGATCGTGCGTCATGGCAATTACCTGACCGTATATAGCAACCTCAGCCAGGTTTACGTGAAGGCGGGCGACCAGGTCAATACCCGCCAGGCACTGGGCCGTATCTTCTCCGATCCGGCCGATGGCAACGCCACGATCCTCCATTTCCAGCTCTGGAAGGAGAAGACGAAACTCGACCCGCAACCCTGGCTGGAGTAGCGGGAGAGGAGGCGTGAGGTCCCTAAATTTGATTAATAAGTCGTTATTAGGGACAATTAATGCTTTATTTCCCCGTTTACTCAGCGTAATTACTTACCTTCGCGTTCGGTTTTTTCGGTTGGAATCAGGAGGTTCTTGTTAAATTGGATAAATCTAAAACACAATCATAGGGAATGAAAAATTACAAATTGGTGAACAACGTGTTGGGATGGATCGTTTTCGCGATCGCCTCGACCGTTTATTTAATGACAATCGAGCCCACCGCCAGCTTCTGGGATTGCGGTGAGTTCATTTCTTCTGCCTATAAGTTGGAAGTGGGGCACCCGCCCGGAGCGCCTTTCTTCATGTTAACCGCCAACCTGTTCACGCAATTCGCGTCCGATCCCTCGAAGGTGGCGATGATGGTCAACACGATGTCGGCCCTGTTCAGTGGCCTGACGATCCTGTTCCTTTTCTGGAGCATCACTCACCTGGCCCGTCGCATCATGGTCGAGAATGTCGAGACGATCTCGATGGGACAGATGGTCACGATCATGGGTAGCGGTTTGGTAGGCGCGTTGGCCTATACCTTTAGCGACACCTTCTGGTTCAGTGCCGTCGAGGGCGAGGTATATGCCTATTCTTCCCTCTTCACGGCTTGTGTCTTCTGGCTTATCCTGAAATGGGAGGAGGTGGCCGACCAGCCACACGCGGATCGCTGGATTGTCCTGATCGCCTACTTGATGGGCTTGAGTATCGGTGTTCACCTGTTGAACCTGTTGTGTATCCCGGCCATCGTATTGGTTTATTACTATAAGAAATTCCCGAACCCGACGATGAAGGGGACGATCGGTGCCCTCTTGGTGTCGTTCGCCATCGTCGGATTGATGATGTATGGCGTGGTGCAGGGCCTGGTGGAGATCTGCGGCTATTTCGAGCTCTTCTTCGTCAATACGCTGGGTATGCCCTACAACTCGGGTGTCTTCGTCTTTGTCATTGTCCTGGTGGCGGTTTTGCTCTGGTCCATTTGGGAGACCATGCGCGACGAGATCCATCCGATCCGTTTGAAGATCTCTTTCCTTCTCTCGATCGTCTTGCTGGGTATCCCGTTCATCGGTAGCGGTTACGTGGTGGCGGTAGTCCTGACGGCGCTCTTGGCGGCATATCTCTTCACCCGCAAGGGCGATCTGCCGCTCAAGTTGATGAATACGGTCCTGGTTTCGCTCATGGTGATCGTGATCGGTTATTCCTCATACGCGTTGACGCTGATCCGTGCGACGGCGGATACGCCGATGAACCAGAACTCGCCGAGCGATATCTTCACCCTGCGTACTTATCTGGCCCGCGAGCAATATGGTAAGACACCATTGATCTACGGACAGACCTACGTGTCGGAGGTGAAACGCGAGAACAAGGATGGCATGTGCGTGCCGGTCAGCGAGCAGGGCGAGCCGACCTGGAGCCGTATCATCAAGAAGGACAAGAACGAGAAGGATCGTTATTATATCTCCCGTTATGAGACGGAATATAAGTACGTGGACGAGTTGAACATGCTCTTCCCCCGTATGTTCAGTAGCGACCCGAACCACATCAACGCCTACAAGGAATGGGCGAAGATAAAGGGCACGCCGGTCAAGTTCAACCGATGTGGCGAGACCACGACGGTGATGAAGCCGACCTTTGGCGAGAACCTGCGCTATTTCTTCTCCTATCAGTTGAACTTCATGTACTGGCGTTATTTCATGTGGAACTTCTCCGGTCGCCAGAACGACATACAAGGCCATGGCGAGGTGATGAACGGTAACTGGATCACCGGTATTCCTTTCATCGACGAGGTTTTGGTTGGTCCGCAAGAGGATATGCCCAGCTCGATCGCCGACAACAAGGGGCACAATGTCTATTATATGTTGCCCTTCCTGTTGGGTATCTTGGGTCTCTTCTACCAGGCGAATGCCGGGAAGCGAGGCATCCAGACCTTCTGGATCACCTTCTTCCTCTTCTTCATGACGGGTATCGCCATCGTGCTTTACCTGAACCAGACGCCTTACCAGCCTCGTGAGCGTGATTACGCCTACGCCGGATCCTTCTACGCCTATTGTATCTGGATCGGCTTTGGTGTCGCCGCTTTGGCCAAGGCATTACGCCAGTATGGCAAGCTCTCGCCGATGGTTGCCGGATCGGTGGCTACGGTGCTTGCCCTGTTCGTGCCGATACAGATGGGCGCGCAGAACTGGGACGACCACGATCGCTCGGGCCGTTATGTTTGCCGCGACTTTGGTGCCAACTATCTTGAGTCGTGCGAGCCGAACGCGGTGATCTTCACCAATGGTGATAACGATACCTTCCCGTTGTGGTATGCCCAGGAGGTTGAGGGCATCCGGACCGATGTCCGTGTCTGCAACACGAGCTACCTGCAAACCGACTGGTACATCACCCAGATGAAGAAGCAGGCTTACGAGTCGGAGTCGTTGCCTATCTCGTGGGAGCCTTCGGATTACGTACAAGGAACTCGTGACGCGGCTTACATCTTCCCGATGACCGACAAGGCGATCGACCTTGGTACGGCGCTCGATTTCGTACGTAGCAACGATCCGAAGTTCAAGAAGATCCCGGGTTATAGCCAGGAGCTGGATTATATCCCGTCGCAAAAGCTGACCTTCGACGTCGATTCTGCCGCGGTAATGGCGGCTGGCGTGCTCGATACGGCTTACTTGCCTTACATGCAGAAGCAGATGACGATCGACCTGACCGGCAAGGATTACCTGGGCAAGCATGAGTTGATTGTTCTCGACATGTTGCGCACGAACAACTGGAAACGACCGATCTATTACGCGATTACCGTTAGCCCGGATCAGTTCGTGAAGCTCGATCCTTTCTTCCAGCAGGTCGGTATGGCTTATCATATCGTGCCGATGGAGACGAAGAACACGATTCGCTCGGTGGATACGGAAAAGATGTACGACAACGTGATGAACAAGTTCAAATGGGGTGGTGTAGACCAGCCTGGCGTTTATGTCGATGAGAACGTGATGCGTATGTGCAAGAGCTATCGTGTCGCCCTCTTCAGCAAGCTTGCCGCCGCGTTGATGTCGGAAGGCAAGAACGACAAGGCGCTCAACGTCCTCGACAAGGCGATGGCCGTGTTGCCGCCTGAGAACGTACCGCTCGATTATAGCGCTCTCTCAATCGGTGAGTTCTACTACGAGTTGGGACAAAAGGAGAAGGGCGAGGCCATCTTCTCCGGTATCGCGGACGACGCCGTGCGCACCGTCAACTGGATCTTCCGCCTCAAACCGGGTCAGTTTGCCTCTGCCGTGGGCGACCTGGAGCATAACCTCGCCGTCTTGCAAGAGGTTTTGCGTGTCGCCAAGAAGCACGATCCTGAGCTGGCGCAAAAGTATCAGGAGGAGTTCGATAACTACCGTATGGCTTACGGTTCGATCGTGAAAGAGTGATAATGTGATATTATGTTTATAGAGCAACCGCCCTGGTTCTACAGGGCTCTCTATCCGGGGGTAACCTGGCGGGTCCCGGCCGCGTCGGGTGAGGTTTTCCTCACTTTCGACGATGGCCCGATCCCCGAGGTTACCCCTTGGGTTTTAGATCAGCTTGATCATTATGGCGTGCGGGCCACCTTCTTCATGGTGGGCGATAACGTGCGCAAGCATCCCGAGCTGTTCCGTGAGGTGCTGGCCCGAGGCCATCGGGTAGGCAATCATACCTTCAATCATATCCAGGGCATCCATTACGACGCTGACGCCTATATGGTGAACGTCCTGAAGGCCGACGAGTGGATCGGGAGCGATCTTTTCCGTCCGCCCCATGGTCACATGCGCTGGTCGCAGGCACGGGCCTTGAAGCGCCGGTTCCGGATCGTCATGTGGGATGTTGTCACCCGCGACTATAACCGTTCCCTATCGCCCGAGCGGGTATTCGACAACGTGCGTCGCTATACTCGTGATGGCTCCGTGATCGTCTTTCACGACTCCCTGAAAGCCGAGCGCAACCTTCGTTGGGCCTTGCCCCGGGCGATCGAGTGGCTACAGGCTAAAGGCTATCGCTTCGGGACGCTCTGAGGGCGCTCAGAACCGGAAGATGAAGCCCGTCTTCAGGGCGAGCTGGTCGAAATCCTCGATCACCTGATACTTGGCCTCGACCTTCAGCCCTACGTTTGCCGTAAGGTCGTAGATGATGCCGGCGCCTACGTTGCCGCCGAAATAATTGTCGCCATAGCGCACATAGGTCGCGCCCACCAGGGGATAGAAAGTAAATCCCTCGGCCACCGGGATAAGGTATTGCAGGTTGGCGTCGATACTCCAGAGGTCGCGGTGGTCGCTGATGAAATAGTAATCGAAACCGGGTGTCACGTAAAGTCCCTTATAAAGTCCCACGCTCACCTCCGCGCCCAGCCGGAAAGCGTTGTAACCATCTGCCGTCGCGTAACCCAGGTTTACGCCCACGGCGGTATTGCCCTGTTGTCCCAAGGCGAGTGTCGTGAGAAGCGCCATCAAGGCGCCGATAAGAAATGTCCGTCTCATGATGAAATTGATTTTGTGTTTGTCTTCATAAAACAAACGGCGGGGCGATAGGGTTTGCCGTTTTGGGGTTTTCCTTATCTTTGTCCTTGATTATTAGACTAACGAATCCATGAGACAGTTGCTCCGCTTGTTTATTCCGCTTTGGCTGGCCCTTTGCCTGTTGGGCTGCGGCAAGCCCAAGCCTTCGTCGTATCCGCCGACGATGGTGGAGGCGGCACGCCTGTCGGAGCACGAGGCTGCCCGCGCCTTGCCCTTGCTGGAGGCGTTGGCGGATAGTCTCGATCGCCTCGACGAGGAGGGACGTGTCTATTACGACCTGCTTCGCCTCCGGGTGAACGACAAGCTCAACGTCCGGGCCATGAGCGACACCCTGATCCGTCGGATTACCGCTTTTTATGAGGCGTATGGCGACCCCGACAAGCTGATGCTCGCCTACTATTACCGTGGCCGTGTTTGCGCCGACCTCAACGACGCGCTCCAGGCAGTGGAGTATTACAGGAAAGCGATCGCTGCCTCGAAAGAGACGAAGCAATATCTCTTGCTCTCCAATATCTACAGCCAGATGGGGGAAATCCTGGAATACCAGAATATGTATGAGGAGGCGATTCCTGCCTACCAAAAGGCGTATGAGTACACCTTGCTCTCCGGAGATAGCGTGACGTTGAGTATGCCGATACGAGATATAGCGGGTGTATATAATGAGTGGGAACAGAATGATAGTGCGTTAATATATTTTTTAAGGGCTTCTGAAATCGCGAAGAATACGAACAAGGAGGTCTATTTAGGGATACAGGAAGAGATCGGTAGCTTGTATATGGATCTCAAAGAATACGATAAAGCCTTTGGGTATTTGAACCTCTCGTTGAAAGACTCTTTGAATCGGGATCTTACACCAACCTATTACCTGTTGGGTAAATGGTATATGCTTACCGGCAATCTCGATTCCGCTTTCTATTATACGAAGAAATCCAATACGAAAGAGGTCTTTTATAAGGAGATTGATGTTTACCGGAATTTGGTAGAAATAGAATGGGCTAGGGGTAATCATCAAGCAGCTCATAAATATTGGCGTGAGTACCTGAAATGCAATGATTCCATCCAGATGGCGGATAACTCGGAGGAAATTTATCGGATGAAATCCCTCTATGATTATAACCTCCGGGAGCGGGAGAACCAGCGTCTCG